>Ga0129333_10001669_pt1 | contig 20314 bp, 24 predicted proteins | sample CPB6_08_DNA_FD_94474 | JGI IMG/M metagenome (GOLD analysis project Ga0129333, IMG submission 94474) | Freshwater to marine salinity gradient microbial communities from Chesapeake Bay, USA - CPBay_Sum_0.6_0.8_DNA | ecosystem: Environmental > Aquatic > Marine > Coastal | place: USA: Chesapeake... | reverse complement strand
CCGGTTATTTGTAAAGTATATCTATCTTCATTGCCGATATTAGCAGCTAGATGTAAAGCAGATCCTCGCCAAGCTATCCAGTCCCCGGCAGTCCAATTGTCGATTACAGTATTTTCAATTTCTAAAATATGTCCAGGCTTTTTATCTTCTAAAAAAACAATAACACGTATAATAGAATTTATATCTACTATATGATTTTGATTTTTATAGAAAGCATATCTGTCACGATGTAATGGTAAAATATAGCCAGGTAATATTTTATGGACAGCATACGACTTATTTGCTAAAAAAGAAAAACTAGATTCTAATATAGGATTTGACAATATGTTAGGCAAACCTCTATATAAATTAGCCGACATCTTATGTTGATATCTGCTGTTATCGAGAGTGTCTAAAAGTTCAAAACCGACTGTTGAATCGAGAGGTACTTCAAATTTTAGATTGCGTATATCATCGGCATTCCAAAACTTTATAAGACATCCACGTTTTATCCAGGCCATCCTTCTTCCCAAACATGAGGACCTTTTTTAGGCACAGCAAAATTAAGATAAGTTTCAATTTTTTCTAAATCGCTAGCAGTTTTTAAACTAGTTAATTCATTGGCAAAATGTAATTCCACACCTAGATCTAATGCCAATTTTAATAATTCACTACGTCTTGCTACATCGTCTGTAAGACAATACATGCTACATAAAACTATACCATCTGGCCGCTCTTTAATATAAAATTCTAAACCAGGTTGCCAATCTAAATGTTCATTTTCAAATTCATAACTGGTGTAAGCAATTTTATTCTTTACACAATAGGGTTCAATTATGGCACGTTGCATTGGAAGTGGAATATCTTTGCTAAATGTACTATTCCATCCGGCATAAGTTATAAAACTTTTGCCAGTATAATCCATAGTAGACGCTACTTCGTAGTCACCTGGTAAGCGCATAAATCCTCCAGGTAACCTGCGACCCCATTCCTCGCCTTCTATTAGAATACGCATATCCATACTTACACGAGTGTAACCTTCTTCATTATTAACATTACCGTGGATCATTTCTTGGAAAAACAAATGACTTTGACCAGGTTTTAATGTTACAGGCCATGCGTGTTTTAAACTTTCTTCTTCTAGTTTTTCAAGGCTCCATTTTTCAGCAAGAACACGTTTAGTAATTTCTCTGCTGATATCTAAATCTAACATCCACATAGTATTAGTACCACGAGCTTCTGTAAATGGTGTCCAAATAGTTCTACAACCTCTGCCGTTACCTACAAATATGCCTTGGTGAAAAGCAAGCCTTCTCCCAACTTTAGCTTGATTAGGAATCACTACTCTTAGCGTACCTTGACGTTGTATTAAGTATCTTTTATTTTGAATACGCTGCGGAACTATACCTTGTGCAAATTCATCGAAACGTTTCATAAAATCTATACGACTACAAGCGTTCTGTACATGTTGACTCACGCGAACTATTTCAGCTGGTGTTAACACTTCGTGAAGAGTTTCTAATTCTTTAACTTGCGGAGCCAATTCTTGAATTACACTTAATGCCCATTCTGGCCAGTTGTACTTGTTAAGGTCATAGTCTACTACTTTATTATTCCACTCTTTTTGAATTTCTGATAACATGTTTTTATCCTTAAAAATAACTTTCTAGATTTCCTTTTCTCTTAACATCTAGTGTTTGACAGTGAAATCCACCGCTCATTGTGCGGGCATGTCTTTGAGGTAATCCTATAGTTTCTATACCATGTTTAGATAATATCCTACGTAGCACATCCTGGTCTTCGTCTATAATCACTAGCTCTGGATTAACACTAAGCATATTCATACCGATCCATGGACTACATGGAGGAATTCCGCCAGGTAGTTGAGTTGGAGCTGTATACATCATATCCGGAGTTACCCATATTTTATCCCAATCTTTAAAAATTTGTGGGTAATGATTTTCATTAAGTCTAGCACCATTAAACATAACTAATCCTGGACGTAAAGGGATAACTGTAGAATCAAAGTGCGCGAAAAAATAAAAGCCTTCTGCTAAATGTAGTTTGTATCCTCTACGTTCCACAATATTTTTCATCCATTGGTATCCTTTAAGAGTTCCTGTATTAGAAACTTGATAAAGCAAATCTTTGCCTAGACGCACTACGTTAGGAGCTTCCCAAATAATCTCATGGTTTTTTACTGTAGGCTGTTTTAAATTTTCTACTTGATACAAATCGTCAAGTAAAATAGGTTTTGGTGCTGAGATCCATTCAACTCCTTCGTCTACTTGTTGATACAAATAATCATAATAAGCACGGCTTTCATATTGACGGCATCGGCCTGGACTAGCAGCTTCTAACACCATGTTGTCTAATGGCAGTAGTAAATCCCTAGGACAGAATGTATACCATCCTGTAGTTTCCCAGTCTGGACTTGAAAACTTTTTGCGATGATCTACACTTTTAGGCCTATGAACTTTGACTCCTAATCCTTTTAATGTATCAGCTAGTTTTTCTAAATCCTCATTGGCTTCGTCTCTGATGCGTTGATCATGTTCGCCCTCTAATTCTTTAAGTTGTTCTAGGCTGTACTCAGCATAGCTAAATGCTTGAACTGCTACACTCATAGTAGGTAACATAGAGTAATCAGCTGTACCTACTATAATTTCCTCTAAAGGATCCCAATCATTGTGAGAACTAATTGCCATTTTTTATTCCTTTTATTGTTGCTTTAAATTGTTCGTCGGTTAAATGTAAAAATTTATATAAACTTAACCTATTTGTAATGCTTCCTCTATTGTATTCTGGCCATTTATTATGACTAGTACCAAATATAACTGTATCGCTAGGCTCTATTTCTAAAATTTCACAGAACCGTATTTGTTTATCTTTATACTTGTTAACAATAAAATCAGAGGAAAATTTATTAATCAAATAATGTCCTAACGCTGCACCAAGTCGATTATTGTATGAGTTTTTGTCATATACTATCAGTGTATCATCTACGTCGTTTCTAGTTAATCTTACTCCAATTCTAGCGTGAGCAACAGGAAAAACTTTGCTTAAACTAAAAGTAATATCAGTAATACAACTATAATTGAAATCAAAAGTTACTCCGCTACTAATAGCAAAATAACAACAATCAATCAGCACAGGAATATTTAGTGACTCGCATTTTTTAAGTACAGAGTCATGATCACTGTGCTTGCTGCCTGTATCAGCAAATGGTAAACTAATTACAACAGCGTCATTACTATCAAGTTCTTCATCTTCTAAGAATTTGTAATTTGGGCAACAGTCCCTCCAAGCGATCTTATGATACAGGTATTCCCCTTTAAAACAACGAAAACGTCTACTATAGTTTTTTTGATAAAATTTATCAAAACTTTCAGTTGTACCATTTGAGTATACAACATAATTAAAATTTTCTAAACCTAGAACACTATTATTTGTTGAACAGTGAATCCATGTAATAAAATCTTTTAAGAAAGCTTTAGAGTCTATAGTTAATAACTCTTTAATATTAGGGGTAAATTTTTCAATATAAGCATTTACTTCGGGATCTTGTATTGCTGCTGAATGCCCGAACGGTAAATGTCTTTTATCGTTTTCGTATTTTTTCATAACCATGTGATTTGCATTATAACTAGATCTTCGTAGCCAAAATTAGCAGCACCGTGCCATTGGTCACCCTTCCAAGTGTAAGTATCGCCCTTAGACCATTTATGTAAAAAGCTATTTCCAATTTGTATAGTTTGACCTATTGACCAATCTTCTAGCATTACTATAGTTCTACTAATATTGCTACTGTGCTCGGCAGAAATATTATTGTGTTTTACAAAAGTAGCGTAAGTGTCGCAATGCCATACAAGACTGCAAGCAGGAGTAATTTTTAAAAAATTGTAATGATGTTTTCTATTTTTATAGAAATCTAATACAGATAAAAATTCATTATCTAACTTAGGATTTAATGCCATGTAATGTCTTGTACATTCTTTAGGAATTTTTTTGCTTCTTAAAAAATTCTCAAACTCATATTTGGCAGTAGTAGCATAAGTGTTCCACACATCAGAAGTTGGTATTTCGTCAATCATAAAAGTTTCTTGCCAATTAAAATTTTTATATTGATCTTTCCATGTAATAGGAGTTTTACCTCTCTCACAAGTATACTGTTGCCAGTTCTTGTAAGAATTAGTATTTTCAATTTGATACATTTAGATGTTCCTTTATATAGTTCTTGTTTGGCACAAAACTATTATCTAACTGTAATAAAAAACTGTTCTTTACTTCTTGTGTACAATTTTTTATGTCTAAATGTTCTGGATAAGTTAAAATGTTGGTAGTCCATTTATAATTGTTTTTTAGTATCCATGCTTCTAATTCAAATATATCTAATATATTATTTTTATGTAATACTGTATGTATTGAAAAATTAAAATCGCAGTTAGCTAACTGATCTAAAAATGTTACTATATCTTCCCATTTACTACCTTCTCGCACAACATTATTTCTAATTCCATACGCATCGATGCTCACAACAAACTCTACTTTTTTAAAATTATGTAATAATGTAATTAGATCCTTTTCTAATAAAAATGTGCCATTTGTATTATAAGTTACGCTAATTTCTTTTTTATTTTCTAGCTTAGATAAAAAATTTTTATGCCTGTTCGTCATTAAGGGCTCGCCACCTAAGAATGTTACCTTAGATAAATTATTAGGTAGATTATAAAAATCTTTAGTAGATTTAATAAAATATTTTTTTGGTTTGAGGGAGTTTAATTTATGTCCCCAGGCGCTGCTAAATTCAACAAAACATCCGTCGCATGTTAAATTACAGATGTTATCAAACCCTATTTCTAAATCTTTAAGTTGTATTTGACTACCATCATACATCTCATTAAATTTATTTCTTAAACTTTTTTTCCCTAACGATTCTTCATAGTAACATTTTGAACAATCTTGAATGTATTCGTTATTAGAAGACTTTTTTCGTAAGTCATCATACGTTGGATGAAAAAGTATGTTGCCAACATTACCGTCAAATTCAGCAATAGGAGTTTTAAATCGACAACATGGAAATATTCTGTTATCACTGCGAATATTAGTATGATTCCAAAAAGCTGAGCAAAATGTCATAATTCAAGTTTTTTAATTTGAACGTTAAACTCTTTAAAGTTAACTTTTTCGGGACATAATGTACACTGTGGACACACCATTTCTATCTTATCAATAAAATTGATTACCTTTTCAATATCATCAAACGGGTTTGCAAATTCAATGGTTGAAATTATTTGTTGATGTTTTTCGTATATAGAAAACTGCTGACCTAACAAACCTGCTGTAGCAGTTACTACACATTTATATAAATTACCATTTACAAAATAGTGACAGTCTTTCCATAAGCAAGCATTGTGAGCAATATTAGGATCACTGTTATGAAAATATAGTACTCCGTTTTTTATAATTTCTAGAGAGTTATTTACAAATTCCCAAGCCGGTCTGACTTCAAACAACGGTTGATCATTTTCATAATAAAATAATCCACCGTCTCTATATTTTGTGTCAACTACTCTATCGCCAAGTATTGTTTTAATTTGTTCTAATGTAGGTTGCCATTGCTGTCGACTATGTATACTACATTCAATAATTATTTTTTTATCTAAATATGAACGTATTCTATCTATATTAGAACTGAATAATGTAGCATTAGTAGTAATTCGAAAGTCTTTAACTTCGGGAAATAAATCTCTTAAATTATAAACCCAAGTATCTAAATCAGGATGACTAAATGGTTCGCCTCCAAGAATAGCTAACTCTTCGAATGTGAGAATTTCACGCCATTTAAAAATTTTATCCCTACTATCTTCCCAACTCAAATGTCCTTTAAACTTCAAATTGTTAAAAGATGAGCAATTAGAACAGGCTAGATTACATACATTATTGATGTAAAATTGCCCCTGTCTTATAGATTTAAAATTCATATAGTACTTATGTGTTTTTTATGCTGTATAAGTAATTATATGAATGCTAGACAGTTTTACGAAAATAACAAAGATATCTCTTGGCAAATGCCCGCAGCGCCAAAAGAATTTGAATCTAACTACGAACTAGTTGACTGGTTACTTAAATCAAATTTTGGATGGTTAAAGTTAGATTTGGAAATTGATTTAGCCAGATGGAAAGATGAAGCAGAATTATGTAGACAGTATCTTGTACCTCATAGAGAGTCTAATAACAGTGGCTGGAATAGCTGCTGTATACATGGTATAGACGTTGACAAAACTGGAGCATGGACATTATACGGATACGATTACGAAGTTCAAGTACCATACAATTGGACTAACATATCTCATAAAACCCCTTGTATAAAAGATTTTTGGAAAAACACTTTTCCTTCTGACAAATATAGACGTATTAGATTTATGGAACTTACACCGCAGTCAGCAATCACACCACACAGTGATATGCCTGGTAGACTTCCAGGTGAAGATAATTTTAATGCTCTAGAGTTTGGAATTCCAATTAATATTGCGGTCATTCATCCTAGAGATTGTTATATGGTAGTAGAAGGATATGGTATAGTGCCGTTTAAAGAGGGAGAAGCATATATTGTGAATATCAAAAATTATCATAGTGTAATTAATTTTTCCAACGAATCTAGAATACATGTAATTGGTCATAGCTTTGGGTACGGATCAAAGAAAAAAGACTTTGTAGATTTAGTGGCTAGAAGCTATAGAAAAACTATAGATGATAGTAGAATTTAATTGTCCATACCAGACAGAAAAGAATATTGTTTTCTGTTGTCTAGATATTACTAATAATTTTCAATCAGCATATCCATTAGACTTGGTTAAAAATATTAGCGATTTTACTATAAGTAATCTTATAGTAAAAGGCTTTAATGTCTTACAAGGGTTAGATGAAGATGCGCTAATTAAAAAAGCTAGTGATTTAAAATATGAATACGCCGTAGTTTTTGCTACCGGAACAGAATTCATAAACGGTTTTGATTTCTTTTCAGAACTTAAAAAGCTGACTTTAGAAAATTTTTTTATAGCAGGTCATATTTTGGATCGAGAAGATGCTTTTTACGAACTACATTATCAATGTTATGTAGTTAATTTAAAATACTATAAAAAATTAAAATGCCCACCAATTGGATCGCAGAGATTAGGTGAAAAGCATAAACAAAATAGGCCATGGAGAAGTAAAGAAAATTATCACGATACGCATACTCCTATATGGGTGTCAGGTGGCGACGATGTAGTTCAATATAAACATAAATGCCATGGTTGGAATATATTACAATTAGCGTTTGAAAAAGATTTACCTGTAGTAGTATTCAACGAAAAAATTCGTAGTAGTAAAAAATTTTATTATCCTGAACTTAATAGTACATTTGATAAACATGTAGGATGGATAAACTGGAGATATAATTACTGTGCTAACAGCTTTATACACAAAGAAAACAGCGAAGAATCAAATCTTTCAAATTACAAATTTCAACATTTAATTTTACCAGCTAGTGGAATGCTTTATAGTGAAATGATAGACAATGGAATGATTACATTTTATGACTACAACCTAGCAGCATTAGATTATTATAAAACACAGACAAATAATAATCCTAACTATAGATTTGTACATATTGACCTATTATCTACAGATAGCTTTGACGATTTGATATTAGAGCAATATGTCAACAGCACATTTATTAATTTATCAAACATATTTTGCTATGAAGGAACTGCTAGTCACATAAGTCTTAGACAGAGACTATACAGAGAAAACTGTTTAATAGAGTTTTTAAAAAATAAAATGCCAGAATCCTATATTAATTTTACAGGCAGAGCAGCTGAAGGTTACGGTATTTTTTATCAGCAATTTGAACAAATCAAAAATTTGAAGTTAACTGAAATTTCTAATCTTAAAAAACCAACATGGCACATCAATAACGATTGGCAATAGTTAAACTATCTTTGCTATTTCTTCGTTAAAAAACTTTACACTTTGTTCTACAGTATATGGATTTTGATATTTGTCTATGAAAGACTTTAAGAAATCGTTATGATTTAATGATTCCTGTCTAATGTTATCTAACTGCTGTGTAAAATTTATAAAATGTCCAAAATAATCTTCGCCTTCACTATCTAGAAAATTCAATATTTCTTGAGATGAAATAAATTTTCTAACTTGATCTTTATAAGATTTTGGAGTATTTTTAATTGACAAGTATACTGGAAACTGAACTACTTGGAAAGTAGTGTGAAATTTTGGAAAGTTGTTTTTAATAAAACCAACTAATTTATCTAATACATTTACAGTATAGATACTAACTGCACTATGTATGTTTATAAGAGTATGTTTTCCTCGACGTAATTCAAATAATTTGTGATAGTACTCTAAATTTTTCAGTATCGTGTTCCAATCTGCTCCGCTTCGTACATAATTATTAAGTTCTCCGTGAGCATCGATACTGATATTAAGTTTTAAATTTTGACAAGTCAATAGACCCTCTAACATATATTGTTCTGGCAATACCATTCCATTAGTGCTTAACAATACAGTTAAATCTTTAAATTTGTCATGCTGATGAATAATTTCAAAAAAATGATTTGTGCCCGGACTGATCATAGGCTCTCCGCCTAATACTTCTAGTTCTTCTAAATCTTTCACATCAATGTCATCGTATAAATTATTTTTAAGATACTTAATACCTAAAAGTGATTTGCCATATAGTTTTACTTCATCGTCGTGCCATAGATGGCTATTAACGCTGCCGCAGCTTCTACATTTTAGATTACATACATTATCAAAAACTAATTCTAATCTTCTCAATTTTGTTTCTGTAGTAAATCCAAACTTTTGAATACCAGCTTGACGCATACTTGGCAGACCTGCGGCTTCTTCAACATAGCATTGACAGCCAGGCATAATTTCGTTATTCAGCATTTTTCGACGCATTTCGTTCATCACTGGACTAGATCTTACTTCATGTATTGGTAGTATTTTTTTGAATAAAGAAGTATCCATAAATTGTCCACATGGTACTACAGTATTGTCTGCTTGTAGACATGTAGATACGAATGGATAAGCACAATAGGTTTTAGGAATCATATTCGGTCACTTGTAAAACTAAACGAGGAACATAGCTAATATTTGCCGCACCGTGTTCATCTATAGAATCTTTATAGGCATAAACATCTCCAGCTTTATAATTGGACACCATAAAATTATTGTAGATAAAAATATGTCCAACAACATAATCTTGAAGAGGTACCCAATATCTAATACACTTGTTATAATGCGTGTCTGGATCTGTGTGCATAGGCATATACTGTCCAGGATTTAATTTAGTGATCCACCAATGACATTTGCCTTTAACCCACGGTGGATTGATTGATATATTAAGATCAGTTTCTTCATAGACATACCAGTTAACAGCATTTAAATCATAACCAGCATTTTTATATTTTGTATATTCCTGTGATTCTACTGTAGACGAAGGAGGCCAATCTCTAGGTCTTGCCTGTCCTGTTCTAGTTAATACTAAATGTTCCCACAGCGGATTTATCCACGATTGATAATTACCTATGTACTTCATTTGTTTAATAAATCTATATGTTCTAGGAAGAAAGCCTTACTATTTGTTTTTACATTAACAGATTTGTAATTTTCTATAAATTGATTTAGCATGTTATTAGGACATATTTCATTTCTAATAGCATCTAGCCCTTCATGATAATTAATAAAATGTTGAAACTGATCTTCACCATCTGTAACTAAAGCATCTAAAATTTGACTATATTGCGCTCCCCAATTTTTCATTAAAAAATGTAATTTATTTTTATAATCTTTAGGAAGATTTCGTACGGCAATAAATGTAGGATATTCTAATAATTTTAATACCCATTTAATTTTAGGAAATTGGGACAGAAAATTCTCAATCTGTTTAAGTTCATTTACATTGTAAACACTGACTGTAGTGATTACATGTAGATAAAAATCTTTTCTTTGATCAAAAAAACTATAATAGAAATTAAGATTTTGCTCAACATCTTTAAAATGAGAACCACTTCTAAAATAATCATTCAGGCTACCAATTCCATCAATACTGACATTGATACTTAATTTTTTAGCCAGCATTAACGATTCTATAACTTCTTGTTTAGGAGTACTAGTGGCATTAGTAGTAATAACTAGGTCAATATTTTTTATTACGTCATGCTGACGAAGCTGAAAAATTAGATCATCCGTTTTTTTGCTATAGAAAGGTTCTCCACCACCACCAAGTTCAACATGTTCTAAATCAACATATTGATCAAAGGAAGTATCTAGCGCCATATATTTTTGTGGAGAATAGCTTTTTCCAAACAATTTAATTTCATCATTGTACCATAAATGTGCTGCCCCTGAGGTACACCCTCTACATTTTAAATTACATAAATTATCAGGAGTAGCAAATAAAGAATTTAACTTAACGTCTGTAACCCTTCCGTACATTTGTAACAAGTGTTGTCTTTTAGAAAATTGTCCATGCTTTTCCATTTCATAACATTGCTCACAATTTTTAATATATTCACCTTGTAGCATTTGCTCTCTTAACTTTTGAAATTCAACAGAATTTTGTGCTTGAGAAATTTTATCAAATTTTTTAGTTGTAGCAATAGGATAAAAAAAACAACAAGGCGAGGAACCTTCTGCTGTAATTTCTAAACTACGCCATGGGGCAGGACAATATGTATCCATTAATATTCCAATAAATGATCAATGCCTATTAGTTTTCTAAACTCAGGCGTAAATTTACAATCCACACGCAATCCGTATTCTTGTTCTAAACTAGCTTCTCCACCGTGCCAGTCTTGGTCGTTCCAAAATGAAGCATGTGAATTCATGTAGTGTTTGTCTTGTGTGTCAGGATCCCATACATAGAAGCCACGTTTAGTTCTGTAGCGTATGTGTATAAATTCATTGTTATGTGGCGTATAAAAATCATTTTCAAACACACCGTTGTTGGCATCTAAATCTCTGTGTTCAAATGCTTTACCGTTGTGATCGCATAGAAAGAATATCACACGACCTATACGATCTATAATATTCTGCTCCTGTAATTGTTCAACCCAACGAACAACACCGGGGAAATAGGTGCTTTCTTCTGTTTTTTGACGAGCAGCATTACGTTCATTCCAATCACCTTCATTCCAAAGAAAATAGTAAATGTATGGATCATTAGCTCCTAGCGCACTTTTTAGATAACGAGTAAACAGGTTACGTTGTTTGTAGTCTTTAAAATCTTTAGGATATATTTCTTGACCATATACCTTTATTGGGTGATTGTCAGGCAGGGCCAAATATTCGTTATGAGCTTTGTATATTGGTTTCCAATCCCAAATATAGCTGCCTCGACTCTGATCAAAGCCAGGCGCCATCCATGTTCCTTCTTTGGCATAATCTCTAGCCAAAGCAAACCCTTTACAAATCTCTGCATGTAAATCTATGAACCCACTGACGTCCAAAAATGGATCTAAATTAATATAAGGCTTGCCGCCAATTCCTCTAATCATACCGATATTTATGCGATAAGTAATTCATGAAAACACAGTTCGAATATTATTATAATGATGTTCCCGGAAAGGGGTTGTGTCGCAATAATCTTATCTATACTAGTCTTATTAGTAAAGATCGAAAAACATTTTGTCAATGGTACCATAATGACACAGATTATCATCGTGGACAAAATCAAGTTGTTGATCCTAAGCTTATGGAAGAAAAATGGTTACGTGAAGTTAATTTCATAACACAAATGCGTAATAATTACCCAAATCTAGTACCAAAAATTCTTGAAATAAATTTAGAACAGCGTAAACTTTATTTAGAAATAGATGGTGTTGATTTTTGGCAGAAGGCTGGACCTGTTAAACAAGATTATGATAGTGTATTACCAAATTGGAGATCTCAAATGTTTGATATTTTCCAAGCACATAAAAAATTAGGTATTTACAAATATAGTCTACATCCAAGCAGTTATTTTATTGTCGACGGTCAACTTAAAAGTATAAACTATTTTTTCTGTTATAAAGATCATGATCCTGAAATTAGTTTGCGTAGTGTTATGAGCCATATAAGTGAAGATAGACAATCAGATCTATTTCCTAAAATGGCAGCAATGGGGATAGATGTAGATGCTACAACACCATTTAAAAGTATTCAACTATTAGCATTTGAAAGCTTCAAGACAAATTTCCCTAGCGATTTTATGGACGAATGTAAAAAACTTTATGTATAAAATTATAGAATGGACCCCTGATCTAGATCTTACAGAATTTTATAGAGAAGCAGCTCAACGAGGCTTTGTTAATAACAGCAGTAGACAAGCAATGATCGATTGCTTTCTCAATGAACGCAAATGGAAAGCATGGATACTCTATCAAGACGATAAAGCAGTTGGCAGCGTAGTTGCTCATACTTTAGACATAGTAGACAATAATGCCTACAGGGTGTTATCGAGAACTTGTACTTTTGGAACTGCTCGACCACATGGTGGTTTAATAACTCCTAAACGTCTTATAGCTGAACATCAAAACTTAACTGACCAGTTCTTATTACCAGCATGTATAAATTGGACGGGTATAGAAAATATCTATGCTACTAGCAATGACAGCAAAGAAGCCAGTCAACGACTAGTACATAGACATTATTTTCCTACCTTAGAAAGTATAGGTATTGTGACAAATATGGGAGAAATATTTTATAGAAACACTAAACAGACTCTATGGAAGATACATGGTGAAAAGTTTTTAGAAAACTTAAACAAGTATCCTAGATGGATCTAAGTTTTTGTTAATACGTTTTAATTCGTTTAGCACAAAAGGAGTACATTTCCACACAAATTCCATCTGTCTAATTTTAGGATTTGTTAACCAAAAATTTACTGCTCTTACTATTTCATCATAGGTGATAAAATTGTCACTTGTAAAAGCAGTAGGATCTTTTTGATCAATGTCTGTGTTCTGGATAAAACTTAAATCTAAATGTAGCAGATCAATTCCATTAGGATTTAAACTGATTAATCTACATTCTTCAGCAAGATCTTGTTTATCTTTAACGTAATCAGTAGGAATTAATTCAGGATAGAATCTACTAACACTACCCATGACTATCATTCTACCTACACTAGTCTTTAGTGCCTGTGTCAATCTTAATTGTTGTTTGTCTCTATAGGCATTGTTTATAAAAAGATCACATCCTTGTGCTGCTGCTACAACAGCATCAAAATTTTTATCTATATCGTAGCCATTAGATCTACTTAGCCCTATTACTTCATGCTCTTTGAAATTTTCAAATAGAGCTTTTCCTATTCCTTGAGTATGTCCTGTAATAACAATTTTCATACTTTATAAGTTACCTCGCAAAAAGTCTTATGTTCTAACCAAAAATTTATTGTTCTTTTTATTAGATAGTAGTCAGCATAGCTTTTTCCTGTTAATCTTAACAATAAAATATTAGATTGTTCACTATCGTAAAATTCTCTAGCTCGTGCCTGAAGTATTTTTTTATTCTCACTATACTCCGGCATGCTAGGATCAGGTCGATCAGCCGCAACACTGCCTATTATTATAATATTTTTAACTAAGCCAACAGAAGCGTTTAACAGGTCTAACTGTTTTCCGTTAGCATAGGCGTTATTTACAAATAGATCACAGTCACGTATTTTTTCAATAATATATGCTTGATCGTTTTCTATATCGATTCCTTGGCTTTTACTAAAACCTATAACTTCCCATCCGAGGAGCCTAAACATCTGTGCTAGTTCTTGACCAAGGCCTCGGGTATGACCTGTAATTGCTACCTTTTTATTCATACACTATTTGAAATTCTGGCTTTTCAATTTCTTTTATCATAGGTATAAGAGAAGTAGCTAGGTCAAACTCCACTTGTAAATTATCAAATTTAAAATTATCTATAGCACCATACTTATTCAAGCGATTTAACCAAGGACTAACTAAATTATCAAACTTGTATCTATAATCTTTCTGTTCATATGCTGGAATGATTTTAATTAAAGTCTTACTAGATAGTTTACATCTCATTAGTAATTTTCTAACTACTAATTGAACTCTGTATATTTCTCCGAAATTTGAAGCAACATGTATTTTACCTGCATCCATTTCATACCATATAGCATCCTGTTTAAGCTCATACATCTTGTTGTTTCCAATATCTATCAAAAAACTATAGTTACCCGAAATATTCAAATGCCAGCGATCATCTATATCAGCATGAGCCATATATGTTTCTCCGGGTTTTAACACAATTAATCTAGCTTCTCCTTTGCCCATAGGTAGAGTTGAAAGGAATTTATTCCATATAGAGTCTTTATATTGGTCTTTAATTACCCAAGGATCATAGAAAAAATTTCCTGTGGGTTCATTTAATACAACTGTATCATTAATGAACATAGATTTAGCAGTTTCAAGCAATTCTCTATCAACTGTATATTTGGTTTTTTCTAACATGAAATATTTATATGCTATTTTAATTAAGTTAAATAAAACGTTATGGACATATCAAACATTTACAAAGAATTAGGCTATCAAGATATACTGTTTACAGTAAACAATTTACCAATACCATTTGACACTGAATGGAATAAAATTGGAATAGCTGTCAGTGGAGGATCAGATAGTGCGTTGTTAGCATACTTGTTGTGTTCTTTTATCACTGAAAACCATTTAAAGACAGAAGTTCATATTATTAGTAATGTAAGAGGTTGGAAAAATAAACCCTGGCAAAGATACAATAGCATAGATGTTTATAACTATCTTCGAGAGCATTTTACAGACATCAAATTTAGTAGGCATGAAAATTTTGTGCCCCCAGAATTTGAATGGGGTAGCCAAGGACCTACATTAGTAGATGAATATGGAAAAACTGTCAGCGGAGATAATATCGAATTAAGAGCATTCGCAGAATTTATAGGACACAATGAAAATTTAAATGCCTATTATAATGCGGTCACACACAATCCCAAAACAATTAATTTTGAATATGAAATGCCTACTAGAAATGTAGCACCGAGCATAGAAAATGGTCACTTGATGATAATGAAACATATGAATTTAATAGCCTGTCATCCATTTAGATTTATAGATAAATCCTGGATCTATGACACTTATAAAAAATATAATAAATTTGATTTATTAGATATAACAAGAAGTTGTGAAGGTGACAATACTGTGAGACCAGAAGTATTCTTTGGACTTGATTATAAAACTTATAAACCAGGAGATGCTGTACCTATATGTGGAAGATGTTTCTGGTGTAAAGAAAGAGCATGGGCGTGGGAAAATGTTAAGTAAAACTTTTTGTATGCACCCCTTTACGGGTCTCGCCACAAGAGAAGATGGTGCTGTTAAAGTATGCTGCCGTAGTGCTCCTATAGGACAGATACAAGATTCGTCGTTAGAAGATATTTGGAACAACAACATTATGCGAGACGTTCGACAAAAAGTGTTGAACAATGAACGGCCAGAAGTTTGTAAACCTTGTTTTGATCTAGAAGATCAAGGTGTAGAGAGCCTAAGGCAAAGACATATTAATGGCGTAATTCCAGAAGCAAGAATTAATTTATATCCAGACACGCTAAACAAATTACGTGAAGATTATACTATGCCGTTTGAATTTCCTACGATGGAAATAAAATTAAACAACCTATGTAATCTTAAATGTCGCATGTGTAATCCGCTGGACAGCACTAGTTGGAATGACTGGGGTAAAATTGAAGAATTCTATCAAAAAGAAAATAATTATCTTGTACCTGTAGTAGATAAACTAGGACTTAAAACTAGTAGATATATTTGTCCGTTTGATGATACAGACAATTGGTGGGAAAGTTTTGAAAAATTATTGCCGCATTTTAGACGTGTAGAATTTGCAGGCGGGGAGCCATTAATGGATCCACAGCACTATAAAATTTTAGACATGCTTAAACCTTATGGCAAAAATATTGAAATCAAATATGCTACTAACGCAACAACTTTGGGGATAAAAGGTGGAAGAACTATTCACGACTATTGGCCTTATTTTAAATCAGTCGCTGTTAATGTCAGCATTGACGGCATTCATGATGTTTACAATTACATTCGCAGTAACAGTGATTTTACTGAGGTGGAAAACAATATTAAAGAGATTCAAACATTACCAAATATTTCAAGGATAGTGGGGGCATTTACTGCTCAAGCAGGCAATATTTTACAAGCGGCAGAATGTATTGACTATTTTATAAATCAAATGAACATAGTATTCTATAGTCACAGAGTAAGTTATCCAAATTGTCTCAGTGCTCAAGTGTTACCGCAAGAGCTAAAAGAAATTGCCATACAGCGCTTAGAATCAGTAAGTCAACGAGTATGGACTTTTCCAAAAGTACAGCAGTTTCCTATCCTAGAAAAAATTACTCAACAACAAATTAAAGACAACATCAATTATCTTAACGCCAAAGACCAAAATAATCTCTGGAAAGATTTTGTCCAATTTAACAAAAATTTAGATTTAGTTCGAAATCAAGGTCCGTTGGAAAAAATAGTTCCCGAGTTTGCCAAATATATTGACAATTGATATAGTCTCGTATACAATTAAATTGTTATTAACTCACACAGAGAGGCAATTATGCGAGGCTTTATTTTAGGCACTATTTTCGGGCTGGTTCTAGCCACCGTTGGTTTTAGCGGAATCGCTAAAATGTTAGACAGAGGTGTAGACTCTATCAAAACTCAAAGTCAGGAGTTGGCAAAATGAAACGATTAGTCATTCTTCCGATTGTTTTAGCTTTGGCCGCTTGCTCTACTACTAAACGAGGTGAGGGCGAATTTGATCAAATTCGAAATCAGAAACTTAGCACAAGTTTCAAGAAAGATACTATTCGGATCGAAACTGACTGTGCTTGGTATAAGCCTTGGAAAAGCGACTGCGACATTGTAGCCATTGAGGTGACTGCTACCGCAGCCACTAATGGAAATTCTGAAAATAATCTGCGTACAGCCCTAACCCGTGCTCAAATGACCGCAGTAGCCAATGTGCGTCACTTCATTCAAGAAGAAGTCAAGAGCGAGCGTGTTAAGACTACTATTGCTAAGAATGTAGAAAAGGCTAGCGATCGCATGAAGAGCCGAACTACTGTGGGCGAAGCTGTGACTATGAGTGACAGTGATGCTGAAAAAGACACTAATTTTAGTGTTCGAGAAAACAGTAACGATACTGCCTATCAGCTTACAGAAACTATTCGTACTAATGCTCAGGGTATTATGCGAGGATTCAAAGTTGTAAAACAAGAAGTGTCTGGTGCTCAACAGGTCTCCGTGACTATGCGCTGGGACAAAGACAGCGACCGAGCTGCCGCAGTCCTACGTAAAAAATTCGGCGGCTAAAATGTTTTGGAGCCTTGCCTTCTGTATCCTTCTTCAGACTTGCATTCCTCCCCCAGCACCAATTCGTGTAGTCGGTGTGGGGGATTCTAGCGAACAAGCTAGAGATGCTGCCTATAGGGAAGCCATGGAAACTTATATGGGCTCTGTTGTAGTCAGTGATAAGGAAATGCGAGATTATCAGCTAGTCAAAGACTCTGTTATGGTCTATAGCAGTGCCTATGTAGACAAAATGAGAGTAATCAATGAGACTAGGCAGGGCAATAAATTTCAAGTCGAAATGGATATTTGGATAAGTTCTAGCAAGATTGCCAACAGAATTTTAACAATTTATCCTAAAGATCAAAATATAGACAGTGCTAGAATCAGTGAACAGTTTAGAACTTATGCTAGTTCAAAGCAGAAAGGTGATAAACTTTTAGAAAACGTGCTAGAAATTTTTCCTTCTAATGCTTTTTACATTTCTAATTTGCCTGTTGAATTTAAAATTGATACATCGAGAGTGCCATACCTAAGAATTCCATATACAGTTCATTGGAATAAAAATTATTTCACAGCACTAGAAGAAACCGTAAAGGTAATCAGTGACGGCAAGGCTGCTAGAAATAATCCAGCGGCATCTGTTGTGTTCGGTGGAGGTAGTTCTTGGTTCTTACAGCCCTACTTTTTTAACGATGTTATTCCTGTAAGAATGATGTACAAAAAATTTGAAGAGCAAAAACCTGCTGTTCGACTAAGTGTAGTAAACGGAAATACAGTTGTATATACTACTTGCCAAAAGCTTAATAGTGATTTTCACAGTTCCGGACATGGCACAATAGATTTATTTGGTAGCAAAGTCTACCAAGGAGAATTTAATATTCGTCTGCCCTCTAGCTTGCCTTCTAATATTAAAACTCAACTTTCTATCGAAACTGAAAACAAGTGTTCTGTTTGATAAGTACATCATGTTTAAAGTAACCAGCCGATGGGGACACCAATCTAGCATTAAAATTGAATGGAATCTTGGGAAAAGATGTAATTACGACTGCTCTTATTGCCCTAGTTCCATCCACGATAATACAAGTAGCCATACTCCCATCGAAACACTCTTACCAGTCATTGATCGTCTAGCAGATTTTAATAGACCAATTCGTATCAGCTTTACTGGAGGTGAACCCTGTGTACACCCAGAGTTTGACACCTTACTAAGATATGCCAAACACAAGGGTGTTAAATGGATTAGTGTAACTACAAATGGAACTAGACCTCCAGAATACTATCATTCTTTAACAGTTGATCAAATTGTATTCAGTATTCATTTCGAATATGATTGGAAACGTGTAGTTAATACGATTATGGAAACAGCTACACATAAGAATGTCATAGGCCAAATTATGGCCCATCATGATTACATGGATGATGTGAAGATTGTTAGAGATGTATTAAATCACGACGGTGTTCCAAATACAGTAAGACGCATTAGATGGACCGAAGGAGACCACGACCTTTTTGACGATTTAAGATATCATCCTGATGATTTAAACTGGATCAAAGATCAAGAGTCAACTGTTAAAGGTAACTGTATTATTGATGACGATCAAATCATACACAGCAACGATGTTATCAAACTTCATCTTAATCAATATAAAGATTGGCAATGCTATGCCGGTTTAGAAAGTTTAATGATTAATTGGGACGGGGAAGTACATCGTGCTACCTGTCGTGTAGGTGGAAGTCTTGGTAACATTTATCAAGGAACATTTGTAATGCCCACGGACCCTGTTATTTGTACTAGAAATTGGTGTACTTGTTCATCTGATATTCCGTTAACAAAGGTATCACCTTATAAGGTCGATCAGGTTTAAATTTATCTAAGTTGCTTTCAGGTTGACAATAACATCGATCAACTTCGCATATAACAGGTTTTAATTCAGGATGAAATTTTTCTACAAAATCTTCTTCATAGATATTAAAATACTCTTGTAATCCAAATAATTTCATATTACAAGTACCGGATATCTTGCCGTCATGATGAATATTAATATTGTCTATACCTAAATTACAGACCCAGCCTCTAAATCTATTAAGATCGTTTAAGCTTAACCAATTTCTATGAACAGCTTTTGAAGATCCGTCGTCAAATATTACTTTTGGATTATAACCAAAAATTTTATTTTCGTGTTTAAGAATCCAAAGTAATCCAGGTCTTCTTTTCATATGCTCCGATATATATTTTTTTTGTTCTTCTGTATATGAAAGATGCGAATACACTTCCATTGCACTAACAAACCAAGGATATTTACTTTGCTTACATTTTTCAATTAATGATAGACACTTATCCCAATGACTAGGATCCATTAATATTAAGGCGTTAAGGTTACAACCTTTCTCGTAAAGTAAGTCTGCTACTTTTACATAGTGGTCTATGTCAACATCCCCGTGATGACAACTCATGCGTATTTTATCAAAAGCAGTGCCATTCTCATCCCACCAACGTAAAGTTCTACTAGCGTTAGTATTGATAGTAACAGTACACTTATAATGTTTTTTGATCTCTCTACTAAATTCAGCAATCCTTGGCCAAAGTGTAGGTTCTCCTCCTACATAATTTAATTCAAAAGTTTTTTTACCACATTCGCTATAATGCTTTAATAAATGTAAAGTATTTTTTAACAATAGATCATAGTTGTCACTATATCTATGTGTAGCTGCATGCGCCATAGGAGGACAATACCAGCACTTAAAATTACAAGTATTGCCAACCATATACTCAATTCTAAGGTGTGTAGGTTTTTCAAAGTTTTTAACTTCTACGACTGATTTCATAATAGGTGTTTTAGTTCCGGAAAAGTTTTACTAAAATTTGTAGATCGTTGTTGATCCATTATAGTTATATATTCTCTAAAGGCAGGTAATAGATGTGT
>Ga0129333_10001667_pt1 | contig 20328 bp, 24 predicted proteins | sample CPB6_08_DNA_FD_94474 | JGI IMG/M metagenome (GOLD analysis project Ga0129333, IMG submission 94474) | Freshwater to marine salinity gradient microbial communities from Chesapeake Bay, USA - CPBay_Sum_0.6_0.8_DNA | ecosystem: Environmental > Aquatic > Marine > Coastal | place: USA: Chesapeake... | reverse complement strand
CAATTACAGCCTTTGAAGCATGAACTATTTGATGAAGAATATGATTGTGAAGTTGTGCCTATGCCAAGAAAAGGTAAAAATATTATCAAAAGACGATCTGATAAAAATATGAAAAAAAATAAAGTGAAACAACATGGTTACACTGATAAATTAGTTAATATTGAAGTTAATTTGCCAACTATTTGGGACCCTGATTTTGATTGGCACGAATTTTACTCTAAAAAAGATCAAGATGATTATAGTGATTATGAATCATATTATTCATACAATGATTACTACTCGCAAATGGCTTATTGGGGAGATTTAAATTATTCACCTGAATACGACAGTTTAGATGAATGGAATAACGCAAATCACACAGGCATAGGCTGGGATTAAATAAAAAATTGAATACTTAAATGCAGTTAAAATTAAAAGCATAATAAATCAATCAACTTACATCAAAATGTCGATTTGCGTTCATAAGAGCAATGAAAAAATAAATTTAATGCATAATGCGAGTTTACAACGTATACGTAAAATAAATTTAAAATATTATTTAAATAAATCAGAAATTGATAAAATTATGCAATTTATATTAATAGATTTTTGCAGTACAACTGTGTTAGGGTATGATATGCGTCGTGATAAATATTGGTGCAAAAAATATAATAAGACATCATGCATTTTGCATTTAGAAATTAATGTAAATAATAAAGGCATAGATTGTTCAGAAATACATATTGAACCTCTATTATATTCAACTTCAGATTTGGAAATGTTTTTAATTGATTTTAATGAATCAATTCAGATGTATAAAACGTCGAATTTTATTAGATATATTATGTTCAATCGTTAGTTCTTTAAGTAGTATAAATTTATTTATTTTTTTAGTATTTAAAGAAAACAAAATAAGTGTCTTTAAGTAGTTTAAATATATATTATTTTAAATGAATTTAAAGGCCAAAACACTACATAATGTAGGGAAATTCTTGTTTTTCTGAAAAATATAGCTTAAAAAATTCTCTTCATATGTAGAGAAATTCTTCAAATTCCTTTTGGCAAAGTTTTTTTGAATTTTGAAAATGGACATAAAAAAAATGTCCAATTTTCGATCGGCCAAAAAGTCCTTACTGACGAAATTTTTTGTCTAGATAAAAAAAATTTACCGTCACATTTTAAACGACAAAATTTATTTTTATGACGATATATTTTTTTAAAAAAAGGACTTAGAACTTTTTTTGTCCCTATAATTTAGGAGACATGGATGACATTTTAAGTTCCAAAAAGTTCCAAAATTTTTTTTGTGAAAAATGTGACTACACTACGTCACGTAAGAGTCAATATGACAGGCATCTATTGACATCAAAACATAAAAAAGAGACAATGTCCCCATTTTCGGATGACAATATGGGACAACACCATAATTTTATATGTAATTGTGGTAAAGAATACAAACATCGTCAGGGCTTATGGAGGCATGAAAAAATTTGCGAACTAAAAAAAGATCCAAAAAGTTCCACAGACGATAAATCTCACCCCGATATACAAGCTCTTACCAATTTAGTATTAGAAGTTGTCAAACAGAACAACGATTTGGCCAACAAAATTGTCGACATTTGCAAGACTGGACAGGCCAATATGTCTAATATGGTCAACTCTAATAACGTCATATCAAATAACAATACAAATACTTTTAATTTAAATGTGTTTTTAAATGAAAAATGCAAAGATGCTATGAATATTACAGACTTTGTCGACTCAATTCAACTCGATTTAGCTGACCTAGAAACTGTCGGAAAACTCGGATATGTCGAAGGTATATCAAATATTATTGTTAAGAACTTAAAAGCCTTAGATGTCACTGAAAGACCAATACATTGTGCTGACAAAAAGAGAGAAGTAATTTATATTAAGGACGAAGACAAATGGGAAAAAGAAGATGATGATAAAAAGAAGTTAAAAAGGGTTATTAAAAAGGTAGCATATAAGAATGAGAAATTGCTCCCGCAATACAAACAAAAGTATCCTGATTATAATGATTCAGAATCCGCAAGATCAGACCAGTTCAGTAAAATAATCATTGAAGCTATGGGTGGGGCAGGTAATAATGATGCCGAGAAAGAGCAGAAAATACTTAAAAAGATTGCTAAAGAAGTAGTCATTGATAAAACCATTAGTTGTATAGACTAAATGCATCTGCTATCTCCTAAAACTGTATTACATAATAGTAGTTGGTCTCTTGGCAACATTTGTAGGCCTTTATTTACATACCATCTCCAATACAAATGCTTTTTATCTATGATTGTCAAAGTTCCATAACCATACTCAGTGCCATTTCTAAATGCACTCCATTTAGGTTGCTCTACATATCTATTATCTAGACCTTCTAAATTACCAGCATTTCCGATAGTGATATATACTGTACCTTGTATATCAGTGTTATTTTTGAAAACAGGATAAGTTCTTTCGTAATCATGAACATGTCCATTAAATACAATGTTAACATTATACTTATAAAATAGCTCTTCCATTGATTCGCGCATTTGCACTGTTTGTTGGTCGGCATAATGATTTGTGTTTGAGCTATACCATGGACAGTGCATTACGATAATGAGCCAAGGAGTAATATTTCTGTTGACAATTTCCAAATCATTCTGTAGCCAATTAAATTGCTCAGATGTGGGCAACGAATTTGTATATGGGTTTAGATAAATTATGTGAGCTAAACCGCTGTTAAATGAGAAGAAAGAATTGCCGAAATTATACTCAGTCTGAAATACACTTGGTGTGCAAAATGGCATTCCAGTTTTGGGATTAATCGCACTCTTTATGATAACATCACCGAATATTGCAGGTTTAACATATGGCATCCTATATCTGGATTCAAATGCAGTAAAAAGATTCATATAATCAGTGCCATTAAATTCTATTTCATGATTACCTGGACAGACCATCCACGGTGTTGTAGAGGCTAGTGGTTCTATCATTTCACCATATGAATCCCATAAATCTTGGTCACAATCTGCATAACTTAAATCGCCTGCATGTAAAATCATGCTTATATTCGGTTCATTCATTAAATGTTTTACTGTTAAAATAGAATGATCAGTTTGACCTATGTCACCTAAAACACCAAATGTTATTTTTTGATTATCACCTGTTTTTGGTAAGGTTTTAAAATTCATCATTTGACTTGATGATTGTATAGTAAAATCGCCACATTGATAATAATATCGAGTCGCTGATTCTAGTTCGGTTATCAAAACGTGATGTATATAACCACTCTTATAATATTTATGCGAACCAGTTTTATCATATTGAAATTCGTATGATGAAGATGAGCCATGTACAAAATTATCCAACGAATTATTATATTTTCCGTAAGCAACATGCGAAAAACAATTATCAGCTGTTAACCATGAAATTGTCATTGATGTAGAGTCGTATCCTTGTGCAATATGTAATTGCTTTACATCACAATCAAATGCATATATCATGCTTAAAAATAAAGTAGATAACATAATTCTAATCATTATATTATATTATATAAAGATTAGAGATTTTTTTAAGTTGGTTGAATTTATTATATAGTGAATGGACGTAAAACAACCACATTTGTAAAATAAGCCCAGAGACCCAGACCGAAGATACACTTTGCCAAACAATCAAGTACATTTAATCCTATATTTTGAACGGATTTTTCCATCATATAAAATACTCCATACAATGACCATATTGCTACAAAAATGCTGAAAATAATATAATTTGATAATTTATAAACTGGTAATACGAAATTTTTATAAATAAGACCAAACATAATAACAAACGGAATAAACCCAAGAATACATGCCCATAAACGAGTCATTTGGCCAATTTCTCCTAAGTATCCAATATAAAGCATTAAGTAATTCAATAAGAATACTAATAAGATAAGATATACTGATACTACTTTCTTGATATTATTGGATAATGTTAAAGTCAATGCTAATAACATAAGAGGGGTTGTCATAGACCAATCTATATATCGAGTAGTAATAATTTCTGACCAATTAATTGGTTTTCCTGCTTTCTCATATGCTGACAATTTTTCCAAAAAGATTGAATAAAAATATCCAGCAATAAGTGAGATGGCTGTTTCTAAATTTAGAACATGACGCACTGTAGGATTATCCGTACGAATTGACTCGATAAATGTAATCACAGCTGTTGTTAAAAGAAATGCATAGGTAACATAAAATGAGAACTTAATATATTGTTTTATATGAGTTTTTTTTTCAGATATTGTCGTCTTTTTCATTTGTTCTTCTGTTTCAAACATTTATATATATAGATATTTTTTTGTAAAGGTATTTTAAAATGAAATTTTAACCATCAAGTAAATGAAGACGAATCTTTCGCTTAAATTTTTCTTCATCATTAAAAAGATAAAGTTTAAATTTTTTATTTACAAAATTATTAAAATTTTCTCTCAATGTTATTCTTGAAGACAATTTTAATTCTGGTAAAAAGACAATATATTGATATAAACCATCATTTCTATTTATTTTATCAAAGAGATAACCATCATAATCTTTTTCCATTACTTCTGGAGAATTATGACATAAATCAAGTAATGAACAATCGCATTGGACCTTTCGAATTGATCTCATCGTTGTATTAATGTAGTCCATTTCATTCAGCCATTTGTCATAAAATTTTGTTGCATTTTCAGAAAGATTAATAATATTATTAGATTGTTGAAATTTAATCATATTCAATAGGTCTACCAATCGTCTAATAGGACTTGTTATGTGAATATATGCTTCTACATCTAATAGCTCATGTCTAGTGTCCATTATTTCTGAACCATTAATATATTGACCTGATGCACTATTCCATATTTTAATAAATTTGCTTACATCATCTGGAACTGTGTCTGGAACGATAAAATCCCTCTTGATAATTGTAGAACGAAATACTCCGGTTTTATGCTTGATTAACTCTTTAGCACAGTTATAATTCATTAATATCATAAGATAACATACTAATTCATGACTATTTCTTACATTGTTTATATATTTATAACTTCTTGAAATATTTTGAGCCACATCTAGTATTTCATGATATTTAGCATCTGATAATAATTTTGCATCTTCGTATACATAATTATGTGAAACTTTTATAACAGCATTTTTATATTCAATATTGGTGATTTCATTATTTTTAATATATACATCCATTACAAACGCAATGCGCTTTACATTTTCTTGTAAACTACACAAACAATCAGACAAAATTGTCGGTAACATTGGGCGTTTTTTATCTGGCAAATAAATAGTTGAAATTCTTCTTGAGAATGAAGACCATAAATTAAGGGTATCCATCCAAACTGTTACATTAGATATGTAGACACTCAGCATTTTTACGTTATCTTCAAGATTTATTATACTAAAACCATCGTCGAAATCCTGACTATTTAAGGGATCGATTGTCATAATATGCCAGAACTTTTGGTCTGTTCTATCTTCAATGCCTGGATATTTACGTAAAATTTGGTCTACAATACTTTCGTGAGACTTACTTTCAATTGCTTTACTAGTATCCTTTTGAAATTTCTGAATAGATGCATTCAAACTTTTACAATATAATTGGTATTCGTAGAAATTATCAAGAATATCAACTGGTCCGATAACATTATCAAGTTTTGCTCTTGGATGTTTGTCTTCCCAATTATCAAAATTAATAGTTACATATAAATTTTTAAACACTTTTGAAAATCCCATCGATTTGATTTCGTATGGAACCAAAAATGGTGGAATTCTTATATCGTCTGGAATACATTTATATAATAAACGTCCAAGTGTATTTTTCAGTTTTTGTCTAGTATATGTTTGACCATCTATAACTTTATTCTCTCTTCCATAAGTTTTATTTCCATCAAGAATCAAAACTCCTGGTATTGCTGGACCTGACCTAATAGATGAATGTAAGATAGTAAGGTTGTTGCTCTTATCTATCGAAAAAACATCATTAGTAAACAATTTTTTATCTAGTGGATTAAAATCAATTTCTACCTTCTTAAAACTTTCTGATTCATATATTTCCCAGGAACTGCAGTTCCGGTCATTGATATGTATCTTATATATTGCACTCATATTATACTACATATATGTAGTGATGTTTTTAAGTTTATTTGTTTTATTTATATAGTTAATATTATATTTAAGTAATAAAAAAAAAATTGAGATAGATAAATGTATATAAATAAATATTAAAATCCTAAAAATGAGTGCAGAATTTAATGCTGAAAATAGAAATACCGGGATGATTTTTCCAACAAGAAGATGTTGTTCATTTTGTAGAAATACTGGACATAATATATCAACATGTAATGATAGGAGTTTAATTGATTTTGAACAATTATGTGTTGATAGAGAGGCAAATTTAGGGATTGCAGGGTTCAGAAATTGGCTGTTAAATTGTTCAACAGAAAACCCAATTATCGTAAGAGCTTATGCTGTGAGATATTGCGGTTGTACAATTCGAAGTTATATGCATATATGTGTAAATAGTATAATAGCAAAAATTACCGAGTTGAATGCGAATGGCGGTTTGAGAGAGAGAGGTCAACCAGCAGAAGGACAGGAATCAGAACAAGCACATCCACAAAGGGAAATGCATCCGCATAATGATAACGAAAATTTGGATAATATCATTGTAGAAGCATTGCTCCGTTCTTCGTCAGAATTTTTCACAGGATTAAGCCCAAATGAGATTATCGCATCAATGTTGTTTTTGGATATGATACATAGAATACGAGATGGATTTACTCATAATAGAAAATTTAATATTCAAACAAATATTGTAGAATGCTCAAAAACAGAAGAGTGTGAATGTAGCATTTGTTATGAAGGCAAGGAAAAGAAGTCATTTGTCAAACTTAATTGTGGACATGAGTTCTGTAAAGATTGTATTAAAGAGTCATTAAAAAATGTTAGAACTGAATCTCCGCAATGTGCTTTTTGTAGAGCAGAAATTAATAATATTGAATTATCAAGTCAAATAATTCGAGATGAATTTAATGATGTATTAAATACAACGCAACTATAAATATTTTTAAAAATATCTAAAAATATTTTTTTACTTCAATATCAAAATATTGTCTAGATTAAAACGAATATTTGTCATCCCAGAAGTGTTAAAATACTTAATTTATTGGATTTGAACGTTTGCAGGTACAGCCCCGCCTCAGCCTCCTTTCATGATACCACCCTTATATAGTTTAGAATCTGAGTTAGGAAGCACAGGTTCGCCTCAGCCACCTCGCATAAAATGACGTCTAGAATGTCTTCTTTTATTACGTCTAGTTTTGTTTCTTCTACGTCTATGTCTCTTTGACAAAGAAAATAGAGAGAAGCCTTTGGAGAAAAATTGTTTCAAACTCTTCATTATATATATATTAATAACAAAATAATTAATTTATTTCAGTTCCAATATTACTGTCTGCAGATATTGGTTGTGGTAAATCGTCAATGCTTGTACTTTGATTAGTCGAAGACCACCCTTGGTTTGGTACATCTTCTGCTTTTTGATTTTCTGATTGAGCGACTGTTTGTAATTCTTCTTGGTCAACAGGATAGACAATTTCCTTATTATTTAATTCATTAATGCTTACCTTTTTTACTACATCTCTTTTAACATTCTGAATTTGCAACGCATGTAAACAAATATAAGGCAAAACGGCAAGATTATTCATATATGTTCTATAATTAAAACATGATATGCTAGTATTATCATTAAATTTAATACTATACCACCAATAAGCAGGAATATATAATGTTTTGCCAGGTTGCAATGTAAATTCAAGACACTTAATCTTGTCAAAATCGGCTGAAAATTTAGGCTGAGGTTTCCAAGGGTTAACTTGTGATCTAAATTCGAAATTTTCATAATCATAAACAGGATATAAGTATTTTATGCTATGTGGGGGAGCTAATTTGATTTGCGCACTACCTTGTGTCAATAGAAGATAATTTCTATAATTAATTTCATATCTAAATGGTGTGCAAGTTTGGGCGCTACCCATTAACAAATCGTAATTGCAATTTGACACCATATATGGTCTTAAAAATTCGTCGTTATACTTGAGATTTTTACCGACACCAGTTTCATCTAAAAAGTCGGCATTATTCTCTGAAAAATATGTAGCTGTTTTATCCTCATCAAATAACTTAACTGCTGCATGAAGTGGTAATGGCATATATAACTCTGAAGAACTATCATTATCCTTAACATTTCTGATTTTAACTTCAAATGCATTATAATTATTTGCAATATAAGTGCGATTAGACGTATCCATTATTTTTTCACAATCAAAATCAAAGAGAACGGGTTGCCTTAAGTCACAAATTTCTTCTAATTTATCTTTAGATGGTTGGTCTACCTCGTACATCTCAAGGTCTTCACCAGTCTTTAAATGAAATTGAACATGCAAATACATAAATAAAACTAAACAAAAAATACAAAAACCTATTATTATTCTCATCTTAATTAAAAATGATAATAATATTTACAATTTGTAACGAAAGCCTTTACATTTTAACTTAATTCATCATTTATAAATATATTTGGAATAGCAAATTGTTTTTCAGTACTATATTCTGGATATTTATTTTCTTTCTTAACTGTGTTTATAATTGTTTTTTTCTCAGGTTCAATTTCAATGTCAAATTCTTCATAGTCCTTTTTATCGCACTGATAAGCCACATAATAACCTATAAATACGCCATCATCTGCATAATCATTTTTGTCTAAATAAAGTCTATATTTTGAATATAAATCATACAAATTGCTTATGCAGTAACCAAATTTTACATTTGCTTCACCCTTATAACTATCTAATTCACATGGAATTCCATACATAATATCTTTCGTTTCTTTTAATTTATAAGTTGTATACATTTTAATATTTGGATATTTTTCAGATAACCACCTTCGATTTATTTGTGCTCTACTATCTCCCAAATTAAAACCGTATATAACTATAGCTTCCTTCATTTTGTATTATGTAATATAATTGTTTCTTTAAATTATAATTCAATTTTTTTGCAAAGCTTATGAGAATGTCGGTTTATTTTTTGAAATAATTGTGGCTTTTGATATATTCTTAATTATTTTTTCTCTACTTTCTTCTTTACAATCCATTGCTTCAATCATTATTTTGCTATATTGGTCTGATGTTCGAGAATCAGGATTATTATAATCTGGATATGTCTCCTTATATTTTTTCATAAGTTTTTCATTTTTATATGCTATACTTTTAATCATCTGTTTCATACGTTTCTTATCTTCATCATCTTTCTCCCAAATATTTTCATCTTTCAAATAAAATGTTTCTCTCTTTTGGTCTGTGCAATGAATAGGTCTTTCAGTTTCGTCAAGCGAATTTAAGTTTTTCACTATAATATTTGAAATTCCTTCTACAAATCCTACCTCACCCATGCTCATAAAATCACTAAGCTGAAGTTTAATAGAATCAACAAAGTCTGTAATATTCATAGCATTTTTGCATGTTTCATTTAAAAAGAAGTTTAGGTTAAAAGCTTTGTTATGAGAATTAGTATTATTAGTTGTATTATTAGTTGTATTATGAGTGCCATTTTTGACTATTTCTAAAATAAGCTCTTTAATCTCCTTATTTTCTTTCAAAAGATATTCTATTAACTTATCATTCTTATCATTACTTTCAGATTGGGATTGATTATTTTTAGAGCAATTATCTTTCTGTTTGTGTTTCCATAATCCAGACCTATTTTTGTATAATTTATTGCAATATTCACATGTTAAACACTCTTTTTGCTCCTTTTTGCCCTCAAAATGTTTACCAGTTGTTTCCAAATGTTTTATGGTATTCAAATGTCTCTCCCAACTATATTTTTTACAGCATATAAAGTCACAACTTTCGCAATAATATTCTTGATGCCCTTTTTTGCCCTTTTTGCCCTCAATATTGTTTCCTAAAGTTTCCATTTGTTTACTTTGAGAAAATATTTTTGAGTTTTTTTCAAAAAATTATCATAACAAAAAAAAATTTTATCGTTTAAATTGTGACGATAAAAATAATTTATCAAGTCAAAAAAATTTTATCGTAAGAGTATTTTGGCGATCGAAATTTGGACATTTATTTTTGTCCAATTTTGAAAATCAAAAAACTTTTCAACTTTCAAAAATTAAATTTTTTGCAATATTGAAGATTTCTATGTCTTAATTAATCGTCTGCCAATTTAGGCGCGATGTAAAATAATAATGAGCTATCATCACCTAAATCATATTTGATTTTCATTGGACATTCATTACTTAAACAAAATTCGATATCTGATGATAATTTATTTGTTATGCACATTTTGCTTATGTAAATCAAGCTATAATTTAGATTTATTTCTTCACCTTCAATAACGCTATAACTTGACATGTCATCTACAGGGATATTTACTCTCATCTCTCCAGAAGTCCCTTTAGTCTTAAAGTCGACAAAATCATCAGAACATTTGATATTCAAATCGTCGCCAAAATTGCTTAGTTGTGAAAGCATATCTGTTACCTTTTTAGATGGCAATGATAACTCTGAATCATATTCCGTCTCTGGGATATTCATTTCGTCATACTCATACTCAACCAATGGCATAGTAAAAAATTTGCTATAGTCGCCTTTTTTGTCACCGTTAATGAGTTCAATATATAATGCCTCTTCTGAATCTTTTTTAATAACTAGTTGTTGGTCTTCTCCTTTAGTGCTTATTATAGAGTAAAAAATACTGGCATCAAAACATAAGTCAGTTTGTTCATTTACATTATATTCGCTAAACCAATCCTTCTTAAGATTAAGGTCGAATAAACAAACGTGAGATTTATCCATGCCTTGAATGTGCATATTGTCTTTGTTAAACGATGCATTGATATGAGTTGATGAACTTTTGAGCAATTGAAACGTTGAAATGAATAATTCCTTTTTCTTTTTGTCATTAATCGTAATATTCATATTAAATATAATTATAAAGTTATTTTTAATATGTTTTAATATTTAAGTTTTAGCTAATTCTTCCTTGATAATATTCTTCAAATCAACGGTCATAATTATGTTATTCTCTCCATCAATATCACTTAAACTTGTTCCAGTTTGGTCTGCATCAATATCAGCAATATTATTTCCTTCTATCTCAGTTTCAGCTTCAGCTGGCAATCGTCTTTCTAAATCTCCGAGAGCAACCTCATAATCAGAAAAGTTTTGAGCAGTTTCTTGAGTAAACATATCATACTTAACCATAAATGATTTAAGAATGTCCTTAGTTTCAGTAAGCTCTCTATTAAATCTAAATACTTGTTCAGTATTCTTAGCGAGTTCAATAGTATGTTTGCTAACATCCTCACCCATTCGTTTAAATTGTTCTGTAAGAGATTTAACATCTTCAATCAATTTAGCTACATCTTCAGATGGAGCACCTGTGCCTCCGTTCTTTTCAAGTGAATCGAGACGATTGATAATAGTCGTCAAAGTCGCATTATCAATAACTTTATGACCATCTGGTAGATTGATGCCTTCAGAACTAAATTTAGGAGCAGTTTCATTTTCATGGTCTGTATCAATAATCCACTGTTCAACTCTTCCAAGACGTAATGTAATTAATCCAATTGCATCTGAAATACTTAACTTGGTAAATGGTAGACCATTTGGATGTAGATGTGGTTGTTGTTGATTATTTTTTTGTTGTTGGTCAAAATATTGTTGATATTGTTGAGAGGGTTGTTTATTAAATTGTTGATTTTGTGGTGGTTGTATAGCTCTTGCGGTTCTAACATTATTTGGCGGTGGAGGCATATTGTAATTTACACCTTGTGGCATTTGTTGGGCAAAAGCGGCCTGTGAGCCAATTGATGTAACAGGTCTATTTCCACTAACAGGTGGAGCATTTTCTCCAGCCCTTCTAGCTCTAGCAGCAGCAAGTGATCGTGAACTCATAATATAATTATTAATACAATTTGTTTCTAAATAACTTACGCATAATTAAATAAAAATTTTAAAATTAAATAAGATAAAATTCTATTATAAATAATATTCTTAAAATTATAAATATTTTAATGGAGAAGATTTTAAGCAACCATCTTCATCTTAATTGCATCGTGACTTTTATAATTATGTAGCTCAAAATCTTCCACTTGATAATCATTAATATTCTCTCTAATTTGTTTTATAGAGACTGTTGGGAATTCAAAAGGTTCTCTTAAAATCTGTTCTTTCATAGGTTCAATATGGTCTTCATAGATGTGACAATTGCCAACAAAATGGACGAACTCGTAAGCTTCTAATCTACAATGTTTTGCTATCAAGTGTGTCAGGAATGAGTATGATGCAATATTAAACGGAATACCGAGTGGAAAATCTCCACTGCGTTGATACATTGCACACGATAATTTGTTGCCATCATGCACGTTAAATTGACATAAAATGTGGCAAGGAGGGAGAGCCATTTGGTCTAGTTGACAAGGGTTCCAAGCTGACATAATGAGACGACGACTTGTGCGCTGTTTTGGGTCTTTTAACGCATCAATAATTTGTTGAAGTTGGTCGACAGCATCAGCTTCATTCTGAGGTGCACCGCAATAACATGAGTATGGTACACTGCAATTGCACATTCTCCATGGCCTATATTCAGCATTAAAAAATCTCCATTGATAACCGTAAATTGGTCCTAAAATATCTTCTGGATAGTTCGTAAGCCCTCTTGAATCCAAAAATTCTCTGGAAGCATTTGCATCCCAAATATGAACACCTTGTTCCTTTAACAGACGATTATCAGTTTCGCCTCGAATAAACCATAACAATTCCTTTAGACAAGTCTTCCATGCAGTCTTCTTTGTCGTTAAAATAGGAATCTTACCATCCTTTAGAGAGAAACGCATAGAGTTACCAAAGATACTCTTCGTTTTTCCATTTCTACCCTCTTCCCAAAAACCATTATCAATTATATTTTCAAGAATATTCAAGTATTGATATTCTTCATGTTGAAACTTCTTTAGATTTGAAAAAATATTGTCAGAAGTTTTAGTCGATTGTATCTGTTGGTTAGTTTGCTCATATTCAACATCAATCTTAATTCCATGCCATTCTTCCTGTCTATTTATTCCAGTAGCATATTCTTCAGCCAAGTGTTCCATTAATATATTTAGCACTAAGTTTTTAAATTATTTACCTTGTTTTATTTTTAATTTGCTTTCTTTTATTTCTTTTTGTACTTCTTTTTTTGTGTTTTTTGGTTTTATTTGAATTATACTTATAATTTTTAGTCTTTTTTGTTTTTCCACCACTAAGAGTATTATATAAGTTTGCAAATCTTGAATTTTCTCTAACTTTAATTTGAGTATTAATTTCATTTTTAACAGCATCAACATCATCAGCGTTAAATATTCCTAATTCTTGAAGTTGCTTAGATGCTTCATAATAATTTGTGAAAAAATTTAAACGATCAATTTGTTGTGACTCCTCACTAACAGTTTTAAATGTTCTCCCATTTTCACTTACCTTGTGTATAAAAACATGGCATCTATCAGTGTATTCTTTAGTGTATTCTACCATTTGTTTTCCAGCTAAAACATCTCCTTGTCCGTTATCACCAAAAAATAAAATTTTATATTCTGGAAAAATATTCAAATATTGTTTAAATCTTTCAAATTTTGTGTTTCCAAATAATTTGAATAAATCAGAAATACTATCAACATCAGTAGTATTAGAGGTTCCACAATATGCACTAACACAGTTAGTTATGATATTACCTGAATAAGTAGCTACCTGTAATTTACTCTCGACACCTTGTATAAAACCATATATATGTAATATACCATGAAGTAATCCATTTTTATCTTTTAATTTACTATTTTTTAAACATCCGGGTGTTGCTGATAAGATGGTACTATATTGTGAATAATCTGGTAATTTTGCGTAAAATTTATTATAAAATGTTCTAATTCCTGGATAAGGCGTTTTTTGATGCCATGAAATATCAGAACCAGCAATATAAGTTCCATGTTCTGTATTAGGATATAATGTATCATCGATATCAGTCATAATGTGCCATATATCTGGTAATTTTTTTTGGTTGAATATTTCTAATAATTCTTCACCTCCATCAGTTATTTTGTTATTTCTATCATAAAATATTTCCCTTAAATCGCAACCATAATTGACTGGTGTTCCGAATGTATAACAATATTCACAATTAACGTCTTTTGAAAAATCTAATTCTAATTTTTTTTTTAAATCATAGATATCTTGAGGTGTAGTAGTTTCCAACCTACAATATTCTGTCATAAATCTAATAAGTTCCTTTTTATCTTTCTTTTCTTTGAAACTTTTAACCATTGTGTCGTATACAGCATTTACATCCATAACAATATCATCACCATGATATACCTCAACCAAATCATCTGAACTTGGTAAACTTGATATTTGTGACATTTATATATTTAACATATATTTAAATATTGTAACAATAATTAAGAAATTTAATTTCTAAATATAAAACATAATGGATAGCTCGGATGATTCAAAAAGTTTCTTTAAACATGTTTTCAATTTTGATGATGATTCAAAATCTGAAATACTAAATATACTTCAATATTCATTAATTGCAATTATCCCAATTGTTATTTTAAATAAGACAATGCAAAAATATGTTCCGGAATCAGATGATAAGAAAAGTAGTTTAGAAATTACTGCAGAAGTTATAATTCAAATAATTGTTATGTTTATTGGTTTATTATTAATTCATAGAATTATTACATATATTCCAACATATAGTGGTGCTGCTTATCCAGAATTCCATATTGTTTATATTATTTTAGCAATTTTGATGATTACAATGAGTTTACAGACAAAGCTCGGGGAGAAAGTGTCAATATTAGTGGACAGAATTTCTGAGTTATGGAATGGTAAGCAAGATAATAAAAAGAAAAATGGCAAAAATGGTAATGTAAAAGTTTCTCAACCAATTTCTGGACAAGTTACTGGACAACCAATGGGTGGTTATACAGATGGAACAGCTATAAATTCATTACCAACTTATGATGTTACTCAAGGAAGCCAAAATACGATGGCTCCACAACAATTGCCAAATTACGATGCAATGTATAGACAAGATACTACTCCATTAGTAGGTGCTGCTACACCAGGTGCTATGGAGCCATTTGAACCAAGACCAGCAAGTGAAGTTTTAGGTGGAGGAGGTAGCTGGGGTTCTTGGTAAAAATAATTAAAAATGTTAATTTAAATAATATAAAATTTATTTATTTAAATTAATAAATGAATGTGCAAAAACTATTGCAAGCATTGGATGATGAATCAAATGAAACACTTTTCAACTTTACAACAGACAAAATTAGAGAGATGACATTAAATATATTAAAGGAATTACATTTACCGAAAAAAGAGACAATTGATATTTATAACAAATTAAAAGATTATAAATATGTCGATGAAATGAATGACTTGAAATATGGCACATATGTTAGGTGGATACCAATTGAAGATCCAACTAATATTCATTTAACTAAAGGGGCATTATTTTGTGAAATGAAAATAACTGACGATGGTGTATTCTGCGTTTGTAAAAATTTTGGATATTCAAATAAGCATTTTCAAATATCAATGGATAAAAACTTAATATTTCAAAAACTCACTGAACAAGAAATGGTTTTGTTATCTGCACTAGACCATTTAGCTAAATAATTCTATTTTAAGAAAAATGTAAATTAAATACCTTTAATAATTATATCTTCTTTATCATATATTTGTTCATTTATTAAAAAGTTGTATATATTTTCTTTTTGGTCTCCAGTAAATGACATAATTTCACCATATTTTTCATCTTTAAGAATTGAACCACTGCAATTGTGCTTCTTTTTAAGATAAGATAAAATCTTATGCAAATCTAAATCTTCAGCCATACCAATCACATTAGTAATAAATCTTTTACCACCACGTTTCTCAACTGAAATGGTTACTTTTGAATTTTCAAATAGACTATTATTGATTTCTTCAAATTCTATATTCATTATATATATAATATATTATGAATTTTTTATATTATTTTGCTTTATAAATTATCTGATATACAAGTGCCAACACTTAATAGAACTAAAATATAATATTATTGAAAATAAAAATAAGCAATAAGTGAAAACTCTTACCATTTTAAATGGTGTGAATAATAAAACTATTGAAGCTAAACCAGAAATATAAACAAAATTACGTTTATTTATAATATCTAAATAAACTCCTGTTAAACCCATATTTCCAGATCCTGAAGTGTGACGATAACATATTTCGGCATTTCCTGGTATTAAATAAAATATTCCTGTAAGTATAACAATATTTAATGACATTAATTATAATATTATTAATCCTTTATGTTTTTTAGTTATATATTAAAAGCTAATGTCTTTTTCTCGTTTTATTACAGTGCACACAATCTTTAAATAATCCTGTTATAAAATTACCACCTTTAATCATCTTTAAATGTTCAGCGTGAATAGGTTTCTTAACACTGCTAATTTTTTTACCGCGTCTATATTTAGTAATGCTCTTATAGCCTTTACCCCTTTTTACAGATACCTTCCTAACAATTTTCATACCACCCATTTGCTTAGTTTCGGTATTCTCATAATTAAAACCCTTAAGAGTATTCTCTCCTTCCATTATATATAATACAAAGAAAATATCTGTTAAGAATATATGGATACTCATAAGTTAGTACATTTGTTTCATATCTTAATAGTTGGTGGATTATTTCTTTATGTAGGAATAAATAGAGAGAAAATTTATGGTGGATTATTTTCAGTATTATTCTATTTAGGATTTATTATTATTTTGTACCATTTATATAAAATTTACGGTTACTTAAAAGCAGGCAAAGGAATATGGGTAAACTTGATTCATGTGTTTATCGTAGGACCATTGTTAGTTTATATTGGATACAATGGAGAGAAAACAACCCGTAAATTCTTTGAGCTATTATTGATGCTTGGATTTGCATCGATAGGATATCATTTATATTATTTATTTTAAACATTAAAAAGTATTTAATAACATATTTTTAAAATAAATTAAATATGGAAGCATCAACCAAAGATATAGATGATTATGGTGAAATTATTGAACCGGACATTATGTTTGATCATATAATTTCTTATAATATGAACTCAGCTTTTGAAGATAAAATTATGAAAAAAGTAGAAGAGTTATTAGAAGAAAAAAATAAAAAGATTACAGAATTGGAAGAGAAGATTGATAAAATTATAAATTTTAATGAAGAAATAATTAAAAATAAAGAGTTGGAAATTAGTAATTTGAAGAAGAATTTTGATGAATTTAAAAAAATAAGTGATAAAAACTTCGAGTTAATAAAGAAACAAACTGATTGGCAAAATGGTGATATTTAATTAAGATTAACATATATTTTCAATCCATTTTTTAGTTAAAACAGCTTTTACGCTTTCTAATGCACCTTCAGTCCAACCTTGGTTTCTTGAAACAGCTTCACCTACAACCAGAATACCTTTTTCTGGATGTTGTGCTTTATCAATAAAATCTTCTCTCGAGTTGTAAGTTTGGTCTAATGGCGTATAATAATGAGTTCCTATTGGCCAATAATAATCTTTAATCGCAACAATATGGAGAGAATTTTCTGGAATGCCTAATGATCTCTCTAACAATACTTCATATAATTCTCTATTTTCTCTCGTATTTTTCAAATATTTTTTTAATGCTAATGTATTATTATTATCATTATAAGCTATCATATAAACACCATTATCAGGGTCCATAGGTATTATGCGTTGAAGTGGACCAGGAACAAATGTAAACCCCTTTACATATTCTTTCATAATTTCTGCTGATTTTTTTGTAAATTTCGCGTATAATCTTAAAAATGGCTGACCTTCAATACGGTTATAAATTATGTTGCCAGGTAATAAATTTCTGATTGTGTCAATTGTTGATGCAATAATAATTCGATTACACAAATAATGCTGACCATTTTCAATATTTATTTGGAATTTACAAGGTTTATTTTGCAGACGCTGAATTCCTATAACATCGCTAGAAAATCTAAAATGTCTCTCTCCGATATAATGATATAATTTCATAACCATTTTGCGCCAAGGAACATGAAAAGCACGCCAACAGCAAGTATTATCTTCCATCCCATAATAATAAAGCGTTTCGAGTGCATCTTCATTTTCATAATCAGTATATCCAGCTGATATAATAAATTTTTTATATAATTTCTCTCCAAGAACTTTAGTAGCAAACTCTTTAAAAGTAAGTTTTTGTCCTCTATACTTCTTATATTCTCTTCTAAGATGAGTCATAATTTTTTTTACATCGACATGATCCATCATTTTTGAATAATGTGGATTTACTGTATATTCAGGCAAATGAAAACGAAGTTCAGTAAGCAATTTATGAAGTAATTTATCTTTGCCCTTCCTGCCAATTCCTGCCCCCGTTACGATTTCTGTACCGTAAAATTGTTCATTGCTAGTTCTGCCACCAATCCAGTTTTTTTTATACTTTTCAAGCACCAAAAAAGAAGTGCCTGGACTAGTATTTTTAATATTGTATGCACTATATAATCCACTCATACCACTTCCAATAATAATAATATCATAATATTTACTTGCCATATTATAATATAATAATATATTCTTTTATTTAATTTAACGTCTTCTGTGTCTAGAGTTCTTTCTTCTATTTCTTCTTCTTTTTCTTGTTCTTCTTCCACCTCTATCACCAAATATGGTAAGATCATTCCAAGGGTCTTTATTAAGCGGGTCTTCATCACCCATCATTTGTTGTTCTCTCTGTAATTTTTGTTCTGGACTTGGTCCTGCAAAAAAAGCTTCAGTCTCAGCAGGAGAACTTGGACGGGCTAATTCTCTTTTCGCATTTTTTAAATCATAATCTTCAAATCGTTTAGGGTCAGGTGGTACTGGTCCCATATATGAAACGTTAGGTTCTGGTCCCATTTCAATATCACGTTCTTGTCCACCCCTCTTAACTTTACGTCTTCTAATTCTACGCGTTTGTTTTCTTGGCATATATATTAACAAAATAAAATATATATCTAAACAATATTTGATTATTGCTTATTTTTTTTAGTTTTGTTTTTTTTTGATAGTTTAATAGTCTGTTTCTTTTTTCAAGTAAATTTACCACGCGAATATCCTTTATTATTAATAATAGTTTTTGTGCAAATTCCAATAGCACGAGATTCGTTTGTTTTGTCAACTTTCTTAATACAACGACATAATTTACTAGCTAGAATTCTCTCTGCTTGTAACTTTAATATACGTTTAGATTTAGGCAAAGGTTTTTTGTAGAATTCTAAAATATGTTTATAATCATTTATTGTAAGTTCAGACATTTACTATATAAATTACAAATAAAATAATTAAACTTTTAACATTGATTAGGATTAACTCCTAACATATTAAAATTATAATTACGATTCATATTCTGAGTTAATGGTGGTGCGCCATAACTTGTTGATTGCATAGGATAATATGTAGGTCTTGGATAATTTATAGTGCTAATCATATTTTTTAGAACTTTAATTTCAGATTCTAAGTCAATAAGTTTTTTATATAGTGTATTATTGTCAATAATATATTTTTCGCTATCGTTTTTGAAATTATTGATAGATGGGGCAGGAGTAAATACAGGGGGTGCGGATATTGGCGGTGGAGGTATTGTAGGTGCCATTATAAAATTACCAAATTGTTCATTAATAATATCAATTTTGTTATTCATTATAATAATAATTAAGATATTTTTATACACATATTTCTAAATATATATTAGTAATGAAAATTGTTGTTTTTGATTTAGACGAAACACTAGGATATTTTACACAATATGGAATTTTTTGGGATAGTTTGGCAAACTATTTAAAAATAAAAAATAAAAGCCAATTAACACAAACTGATTTTGACGATATTTTAGATTTATTTCCTGATTTTTTACGCCCGAATATAATAAATATTTTAACCTACTTAAAGAGCAAAAAGAAAACAAATTGCTGTCATAAAATGATGATATATACAAATAATACTGGTCCTCGTGAATGGGCTCGCCATATTATCAAATATTTTGAAGGCAAAATCAACTATAAATTAGTAGACCAAATAATTGCGGCATTTAAAATAAACGGTAAACGTGTAGAGATTTGTAGAACTACGCAAAATAAAACGCATAAGGATTTAATTAAATGCACCAAAATACCAGCCGATGCTGAAATTTGTTTTATGGACGATTCT
>Ga0129333_10001666_pt1 | contig 20331 bp, 18 predicted proteins | sample CPB6_08_DNA_FD_94474 | JGI IMG/M metagenome (GOLD analysis project Ga0129333, IMG submission 94474) | Freshwater to marine salinity gradient microbial communities from Chesapeake Bay, USA - CPBay_Sum_0.6_0.8_DNA | ecosystem: Environmental > Aquatic > Marine > Coastal | place: USA: Chesapeake... | reverse complement strand
TGGAAAAGATGCTGGAGAATAAACATGATTAGCATCCTCAAACAACTTACCGATCAGGTGCTTGCGTGGTTGAAGGATGACCCTGTACGCCCCGAGGTGCCATTTACTAGCCGCATCAGCGACAACGCGGAAATCTTTATTCTGCCCGGAGAAGACAGACCGTCCGCTATCACCTGCGTGGCATACATGGACTTTGTGCCTGCCTCGGAGTCAAGGCTGTTTGTGCCTACTGATGCGCCGACAATAGCGGTGTTCTACACCATCTGGTCTTACAGGAAAGGCGCTGGGCGCGAACTAATTCTGGAAGCAGTGGACTACATCAAGAAGAATCGTCCTGAGATCACACGGTTCGTTACCCTATCCCCAAAAACTTCTATGGCTGAACAGTTCCACCTGAAGAACGGCGCGGTTGTTTTTAGGGAGAACGAGAACACTGTGAACTACGAGTATAAAGATGATAAACAATAGGTACGAAGCCTTACGCGTAGCGCTTGAGGCGCTGGAAGGGTATGATACCGACCCCACGCACGCCATGAAGATTCTGCGTCCCCGAGCAATCAAGGCGATTAAGGCAGTGTTGGAGAAGCCCAGTGCCGAATACGAGCGAGGGTATGTCGATGGACTGCAAGCCAGAAAAAAGAAGAATAGTTTTTACAATATCGGAAAAGCACTAGTAGAGAAACAAAAGCATGAGTAACTATTGGCCCGGAACTGACATCATCAAGTCAACCAACAACGCCTTTAACTGGCGGGAAGTTCGGTTCGGCGTGTCCGAAGAAATGGTTCGGCATATGGGCAGGGTTGTCCAAGGAATTGAGAACGCCAAGAAGGGTAGACAGTTCAAGAAGGGTGAGGTGGTTTTGGATACACCGAAGAGTGCCCCGATCCAACTGTTTATGAAAGCACGTGGCAAAAAGAAATGAAAAGGCGTCTAAATGCGTACGGTAAAGTATATAAAGGACGTACTCTCCCTTATGGTACTCTCGTTGGTGCAAGTTACGAACTAAGAAAAGCGTACTACACATACGGTTATCTACGTGACGAAGACATGCCAGAACTTCCTATTGATGAGCCATTAGACAAAGAATACGTAGACCCAGAAAAGGCTTTATCAACTATTGAATTATGTAGGGTTGTAAAACAAGCGCTTAGCACGTTGGACCCCAAGAAAGCAATAGTATTAAAGCTACGTTTTGGAATTGATGTTTCTGATGCTATGACATTAGAAGAAATTGGACATATGTTTGACTTATCAAAGGAGCGCATTAGGCAGATGGAAGCCAAAGCATTGCGTACCCTGAAACACCCAATTCGCTATGATATTTTGAGGAAAGTAATATAAATGACGGAGAAAGAACAATGCCTAAAACTGATCGACAATCTGATAAAGAAGCACGAGTACGATCTACGAGTACGAGACGTACTGAAAGCTCTGCGAAAGCGTATCCGATTGATTGGAACACATGGTGGCCCTTTGAACGAGCCACTGGCAACGCACTTAAACAACTCAACAAGCGCCAACCAACAGTGTGCTTAGACGACTTTGAGGAGGCATTACTATGAGTCAAGACGAAACAAATCTGCGGGACTTAGCGGCTATGTTCGCCATGTGTGGACTTCTTATGCGCGGGAAAGACGAAAACATTACACTAATGAACATAAGCAACGTAGCCTACGAGCTTGCTGATGCCTTTATGCAGGCTAGAGAATCTAGCCACCCAACCAACCGTATAGATGGTGAATCACCATGAGCATTGTTTGGTCTTTTAGCAGCCTGAAAACATTTCAACAATGTCCGCGCAAGTATTACCATACTAAAGTAGCTAAAGATATTGTTGAGCCGGATACCAAAGCTACGATGTATGGCAAGACCGCACATACTGTGGCGGAAGAGTTTGTAAGGGACGCTAAGCCGATACCTGAAACTTTTGAATACATGAAGGCAACCCTAGATACCCTTAAAGACATACCCGGAGATAAATTATGCGAAGTGAAACTAGGTCTGACAAAGAACTTGGAAGCATGCGAATTCAATGCTCCGAATGTATGGTGGCATGGAATAGCCGACTTGGTGGTTATCAATCAGGAGAAGGGGGTAGCTCACTCGGTGGACTACAAAACCAGCAAGAGTGCGAGATATGCGGACGCCAAGCAACTCGATCTTGTCGCCTGTGGGCTTTTCGCCAAGTTTCCTCAGATCAAGCGGGTGAAGAGCGCCTTGATCTTTATTGTGTCTAAAGAGTTTGTCAAAAAAGAGCACCATCGGGAGATGATGCCTAAGTACATTGAGTCCCCAGCCCAAGATGTTGCACGTATTGAAGCAGCGTTAGATAATGGAGTCTGGAACCCCATCCAAGGCCCACTGTGCAAATTTTGTGCAGTGAAATACTGTGAGTACAACAGGAGTTAAAAATGAGCTTAACACCCGACAGATTTTTTAACGGCGAAAACACTTGTTCGTGTTGTAACAAACCTATGTATGTAAACGATGTTGGAATTGTATTCAGACCGAGCTACAAAATAATTGATGATTTTTTATTTTGTGTTGAGTGCGCCACACAAATGACAATGGCAATCCTGCAAGATCTTTCTAGGTTAAACCCTGACATAGCGTTTGCGTACTACGATAGATTTACTGGTTCAAAAGACGCTACTTCTTTAAATTTACGCCGCCATGCGGAAGCGCTTAAAGCGCTTGCTGAGCGTATGGAAGGCCATGCCGAAATGGTCGATCAATTTGGGAGATAACCATGCCTTACGTAAACAAACCCCGCCCGTACAAAAAAGAGTACCAACAGCAGCTTGCCCGAGGAGAGGCCGATGAACGGCTTGAACGCCAACGTGCAAGAGAAGCGTACGATAAAAAGCACCCTGACAAAGATGGTGACCACATTGCCGACTCCAGAGAAGGCAAAGACATTGCACACCGAGTAGCCCTTTCTAAGGGTGGGTCAAACAAGAACGGCGTGCGTGTTGAATCAGCGAATAAAAATCGTTCGTTCAAACGAGCGTCAAACCATAAAGTTGTGTCAGAAGTGAGCAATAGAGAACGCAAGAAAAAATGAACCTATCAGAGTATACGTGGCCCCGTCCACCGGGGTTCACACCATTCGAGCATCAGAAGACAACAGCAGAATTCTTAACGGGTAACCCCAAAGCGTTCTGCTTTAATGAGCAGGGTACAGGTAAGACCGCCTCAGTCATCTGGGCAGTGGATTACCTTATGACCCTAGGATTAGTGAAGCGTGTGTTAGTGATCTGCCCGCTGTCAATTATGAAATCAGCTTGGCAAAATGATTTATTTAAGTTTGCCATCCACCGCACTGTGGCAGTGGCTTACGGAGCCGCACGTAAGCGCAAAGAGATTGTAGAAGCCGGTGCCGAGTTCGTCATCATTAACTTTGATGGCGTTGGCATCGTCAAAAAAGAAATCATGGCAGGTGGCTTTGACCTTATTGTTGTTGATGAGGCATCGGCATACAAGAACGCGCAGACAGATCGTTGGAAAGATTTGCGTGATCTGAGCCGGGTTATAAAAGGGTTGTGGATGCTTACGGGTACACCCGCAGCGCAGTCTCCTGTGGACGCTTACGGTTTGGCTAAGCTAGTCAACCCTAAGGAAGTGTCTCCGTTCTTTGGACAGTTTCGGGATACGGTGATGACGAAGCTATCCATGTACAAGTGGGTGCCCAGACCAAACGCCCAAAGAATTGTGCACAAGCTACTACAACCTGCCATCAGGTTTGAAAAAGCCGACTGCCTAGACTTACCACCCGTAACCTTTACGGAGCGTGAAGCCCCGCTAACACCGCAGCAGCACAAGTTCTACACCATATTAAAGAAGCAGATGCTTATAGAAGCAGCGGGTGAAGAGGTGTCCGCCGTCAATGCGGCGGTGCAAATAAATAAGCTACTACAAATTGCTGGTGGCGCAGTCTATACGGATACGGGCGAAGTTGTTGAGTTCGATGTAAGCAATCGGCTAAATGTGGTACAGGAAGTCATTGAAGAGTCAAGCCACAAAGTGCTTGTGTTTGTCCCGTTCACGCATACCATCCAGTTGCTCCAAAAACACCTAACCAACAACGGTATTTTGTGTGAGGTCATAAACGGTGAGGTGCCCGTAAACAAACGCACTGACATTGTTAAGCAGTTCCAAGAGCAAGCCAACCCAAAAGTGCTCATCATCCAACCCAAGGCTGCATCCCACGGGTTAACCCTAACTGCTGCTAACACTGTCATTTGGTATGCTCCATGCTCCAGTGTTGAAACGTACCTGCAAGCCAACGCACGCATAGACCGACCCGGGCAAGTCAACAACATGACTGTTGTGCACATCAAGGGCAGTCCGATTGAGTCGCGCATGTACTCAATGCTTCAGAACAACATTGACAACCACCAGAAAGTGGTTGACCTGTACAAACAAGAAATTTTTTCCAGCGACTATTGACATTGTAAAAATTAGCTGTATAATCCAAGTTGTGTAGCAGTGGTGGAAAACGGGTTAGCGCCGTGGGCTTTGTGCATTTGTAACCAACACTGCTTTATGTGAACCACTATTGCTACACATTTTCATTAGGAGCATCAGATGGACAACGAAGTTCAGAGTCAATCTACCCCCGTAGATTTAGCCAAGCTAACATCTATCTACATAAAAATCAGAGACAAACGCGCTGACATAAAGCGCACGTTCGAAGAAGAAGACAACGACCTTAAAGAGCAGATGGAAGTTCTGGAAAGCCAGATGCTCGATGTATGTAAAGACATGAATGCCGACAGCATTCGTACCCCACACGGCACAATCATTCGATCAGTAAAGTCACGGTACTGGACGAACGATTGGGATTCAATGTACGACTTCATCGAAAATGAGGGTGCATTTGGCCTGTTAGAGAAGCGACTTCATCAATCCAACATGAAGCAGTTTCTTGAAGAGAATCCAGACAAGTTCCCCGTTGGCCTCAACGTGGAAAATTCTTACTCCGTGGTTGTTAGACGTTCTAAGGAAAAATGAAATGAGTGAACTCACCCTTCTTAATCAAGACCTCCCCGACTTCCTGCAAAAAGCAGGTGTTAGTGAGCTTACCAAACAGCTTGCTGGTAAGACCGGCGTCAAGCGTATTGTGCCTAAGAACGGCATTTTCCGTAAGACCGTTGGTGGCGAAGAAATGGGCAAGGTTAAGGGCAGCTTGAACGCCATCGTTGTTAATGCTTCCCCTCATGTGGGGCGTATTTTCTACGCTAAGGCATGGAGTCCCGATGCCGAGCCGACTGCACCGGATTGTTTCTCCAATGACGGGCGTACCCCCGATGCAGGTTCAGTTAACAAACAAGCTGAGCGATGTGACAACTGTAGCCAGAACATAAAAGGTTCTGGGATGGGCAACTCCAAAGCTTGCCGCTATTCTCGTCGGATCGCACTTGTGCTGGAAGAAGATTTTGGCACCTCTTTGGAAGGCGAAGTCTATCAAATGAACTTGGCTTCCAAGTCATTGTTTGGCGACGGGGCTGGGGATAACACCCATACCTTTGAAAACTACACCAAGTACTTGTCGAATAACGGTAAGAGCTTGGACTATGTGATGACTCAGATCAGCTTCAACGAAGAGAACGATAACCAATCCGTTCTGTTTACGCCGACTCGGTTCATTAACAAGGCTGAGTTTACGGTGACTAGCGATGTCGCCACAAAGCCCGACGTGCAGAAGATGGTCGTTATGACGCCGTACCAAGCCGATATGTCTGGTAAGCCAAAGCTGGAAGCACCTGCACCTAAGGTAGCCGATGAGTCTCCTATTGAGGAGCCGACCAAGCGTGAAAAGAAAGCCGAGCCGAAACCTACCGCCAAGAAAGACCTTGACTCGGTAGTGAAGGCTTGGAGCGACGAGGAGTAAACACATGACCTACGGTTATAGCCAAAGCTTGGTGCATGCCAACAAAAAAGCGAGCATCAAGTCTTTGGGTGTAGCCTTGGGTCGTGCATGTATTCGCGCCAACATTAGTGTTAGCAAGATTGCGGCAGACTTTGGGGTGACTCGTATGACCATATACAACTGGTTTAAGGGAGACCGAGAACCACACCCCAACTACGCGCAAGCAATTACCGACTACATCACGTACACCAAAGCTCACCACCAAATAAAGTAAAACATGTCAACCTTCGATCTGCTTGACACGGTACTCCCGGCAGAAGGGCGCTACTGTGTGCTAGGGATTGGCAGGTACCCCGACCAGCATTTTGTAGATACCAAGGAAGAAGTTGAACAGTTAGCCGAGCAATTTGTAAAACGCAAAATAGACGTTTATTTTGGATGTGCCAAGTTTGGTCCGCTTAATAACCGCACACATGCAAACGCCACCTACTTCCGTGCGCTGTGGATGGACATTGATTGTGGCCCCACAAAAGGCGTACCAGATGAGAAGGGCGTTATCAAAGGCTACCTTGACCAACAAATCGGGCTTGACGAGTTCAAGAAGTTCTGCATTGCAGTCGGCTTACCTAAGCCAATATTAGTAAGCTCCGGTTACGGCATTCATGCGTACTGGTTGCTACAGGAAACAGTGACCCGCTCACAGTGGGAGCCACTAGCTAACCGGCTACGTGAACTGTGCGTTGAGCACGGGCTTATTGTGGACTCTTCAGTATTTGAAGCGTCCCGAGTTCTGCGCATCCCCGGTACATTCAACTTTAAGCAAGAGGAGCCTAAAGAAGTAACGGTGCTCAACGAGGATACACCTCGTATGGCGTACCAAGAGTTCAAGGATTTACTCGGCGCACCTGAGCCAAAAGAAGACGTACCCGACTTTATTCCCCGCACGGTAAGCCCAATGATGGAAGCCCTTATGGGCAATAAAGTCAAGCGGTTTAAGACCATCATGCTCAAAGGTGAAGCAGGTTGCGCTCAGCTCAATTACTGCTTTACAAACCAGAATAGCATTGAGGAACCGCTGTGGCGCTCTGCATTATCCATCGCAGCCTTTTGTGTGGACGGAGACAGCGCAGCGCATAAGCTATCTAAAGAGCACGAGGGATATGATCCTGACGAAGTTGACAACAAGATAGCCAACATCCGCAAAAAGGGTGGCCCTCACCATTGCGCCACGTTTGAAAAGCTAAACCCGCAAGGCTGTGATGGCTGCGTACATAAGGGCAAGATCAAGTCCCCCATTATGCTGGGGGTTGAAATAGAAGAAGCCGATGCCGACGACAACGAAGTTGCGATAGAAGAAGACAACGGAGAAGTAAGCACATATCAGATACCTGAGTATCCGTTCCCGTTTTTTCGCGGGAAGAAGGGTGGCATCTATATTCGCCCAGATAAAGACGATGAAGAAGCTGAGCCAAAGCTTGTCTATGAGCATGATCTATACGTGGTCAAACGCATGCGTGATCCTGAGCTTGGAGAAGTGGCGTTGTTTAGGCTGCACTTACCACATGACGGCGTTCGTGAATTTAGCATCCCGACAACAGCAATCTCGTCGCTCGATGAGTTGCGCAAGCAGTTAGCACACAACGGTGTGGTGGCACACAAGACACAGTATGAATCACTTGCTAAGTTTGTCGTGTTTTTTATTAAGAACCTACAGTATGTAAAAAGGGCAGAAATGATGAGAACTCAATTCGGATGGGTAGAAGGGGACAGTAAATTTATTCTTGGTGATCGGGAAATTACCAAGGACGGGGTGTTTTATAGCCCGCCGTCTAGCACCACAAAAGATGTTGCCGAGAAGATCGTGCCTAAGGGTACGTTTGAAAAGTGGAAAGAAGTGTTCAACATGTATGCCAAGCCGGGACTGGAGCCGCATGCGTTTGCCGCACTTACAGCCTTTGGGTCACCCCTGCTGAAGTTCACAGGGCTTGAAGGTGCCATCATTAACGTGATCCATCCTGAGTCTGGGTCGGGCAAGTCAACCGCCTTGTTTATGTGCAACAGCGTATATGGTCAGCCGAAGGAGTTGACTTCCATGTACAAGGACACGTTCAATGCCAAGATGCACCAGCTTGGCGTGATGAACAACCTGCCCAATACGATTGACGAGATTACGAACCTGAGCGGCATGGAGTTTTCAGACTTGGCGTACAGCATTAGCCAAGGCCGAGGCAAAAACAAAATGAACGGCACCACCAATACGCTTCGGGTAAACAACACCAAGTGGCAGGGGATGACATTGTGCTCGGCGAACGCCAGCTTTTATGAGAAGCTAGGGGTAGCTAAGAACACGCCAGATGGTGAGTCCATGCGCTTGCTTGAGTACAAGATCGAGCCGAACAGCATCATTGATGTGCAGGTTGGCAAGCAGATGTTTGACCATCAGCTACGGGAAAACTATGGTCATGCGGGGGATATTTACATCCAGTGGCTAGTTGATAACCTAGAAGAAGCAGTTGCTCTGATGCGCAAAATCCAAGCTCGGATTGACCGCGAAGTTCAGTTCCACCAGAAAGAACGGTTCTGGTCTGGCGTCGCTGCTTGCAACATTGCGGGTGGGTTGATTGCCGCTAACTTGGGGCTGCACGACTATGACATGAAGGCTGTATATGAGTGGCTAAAAGGCATGCTCGGCGAAATGCGTCTGGAGATTCAGCCGCCAAACTCCACTCCAGTCACTGTCCTCGGTGAGTTCGTCAATGCGCACATCAACAACGCTCTGGTAGTCAATGGGGAAGTAGACGCCCGCAGTAACTTACAGTCCCTCCCAATGTTAGAACCACGCGGTGAGTTGCTAATACGCTATGAGCCAGACACTAAAGAACTTTTTATTGCTGCCAAGCAGTTCAAAGACTTCTGTGTGAAGCAGCAGATCAACTATAAGACTACGCTGAAAGAGTTAGGCAACGCCAAAATCTATGTTGAAGGCTGCAACAAGCGCATGTCTAAAGGCATGAAAGTTGTATCCCCAGCAGTGCGAGTGTTGAAGTTTGACGCATCTGTCTCTGAGTTCCTTCAGATGGACGCTTTTGTAGCCGCCGATGAAAATAGAGACAGTAACGTACCAGCTTGACTGGTCTAAGTTTAGAAAAGGGTACAGCTTTTTTGTACCCTGTATTGATGTAAAAGCGGCTAGAAAAAATTTAGCCACCGTAACCAAACGGTTAAAAATACAAATACTTACGCAAGTAGTGATAGAAGACGGAATTAAAGGCTTGCGTGTATGGCGAGTTTGAACTAAACTAAGTTCGTTCTCCTTGGTTGACTACCCATTGTCCCTGGCTTAGTCCGGGGATTTTTTTATTTCTTTGTAGCCCAGTTTTTCTCTCGTTGAGCACGTTCGTGCAAGCGCATTGCCAAATCTTGGGTCAACATAGCATTTGTTTCATCTACTTTAATGCCTGATATTTGGGATTGCCGAGCCTCCAAGTCGGCGTCAAGTATCTTGGAAACTTCATCCCAATCCATAGCGTACGCTGGCTGCGGATGGCGTAAGTTAAAAGGCATAACTTCCTTCTGATATATCTCCATTAACCTATTGGCCCCCTCAACGGTTTGTTTTCTAGCCTGCACTTTCATTCGTTCTATTAGGTCGTGCCGTTCTATAAGTATTCGTTGCTGTGCAGCGGTCAACTGAAAACCAACTTTGGCAGCGCGAGCAGCTACTTCAGGGCGGAATCCAATTGCTTGGGCAACCGCGTAATAGTACGCTTCGTCTGCGGGTACAACGACGTTGTTGCCTATTTTTACACCCTCTTTTTGTATGCGCTGAGAGAGGAGGTGACTTTTTATAAACGCTGGCATTTTCTTTTCAAATTTCTCCATGTCTCCCATTCGCCACGCATAAGCAGCATCCGCCCAATCAAAAATCATGCTTGCTGCTGCTGGCCCATGCGCCCAGAACAATGCTTCAATATACTTACGCTCTGTGGCAGCTTCTTTTAAATCTCTACCAAATATGTCATTGGTACCAACTCGTTCGCCTATGGACAGATGGGTATAGGCGTTGATGGGGCTTTCTAGTACCTCATTTAGTGGTGCACCAAATAGCTCTATTTGCCCCAAATGCTTAGGTAAAAATTTCTCTCTAAACCAAAGACCAATATTTGCTTCTTTAAGTTCTTTGTCCAAATCATCGTCGTCTGATTTAAGTTTAGAAAATGCCCATGCAAGAGCAGCAATAACCGGAGTAAGTGCAGCTGTGTTATAGACACCGGCCACAGATACTTGGGTCATCATCATGCCAAAAAACTTTTTGGTAGCGGCTACTTTGGTTTCTTTATCGGCATGCGCTATCATGTCTTTAAATGTAGTAATTTGCAACATGATAGTATGTACTTGCCAAGTTACAAATTGACTCCACAATCTACCGAGAGCGTTTTGCATCCAAATGGGTTTAGCTGCTAAATCATAGTCTCCAAGTGACTCGTTCACAGATTCAACTGCTTTATTTATTGCGGCTTCACTTGCTTCCGTCGGAGTCATCCCTTGCTTTAAGTATTTTTTATACCCAAGGCGGTACGCAGCAAGATAAGTGACTTCGCGTGATAGACGTTCCAGATTGTGCATTGGGGCACCAGTGATAAGGTACATACTCTTTTTAGTAAGCTTTGTACCACCATCTATAACTTCTAAAACTGATTCAGGCGCTCCAAATTTACGTGCTGCTTTCGCTCCAAGAGTGTACCCTTGATACGCAGGTGTTATTGCATCGTCCCATGTTGTAGAAGCAAACGTATTTTGTGCTACACCGCGCATGTTCATTTCCCGAATAGCTTCTTGCTCATGCTTCGGTAGCGTTTGATCGTTAGCTAGGCTAGGTGCAACTATAGATATTGACCCATCAGGATTTTTATGTATTGGGCTAAAATGGTGAACACCTGCAATAGCCCTAGAAATTTCTTTAGCTGCTCCAGTCAAACTGCCGTAGTTCCCCCACAAAATAGGAATACTGTTAAAGTAAATGCTGGCAGGCTGAAGAATAGCTGACGCAAAAGAAGTTAAATACTGCAAGTATGAATATTTAGAAGCCGTACCTACAAGAGCATCCCACACATCTCGGTTAGTACCTTTTAAAGCAGCATTAGCTCTACGTTCTGCTTCTTGGGCGAAGGGCAACATATTAGGACGTCCAGCTACTGCATCATAAGCACCGGCTACGGCGTTACGCATAATTGGCGCATATTTAAGCCTAGCTATCTGTAACGCTGTCTGTGCTGCTACTGAACTTATATTACGCAGCAAATCTGTACTGTACCCAGCCCTATCTTTGCGGTGTATAAACATCTCACGCACATTTTTTTCAGGCATTGTTGTTAGGTATATTTGGTACACAGCGTCTTTAAGTGCGTCCTTAGCTGCTCCTACATTACTAGTAGTGCCAAAATCTTGTGCATCAATTGCGTCCATCAGTTTTGGAAGCATTGCACTTACACCGTATATCTGTTTGCGTAAGGCATCACGCCCTTCTCCAACCTCGAAAAATTTTGGGTCTGTGGGGTCTTCTTTACGCTCACGTGCAAGTATGCCAAGGAATTGATCTCGTTCACCCTTTGACTCAAACATGTAGAAGAGGGGCATTGTTTTGTCTTTGCCATTTGCATCTTTTTCTGCATGTACGCGAAGCCAAAAATCTCCAAACCGAACTAACGGAAAGTAGGGTCTAATACGCGCCCCGATTTCAAAAGTAGTGCGAAGCATTAACGTTAAATTGTTTTTGGCTTCACTAGTCAAGCCTTGCATATTCTCCACTTGTTGGTAAAGCAAGTCGGAATACAAATCCACCATGTTTTCGTAGTGCTCTTTTAGGCGTGTATAAATGCGTTGCCCTTTTGGGCCAACTTGCTTCCACAATGCGTCTAACCTAGCGTCAACTACTTTATTTTTGGGGTCAGATGGGTCATATCGACTGGTAGTTGATCCGTAGATCAAGTCAATCATTGCATTTTGAAACTGTTTGTTACCGCGCAAAAACGGAGCAAAGTCTTTTTCTATTTCGTTACGAAGACGTTTACCTTGTACTAATAAAGAATTAGTAAACCCACCCATGCTTTGGATAGCATTAGATAGATCGTGAATCGCATTTATTTCGGACCATTTAGCTAAAGACGGCATGTATACAGACCCGGTAAATAGCTTGACCGCTCGATCTGACCAATTTATCCATGCACGCTCTGAAACACCTTTGAATGCACTCACTAATTTATTTTCGTCTCTAGCTTCGTATAAATCCGTAATAGCCCTAAATAAATCGGCATCCTTAGAAGCTTCTACGCCTGCAAGCGCTTTTTGTGTAGCTCTAGCTTGTTCTTTAGCGGATATTACAGCGTTACCGTACTTATCTTCACCCTCCGGGATGACGGATGCCGACGGGGTTTTCTTTTGGTAGGAGCGTTCGCCTTCACCTTGTACGGCTGCGGGCATTTCTGCACCGGCAATATCTTCAGTAACGCTAAGCAGGTCAGTAAACGCAGATGCGTCTTTTTCCTTCAAGCCGAGGTAGTCCATAATGGAACGAGCAAATCGGCTAAATACATTGCCGCGATCACTGGGCAGACCTTTCATAAAGTCCTGCATTACAGGCTCGGTCATGCTGTAAGACAAGAACTCATGCGGCGAGTCAAAGATTTCGTAGCTAGCTTGGTTATTTTCAGGATCGACAACTAGAGTTCTTTCAACCAACTCTTCTAGCTCAGCAGGTACTAAACCCTGTGCCTGCATGCGGTCATAGGCTGTGCTAGTAGCGACCATTAACTTAGTAAGCTCACCGACAAACTTGGCTAACGGAGCGTCTAGGTTTTTAAAGTCCGCCTCCATCCCCGCCCAAAGTTTGCGGTTTAGTCCGGCATGCAGAAGCTCATGGAGGATAGTGGAATTGTTAACGCCATTATGATTACCAAAACTTGCACCGCGCAAGTACACTGCCCGTTTGCCTTTATTTTCAGCAGGGGGCACATATACCGCCCTAGCGCGGTCCCAACCAGAATCCCCTTTTAGCGCATCCGGTAGCGGATCACCCTTTTCGACAACAACCACATCGACGCCGACCACCAATTTGCGTAGAAGTCCAGCAAGTTTTTTCTCAAAAAATGTACCAGTTCTCGTGACCTGAGTAAGCACCTGATTTGCTGTCATCGTCCCCGTGACGCCGGGGTTAATCTTAGATGCCGCAGCCGCAGTACGGGCTGAGCGGGCTGTCTGTGTAGCCTGCCAACCACGCTTGATGTCATCATGTTCCTGCTGAGAAATGCGTTTGCGGTCGGCAAGGGCGGCTTTAGCTTTGTTACCAAGTGCTGATTTCCCGTGCTTCTTAGCCATGTCGAACAGAGTCCGCATAGCCTGAATTTTTTGTGCCCGTTTCTCATGCTGCGCCGTAGCTATTTGCTCGGCGTTCTCGTATTGGGTTGGGTCTACAGGAATGTTGGCTTCTGCTATCTGGGCTTCAGCACGTTCAATGGCTCGGCGCTCTCGCGCATTAGCAGCATTAGTGGCTTTTGTTTGTCCTTCTTTAGCGGCTCGCTCTTCTTCAGTAAGTGCAATTGGTTTACGTCCACGCTTACCGGTTGGTTTCTGTCCTTCTGCCACTGCTTTTGTAGTCGTAGCTACGGATTCGGCTGTTGTTTCTTGTTCTTGCGCTTCTGCTTGCTGGGTTTGAGGGGCTTGAGTGCCAAGAGGTTCTCCTGTGGTTTCAGTTGTTGCTGAGGCGGTTTTACTAGGTACTTCTTTAAGCTGGGATGCTTCTTCTGGAGTTAGTTCAAAGTTGAACGTAAATCCTTGACCGACACCCTGTTCCGCATAGTCTGGATTATTTACCCTAGGATCATTAGCAGGGATGTCTACATAAAACAGTGGAAGGTCTGGTCTGTAGTCAGAAGCGTATTGTTTATTTGTACTCGCCCAACGCCCCGTTTCGCCTTCGCTAGGACTGCCACTATGGTAAACCCTAACATACCCTTCTTTTGCTTCTTCTACCGGCGCAGGTTGGGCTGGTGGAGTTAGCGGGGTTGCTTCTAGTGTTGGCTCAATACGCCCATAAAGATCACGTTCACCTAGTGCAACTGTTGGCACTCCTTCTCCGCCAGTAGGCTCTGTAACATCTGGTCGAGTAGATACCACTCCAGTTGGCTCAATCCTTCCAACTCCTTCGGCGGGGGGCACTGCACCTCGCTGCCCAGCCACGCTAGCGCCTGCTCCACTTGGGACTCCGATAGGTTGTGTAGTACTAACATCTTGTTTTCCTCCGGCTTCCTTTTCAGCGAGCGCATCGGCTTCAGTCTCCTGTGCAATGTCAATACGGGCTTTGTTAACCGCCTCAATAGGGTCAACACCGTTATCAATATACTCCTTAGCACGGATATGTACCGGGTCATCTGAAGGTTCAGCGATTAAGTCTGTAATTCTGTCCTTGCGATTCTGAAGTATCCTGTTCTGTGCAATTCTGTAGGCGTTGTCTTTGGGTATGTTTTGGCTAATTAAATGCTTAGCAATAGCCTCAACCTCATCGGCCTCTTCTTCTTGTACGGTCTTAGGTAGATTGCCGGAGGCTAAGTCTTGGACAGTGGGTTCTTTTTGTTCAGTCGTCGCCGTTTTTTCTGCCGGAGTAGCGAGCCGCTCGGCTACTTTATCGCGCAGTGCTTGGATTGATTTTGTAATAGTGGCATGCCCACCACCCATAGCTGCACCGGTAGCTAAACTTCGTGCGGCAGCTTCACCTAATTTTTGGTCCCAAGGCTTACCAGTAGCTATGTTTGTAAAGATTTGCTCTTGCACGCCTTGAGGTAGCTCCTCAAGTACGCCTTCTTTAGTCAACTCTTTAATGATGCTTGGAATTGCTGCGCCTTTGCCAACGCCGACCCCAGAAATTCCCGCAGACTTTGCCGCAATACTAGTTTCAATGTCACCAATGCCTAGTTTTTTAGCTGCTTTACCAGATAGCATGGATATAGCAGCGGTACCAAGACCCGCAGCAATTGCTGGCTCTACATAGTCAGACCAATCTCTACCTTGTTGTCGAGCTTGTTCAGCAATACTGCCTGTTGCCTGCGCACCTTCCGTTGCGCCAGCGGCTAATGCAATCTTTGGGATTTGTTCCTGTACTTTGCCCCGTATAAATTCTTTTGCCGCGTTACCAGTAAGTCCCATAGCTGTAGCTTCAACCGTGGCACGCTGTGCAATAAGACGTACTAATTTACCACCTACGGCACCGGCAGCTACTGTTCCGGGTAATGATTCCGCTATCCCGCCTAGTAACTCCGTCGGGTTAACAGCAAGCGCTTTAAGGGTGTTAATAAACCCTGCTGCCTCTTCAACACTAGCCCGTGCATTTTGCCGAGTAAGAGATTGAAAACCATTTAAAAATTTGTTGGTTTCTTCGGGGTCATAACCAGCCCTAGAAAGTACACGCCCCGCAGCGCCACTAGTAGTAAGGTCGTATAAACCCACAACAGACTGCCCAAGCCCAACTGCCCCCTTAGTTAGATCAATACCGGTATCTTTAGCAAAGTCAGTAAACCCGTAATCTTCAGCTTCGGCTCCAGCGCGTAATTTTTCGCGTTTAGCTTTTTTAACCTCTTCTTTTTGCCTACCAATTTCTACAAGCCGCTCGGCTTCTTGTGCTCCCTGTTCGACATATTTGCGGCGGGAAGAGCGAATTAGCTCAGTCTCATCATATGCTTGAGGCTGTGTTTGGAGTACACTGATAGGAGCTTCTGTGGATGTAGGCGCTACAGACGATGCCAGAGCTTGTTCCCCTGCCTGAAATTCATCTGATATTTGTCCTAATTGCGGGGCACGGGGTTCCGCAGCAGGGGGCGCAGATGCAGGGGTAGTAGCAGGTGCAACCGCTTTTTTACCTATAGACACCCACTCGTTACCAATCAGCCCAAACTGCTCCCCTGTCTTTGGGTTAGTAGCTGTTTGTAAGGGCGTCCATTGGTTGTCAACAAGTGCAAACCGTTCCCCAGTTTCTGGATTTGTTGCTGTTTGAATAGCCATAAGACTCCATCAACGTTTATCGGGTATAGCACCGGGTGGTGGGGGTGGGGTTATAGTTGCGGGTGGGGATGCTGCTGGACTCATGCCTACAATTTTTTGTATTGCTGTAGGAAGCGTGTCACGCATATATGCATCTCTAAATGCTTTTTCAGCAGCGGCAGCATCACCTTTATGTTGGGTTTTAACATGCGTTAGCCAATCGGGGGTATAGCGTATTTTTGCAAGTGCTTTATCCGCAGCTTCAGCAGACCTTACGATAGATGGAGCGACCGTAACAGCGGCCTTATTCGGCAAAACTTCGCTAAACGAAGTCGAAGTCTTAAGCATCGGAGCAGTTTTTTCAGCAGCCAGCATGCGAACACGCGCATCATACGCTTCGGGAGACTCATTCGGATTTGGCTTAGTATTTGCCCTTATATAGTCTATATTAGCTTGCAGCACTTGCTCTTGCCACTTCGGTCCACTACCCGTAGATTTAGCAGGGCGGGTAGCTGCAATACCCCTACTCAGTGCCGTTGCTAGAGCAACATCTTTAGTTTGACCAGCTTTATAAGCGGCAAGGCGATTAGCTTCTGCATTTTGTACATCAGCCCGCGCTTCTCTAATAAGGCCGAGGCGTTCTTTTCGTTCTGCGTCGGCAAGATTAAATTCCATCTGCCCGAGATACCGTTTTTGTGCTCTGTCGGCTTGAAGCGCCTGACCATAAACATCCGCAAATGCGCCACCAGCGGCACCGACACCACGTACAAAACCACCCGGTTGTAATAAGCCGCTCATAGCTTTTAATGCGCCCAAGCCTTGTGCTTGTTTAAGTGCTTCTGCTCCCGCAATCCCTTCCTCTTTAAGTCGTTGGCGCATAGGCCCATAGGGATCAGCCCCAGCAAACTTAGTCCGTTCGTCATAAGCAGCTTTGAGCGCAGCTGCTGCTTGCTCTGGTGTTTGTGCAGCAAGCGCTGGGCTTTGTTCCACACGATCTAAAACTCGTTCATAGCGACCAATAAGCCTTTCATGCCCGGGACGATTACCTGCGGATTCATCATCTGTTGTATTAGAAACACTACCCTCTTCTACTCTAGTTTCATCCTCTGCTAAAGCATCTAGCACTGATGGTACTCCGCCCGCTTGAAACGCAACAATACCTCCACCCGCCATAGCTGCTTGTTGTTCTGGAGGAAGGCGGTTGTATATGCTTGCCATGCCTTTACGCTCTGAAGCACGCACGCCTTTCTCAACCATGATAGCCTGAAGCTGCTCAAAGTCTCCTCGTGCTTTAGCAGCGGCTTCCGCTGCAACCAACTGCTGATCGCTCAGTTTGCTGACAATATTGGCAACATTTTCTGGGGATTCGACACTGCCGCCATCTGCATACCCCACCATACCGCCGTTAGCCATCATCTTGCTCAAACCATAAGCACCCAAGCCGAGCGCACCTGCGGTTTGCAACGCACTTGGCGGAGCTTGATATATAGAGGTAGTAGATTGTTGACCCAGAGGCAAGCCACGGATCAAATCAGACATGAACCCAAGCTGTTTATACGGGTAGTTCTGCTGGTTCAAGAAGTCCTGATAGGCTTGTGTTAAACCCTGTTGCTCCAGTGCCTGCTGCTGTGCACCTGCCCTAGACTGCGCCTCAATTGCGCCCTGTTGCTGGGCAAACTGTTGTTGTCCTAATGCGCCAAGCTGACCTGCCGCCTGTAGACCTGTCTGTAGTCCTTGAAGTCCTAGATTAGCACCGAACTGACGAGACTGTTCACCAAGCTGTTGAGCCTGCATACGCCGCGCCATATCCTGATTGAACTGACCGGCGGCTTGTTCATAGGCAGTTTGATACCCCCTGCCGCGAATATCGCCAAGCTGCATGCCCAGATTACGCTGGCGCTCTGCCTCCATCAGCCCTTGACGGGAACCACCGAACGCACCCATCTGGGCGGCTTTGGCAGCATTTTGTTGACCCATAATGTCGGAAGAGCGTTGAGCCTCACGCAACTGCGGAGCCATAGCCTGCTCGATAAACGGGGACATGTACTGCCCAGCAGCCATAGGTGTAAACTGACCGCCAGAGAAACGCCCTGCTCGGTACCCAGTACCTAGCGCACCAAGTCCAGATGCTGCGGCAAGATTAGAACCCATAGCTGTTTGCTGGGTCGGACCAAGTTGCTGTGCACCCTGAAATGCTTGCTGCTGGAGAGGGGAGAACCCAGCGATACGGTTGGCATCGTAGGTTTGATAAGGTTGTGCTGTTAGAGCTTCACCTTTAGCTAAAACTCTTTGTGCTGACGGTCTTGCCCATTCGGGCAATTCCGTTATCTGCGTTTGTTGCTGTTGTGGCGAAGGAGCTGCTGGTCCGCACATAAATGCACCTCAAAAAGTATATATCATCTGCGTTGCTGCTTCTTTGAAACCCATACGGTTCCAGAGTTTTGCTACACGCAGATCAGTCATTGCAGAAACAAGCAGCCGCTTAACTTTGCGGCGTTTGAGTTCGTCTAAAACAGCTCGTACAAGTTTTTTGCCAATGCCGTTACGATGTTCTTTTAAAACGAAAACTGTATCTTCTGTTGCGATAAGGTCTTGGTTGTGCATGTCGTTGGTTATGTATACATTGCCATAGCCACATACTTGCCCATCAAACCGAAGCACAAATGTAAGTAAATCACCCCGTTCACAAGCATTTCCATACTCATGGAGCCTTGGGTTATATGGAGAGTACTCAAATCCTTGCCCACGAAGTCTCTCAACCATTTCAAGATAGTGCTGTCGATACAGGGGTTCTAGCTCCCTGTATGTATCGGTGAACTTCTCTAATGTAATGGTATAGCTCATGCCGGTAGATATTTATCTGCGCGGGAGTTGGCAGCTATCTTACTTTTGCCGACTGTCTTACCCCTAGCTTTCTGAACTCTATCCATCATGGCGTACAACTTACGGGCACCGGACTCAGTAGAACCGTTTCCAAGCTCAGAGACAATCCGTGCAGGCACAACGAACTCACCATCTGCCAGCCGAGCCGGTTGTTTATTCCCAATCATTGCAGGGATAGAGTCAGACACTCCATCACCGGGACCACGCAGTAGGCGTCCACCATCAGAGTAGCCGCCAAGGTCAGAGATGCCGCCCTGAGCAAAGCTCATCTGCCCGTTCATTGGATTAACGCCAGTGTCTGTACCGGAAGCCAGCATCTCACGAGGTACGGGAGTCTGCCATGCGTTTGCGTACTGGCTTTGCGACAGTCCTGCCTGCGGGTAGGTAGAGTTCATAGCACCTACAGGAATACCACCCATTGCATAACCTTGTACAGCACCGCCTTCAGCAGCTGTTGGAACGTACTGCCCCGAATAGTAGCGCTGCTCTCTACCAAAGTTTTGGTTTAAACCATCATAGCCGGGAACATTGGGTAGCGGGAAGGGCGTGGTTATATTAGGCTGATATGTGTAGCTGTACGGATTTGGACCCGAACCTTGTGGCGTTGGAAATTCTTTTGGTTCTTGCTCAAGAAGAGGGGAAGCTAGAGCGGCTGTTGTCATTAAACGCTGTTTAGTGGTATCGCCCATGCCTTGCCACAAGTTAGAAAGACCTTGAGTTGGATTGTTGGCAATGTTTTGTAAGCCCGCATATGCATCGCCTAATTTCTGACTGCCTAGGATTGGCGCGTTAGGTGCGGCAATTTCTGGAATAATAGGTGATGTAGTTACAGTAGGTCTAGTTAACTGTATATTTTCTAAAGTTTGTCCTGCATCTCCAACTGTCCCAGACTCAATTAAAGCCGGATTAAGTTCTGCAAACGGTACACGAGGAGCAGTTAAAGCTCCATGTTCCAAAGCAGCCCCCAAACTACCACTCGTTCCAGATTCAACTAAAGCGGGATTAAGAGACCCTAAGTTTGAAGCAGTAGCTGCTTCAGCCGCCGGAGCAGCCCCCGCAGCAGCCAAACCACCCGCCAATCCAGCACCACCATAAGCACCCAAACCAGCCATTAGACCTTTTTTGAGATCACCGGTCATTAAGCCTGTGCCGCCACCAACCATAAGAGCAGCCATAGGAGCACCAACCCCAGTTGCAGCAAGCGCAGCGCCAGCAACCATCGGAAGAATCTTTGACAAGAATCCAGCCTCAGGCAATCCCGTTTCGGGGTTAATGGTCAATGATCCGCCATGTGCTTTAGCAATAGCTTGAAGCCCGTGAACTTCTCCGGGCGTCATGTGAATTAGTACTTTATCTTCGCCGCGACCTTTGGCGGCTAAATGTTGGGCAGCGGCGTGTAAGCTCATGTATGCCTCATTGGGTGAAAGTTAACAGATAATATCATGTCGGGGGTCTCGACACAAATGATAAAGTAGCCACCACAGAGGGGATGGATGGCATAGCAAAAGGGGAGGTTTGGGCGGCGTAGGCTTCCATATACAAAGTG
>Ga0129333_10001664_pt1 | contig 20335 bp, 21 predicted proteins | sample CPB6_08_DNA_FD_94474 | JGI IMG/M metagenome (GOLD analysis project Ga0129333, IMG submission 94474) | Freshwater to marine salinity gradient microbial communities from Chesapeake Bay, USA - CPBay_Sum_0.6_0.8_DNA | ecosystem: Environmental > Aquatic > Marine > Coastal | place: USA: Chesapeake... | reverse complement strand
TCACGCGCCTCCCTCAGCGCCCAAAGCATCGAGGCCATCGGCCCCTTCGTATCGCTCGCTCCGCGTCCCCAAACTCGGCCATCACGCATTTCGCCGCCGAAGGGGTCAATCGTCATTCCCGACACGCTCACGGTGTCGAGGTGCGGAGCGAAAAGGATTCGAGGCGCGCCGGGTGTTTTCGAAGGAAAACGCGCCACGACATTCGGCCGTCCAGGCAAAACCTCACGCAAAGAAACCTCCGCGCCACACTCGCTCAAAAAGCCGGCGACCCACTCGGCGCAGGCGGCCTCGCCGGTGCAATCCGTGCCGGGATCCCCGCCGTCGGGATTGACACTCGGGATGCAGACCAATTCCGAGGCGATTTCCTCGACGCTGTTCATCGAGCGGAAAGATACCACTCCACGAATTTCGGAATGCCCTCGCGGATTTTGGTTTGCGGATTGTAGCCGAGGAGTTGGCGGGCTTTGGAAATGTCGGCGGCGGTGAGCGGCATGTCACCTTGTTGCTCGGGGAGGCGCTCGATCACGGCTTTTTTTCCAAGAGCCTTTTCGATCTCGACAATCAACTCGGACAAGGTGGTTGTCTGGTTTTCTCCGAGATTGAAAATATCAAACGCAGGACCCTCGTAGCGAAGCGCGCCGACCACGCCCAGAACGATGTCGTCGATATAGGTATAGTCGCGCCGGGTCGAGCCGTCGCCGTATTGCGGAATCGAGCGGCCGCAATGGATCGCATCGGTGAATTTGTGGATCGCGAGGTCGGGTCGCTGACCCGGGCCGTAAACTGTGAAAAACCTCAGGCAGACAACCCTCATGGCGTAAAGGTGCGCATAGTTGCCGCAAAGTTGCTCGCCGGCGAGTTTCGTCGCCGCGTAGGGACTCAGCGTTTGCGGCAGTGGCAAATCCTCGGTGAAGGGAACTTTTTTCGCCAACCCATAGACCGAGGAGCTGGATGCGAATAAAAACCGGCCGACGCCGTTTCGATGAGCCGCTTCGAGCAGGTGATGGGTTCCAGTGATGTTGGTGTCGATATAGAGTTGCGGGTCTTTCACCGAGGGCCTGACTCCCGCCCTAGCCGCAAGATGCACGACAGCGTCGAATCGTCCCTCCGAGATGACAGAGTGGACAAAATCCCGGTCGCGAATATCCCCTTCATGGAGCCGCAAGGCGCCACCGAGCGCGGCGATATTGGCGCGTTTGATCTTCGGGTCGTAGTAGTCATTGAAATCATCGATGATCTCGACCTCATGGCCATCCCGGAGAAACCTCCCCGCCACATGGGAGCCGATAAAGCCGGCTCCTCCCGTTACCAAAATCCTCATCGCCGGACATTAGAGAGCGGCCTTGCGCTTCATCAAGCTGGTTTTGTTTTGTGGCTTGACGCCAAATCGTGAGATGTTTTTTTACGACTCTCAACTTCACATCATGCCATTCGCCCTCCTATCCACCGCTTCGTGCGGACTCGCGTTATTGTTAAGCCTCTGGTTTCTTGTTGGAACTTGGACCAACCAAAGTTTCGAAAGCAAACTGCTCAAGCAGCAAGATGAAATCCAAGCCCACCAACTCGCCATTCAGGCCCAACAACAGCAATTGCAGGCCCAGCAACAGCAACTCGAAGGCGCCGCCCAACTCCAAAACCAGATCGGCCCGGCCATGCTGCGCGATCTCGCCCAACTCTCCGTATCGAACAAAAACACGAAGATCACCGAGCTTCTCAAAAAATACGGCCTCGAAGTGAATGTCACCCCGGCTCAAACCCCAGCCCAACCCTAAACCGATTTCATCCCATGGAAGATTACGACAACCCCGCGCCTGAAACCTCCCCCTCGATCGCCGGAAACACCCAACTCCTTATCGCGCTTTTAGGCCTCGCTTTTTCTGTGTTCCTGTTCGCCCAGATCAGCTCGAACGGTCAAGCCTCACGCTCGATGAAATGGCGCTACGAAACTATGGACCGCCAACTCACCTCGGCCATCGATACCGAGAAGCGATTCACGGAACTCATCAAACAGCGCGAAGCCAGTGTTCAGCAGGCCCAACAGGTTCAGACCCGTTACACCGAAATGCTGAACGACCTCCTCAAACTCGCCGCCACGGACAACGATGCCAAGGCGGTTGTCGAAAAATACCGCATCCAGCGTCAAGAAGCCCCCCCGCCAGCCGCCGATCAAAAACCCGCCAATCCCTGATCCGGCCCACCCACCTGTTGATGACGGGCAACCATGAAAACCCTGCTCGTCACAGGTGCCACGGGATTCGTCGGTCGCAACCTCCTCATCCGTGAAATCCCGCGGGGAACCCAAATCCTCGCGCCTGTACGTAGCGCCGAAAAACTCCGCAGCCAGCTGATCTTGGAAGGGCTCGACCCCAGAGCGGTCAGGTCGCTCGATCCCGAGCCGGAAAACTGGCCGACGGGCATTCACCCCACACACGCCCTGCTCTCCGCCGGCGTCCTCTTCGCACGGAACCGCGAGGAGTATTTCGCCACAAATGTGGATTGGACACTACGCATTCTCGAAGCCCTCCCCGAGTCCACCCGAATCGTGGTTTTGTCCTCCCAATCCGCGGGAGGTCCAACTCCCGCAGGACGAAGGGCTCGGACCGAATCCGACGCCGACACGCCGCTGACTTGGTATGGAAAATCCAAGCTCGCCCTGGAGCGCGCCCTTCATGCCAAATCCAGCCGCCGCCTCTGCATTCTGCGCCCGCCGATGATTCTCGGCCCGCGTGACACCGCCACGCTCCCCCTTTTTAAAATGGCCACCGGCTTGATCCGCACGAAGCCCGGCCTGCGCCGGAAGGAGTTCAGTTTTCTTTCCGTCGAGGATGTCGTCGAAGCCATCGACGCCGCATGGACCTGCGATGCCTCCGGCCCGCTCTACATCTCGGCCCACCGCACGATCACCGATTGGGAATTGATCGATACCGCTGCCCGCACCGCAAGAGGCAAAGGCGTGACGCTGCCAATTCCGATCACCGTCGTGAAGGCCATGTCGCTCTTGGTCGATTCAATTCCCGCCCTGCGCCGGTCCGCCCCCAGCCTCACCCGCGACCGCGCGAAAGAAATCTGGGCGGACCGCTGGGTCGTGGACTCCAGCGCGTTCCGTAAAGCCACCGGCTGGAAGAACCGCCATGACCTCGCTGAAACCCTCCGGGAAGCTTTCGGACATTATGTCCGCGAGGGACATTTTGCCTCCCCTACCGATCCGGATGGAGCATCCTGAAAATCCCGGCGGAGACCTCCTGCGCGCTCGCCATCAAACCCCGCGCGAAACCATTCCAATCCAAAATCGGCGACAGGGAGACCAGCATCACGCAGATCAGCGCGAGGTTGGCCAGATAGATCACAACGAGGGAAAAAAACACGCCACCGTATTCGAGATCCGGTTGGCCGCGAACGATCATCGCCACCGTGAAAACCATATGGAACGCCCAAGTCGCCCCGATCGCGCCTTGAAACAATCCCGAATGCCCCGGCAGGTCGAAAACGACCCTCGCCGTGGCATAGGAGCACAACCAGAGAACCGTGTAGAATGGAACGAAATACGGCCCCAGCACGATGATCGTATTCGTTTTATCCGTCACAATGTGGCCACCACTTCGGGCGACATGAAAATCGTGGATGCTCCCGCCATGAAGCCACACCAGAAAGGTGTGCGTCAGTTCGTGGCCGATCACATAAATCCAAACAAGAGGCTTGATGGTGAAATATCCCGCCACGCCGAGCAGCGCGCCGAAGCCGAACCAGAGGAGTTCCTCGCTTTTCCAAAAGTGGCCATGCCCTGCGCTATCGAGCAAGGCTCCAAAAAAGGCGAGTGTTAGCACCCAGCACGGCAGGAGGAGAAACGCACCGGCGACGAATTTCACCCATTTCTTCGGCACATGGCCGGGGGCCACGCCGGTGAGCGAGGTGTAGAGCGAGCGGGTTTGTTTCGAACGCCGGGGCTTCGAAGCCATGGCAGAATCAAGCAAAAACGCGGCAGCGCATCACGGCAAAAAAGAACGATGCCGCCGTGCAGGCGGCACCGTTTCGTGAATAAATCTATTTTCCGCGCGTTGGCGGGTGAAATTACTTCGCGGCTTTCGCGCCGGCGAGCGCCTTGGCGAGGCGACCCTTGCGACGGTTCGCCACATTGCGGTGGATGATTCCGCGCTTGGCGGCCTTGTCGAGGGCCGAGGTAAGGGCATCGAACTGCTCTTTGGCTGCCGCAGCATCACCGCCCGCGAGCGTGGAGCGGAGTTTTTTCTGGCGCGACTTGATCGAGGTGATCACGGAGGCGTTGCGGGCGTGGCGTTTCAAGCTCTGACGCGCGCTTTTTTCGGAAGATTTGATATTGGCCATGGAATTGTTGGTGCCAGAGGGGAGAATCGAACTCCCGACCAAGGGCTTATGAGTCCCCTGCTCTACCGCTGAGCTACCCTGGCAAGATGGGTTTTTTGTTTTTTTGGCCGGTAGTCACGGACTTGGGCAGGGAAATTACCCCGACGGCGCCGTATCAACCGGGCCGCGAACTCTAGCGCATCACCTTCCCTCGGCAATAGAAAAATGGCACGCCGCGTGCTTTTGCAGCGTCAGGATTTCATCAAAATATGGCAAAGATCGGACGATCGGTTAATTTTTCGTCGATGCATTTCCCGAGGAAATGGTTCGGCCGGCTCGCTGGCGTGGCGGTTCTCACAACCGGCGCGTGGGTTATCCTTTGGAATTTCCAGACCCGGGCCTCGCAGGCGGACTGGATGAGGCCGGAGGAGTTCTCGTATCCCGAATCCCTCCAGCTTCGCCCCGATGCGGAAAAAACCGCCGAAGCCCACGCCAGATTTCTCGAAGCCCTCTTCCTTGAGGAGGAGTTCGGCCCCGATGCCGCCCTGAAATCCAAGCAATCCGTCCTGCGATTTGATCCGGGATTCACCGAGCTTGCCGTGGATGTGGCGCAGCACCACCTCCACCGTGGCGAGACGCCACAGGCGATTTCGATCCTCAAGGATGCCAAAAAAGCGTCGCCAAGAGACCCGGCGCTCTCGCTGGCTCTGGCGAGCGTTTATCTGCGGCATCTTCAAAAACCCCTCCTGGCCGAAAAGCACGGACTCGACGCCCTCGAGATCGATCCCGTGTGCAAGCCGGCCTACGAGCTTCTGTGGGAAATCCACCGCGCCTCCGGGCAGACACAAAAGATCGAACCGCTCTTTCAGCGCGCCGAGAGACGGCGGAGCGAGGATTTGGATTTCCTGGTGATGATCGCAGACTTGCGCCTCCGCGAAATCGCCCGCTCCCGCCATGCCCCAGCCCCGGAAACCGACGCCAAAATTTCAGCGCTTCTGGATCGGATCGAAAATCTCGCTGCGGCGAAACCTGAAACCCTCGCCCGCACCGGGGATTTTCATGTTCTGAGCGGCCATCTTCAAAGGGGCGTCGATCTTTATGAAAAGGCCCTCGCGCTCAACCCGGCGTTGGTCGGCATCCGCGAAAAACTTGCCCAAGCCCTCGTTCAACTCGGCCGCAACGAGCGCGCTGCGGAACTCCTCGCCCAGATTGTCGCCGACAACCCGGTTAATCTCCCCGCCTACGACCAGCTTGCCAAAGTCCATCTCCTCCGCGGGGAGTTCGACCGTGCCGCAGCCGCCATGCGGCAGGCACTTCTTTTGGCACCGATCGATCCGCGCCGTCACGAAGACATCATTCGCACAAGTCTGCGGGCGGGCGACCACGCCGGCGCGCTTCAAGCCGCCGCCGAAGCCGAGGCAAAATTCCCCTACATCTCTGGCTTCACCATTCTCCGGGCAATCACGCTCAGCCAGGCGGGCGACCATGCGGCGGCTATGATGGCATTCGAACGGGCCTTGGTGACGGCCGCAAACTCGAATCCGGAGTTGTTGGACAGCGAATTTTACCTGAGCTACGGCGGGGCCGCCGAGCGGGCGGGACACCATGTGAAGGCCGCCGAGCTTTTGAAAAAATCCATCGCGCTCGACCCGCCGCGTTCGGCTCAGGCCTGCAACTACCTTGGCTACATGTGGGCCGACCGTGGCGAAAACCTCCCCGAGGCGGAACAACTCATCCGCCGCGCCTTGGAGCTCGAGCCCGGCAATGGCGCGTTCAGAGACAGCCTCGGATGGGTGCTTTTCCGCCAAGGCCACTTCAATGAGGCGCTGACCGAACTCCTCCGCGCCTCGGAGTCCATGCCCGAACCCGATCCTGTTGTGTTCGACCACATCGGCGATGTTTACGGAAAACTCGGTAAAATCTCCGATGCCCTCTTGTATTGGCGCAAGGCCCTCCAGCTCGATCCGAAAAACCCGTTGATCACTGAAAAACTCGACTCGCACGCCGCTCGCATGGCGAGCCAGCCGGAGTCGAACTAACCTCAGACCACCGCCTGACGAATTTTTTCGGCAATCGCCCGAAAAACCTCCGCTGCCGCGCTCTCGGGATGCGCCTCCACGGCGGGACGCCCGCTGTCCCCGGATTGCCGGACCAAAGGCTCGATCGGCACCTCGCCAAGCAGCGGCACTTGGAGTCTTGCCGCCTCGCGACCGCCGCCACCCGTTCCGAAAATATCGTAGCGTTGCGCGTCACCCGGGCAGAGGAAGAAGCTCATGTTTTCCACAATCCCAAGTATCGGGACATTTGTTTTACCGAACATCGCCACGGCTTTTCGGGCATCGATCAAAGCCACTTCCTGCGGCGTGGTGACGATCACCGCGCCGGAGAGCGCCACTGTTTGAACGATCGTCAACTGGATGTCGCCGGTTCCAGGCGGAAGGTCGAGAATGAGATAGTCGAGTTCGCCCCACGCCACCTGACGGAGAAACTGCTGCGTGTAGCGGGTCACCATCGGCCCGCGCAACACGGCGGGAGAGCCGTCGTCCAGAAGATAGCCCATCGACATCAGCGAAACGCCGTGGCGCTCGATCGGGATGATGCGATTCTCGTCATCGGCTGTCGGCCTTTCATTCGATCCTCCGAACATCAAGGCGATGCTCGGTCCGTAAATATCACAATCGCACAGGCCAACCTTCGCGCCCGAGCGGGCGAGAGCCAGGGCAAGGTTCGCCGCGACCGTGGATTTGCCCACCCCTCCCTTGCCACTGGCCACGGCAATGACATGGCGTACTCCCTCGATTTTTTGTGGCCCGACCGAACCGGCCGGCGCGGCGGCGGGAGCCTGCACATCGATCTTCACCTCCACTTGTCCCGCCCCCGGAAGCGATTTCAAGGCCGCCACCGCATCGAACTGGATTTTTTTCGCAACGCCCGTGTCAGTGGTTGAGAGAACCAGCTGAACCTCGATGTCGGAGCCGCTCAACTGTACTCCCCTCAACAAACCAAAGGAGACGATATCGCGGGAGAATCCCGGGTATTTCACAGCGCTCAGCGCCTGGCGGATGGAGTCCTGATCGATGGATGACATGGGCGGGGATTTTGCACGGCCCCACCCCGCGGGCAAGAATCGGATGTCCTGTCTTGTTCAAACCCGGGCACACAAACCCGCTTGAACCTCGCCGCCGGGACACTATTTTGACGATTCTTTCAAACAACAAACCACTATGCCATTCGAACTACCCGCACTGCCCTACGCCGCCACGGCGCTTGAACCCAATATCGACGCCCGCACGATGGAAATCCATCACGGGAAACACCACGCGACCTATGTCACGAACCTCAACAAGGCCCTCGAAAGCGCCCCGGAACTCGCGGGCAAGTCGATCGAGGAATTGATCGGCAACCTTGCGGCCGTGCCCGAGGGAATCCGCGGCGCTGTGCGCAACAACGGCGGGGGACATTGGAACCATTCGTTCTTTTGGGGCCTCATGGGCCCGAACGCCGGTGGCGCCCCCAGCGGCGCATTGGCCGAGGCGATCAACAAAGCTTTTGGCAGTTACGACGAGTTCAAAGCCAAATTCGAAGCCGCCGGCCTCGCCCGCTTCGGTAGTGGCTGGGTCTGGCTCTGCCAGAAAGCCGACAAGTCGCTCTGCATCTGCTCGACCCCGAACCAAGACAACCCGCTCATGGCAGGCGTTGCCGAATGCCCCGGCACTCCGATCCTCGGCTGCGATGTCTGGGAGCACGCCTACTACTTGAACTATCAAAACCGCCGCGCCGACTACCTCAAGGCCTGGTGGAACACCATCGACTGGTCCGCCGTGGCGAAAAACTCCGCGGCCTGATCCACAGAATCATTCCCAACTCAAAACGCCCGACTGGAAACGGTCGGGCGTTTGATTTTGAAAATGACCCCATGCCCGAACTGAACGACACCGCCGCCTCGCGCCTCTGCGCCGCTTGTGGGATGTGCTGCAACGGCGTCCTCTTCCACGGCATGCAAGTGCAACCCCGGGATTCACTCCGCGCCCTCGCATCGAAAGGTTTGAAGCCGAAACGCCGGGATGGAGCCCTTTATTTTCCACAGCCTTGCCCGGCCCACAGTGACTCTTGTTGCAAAATTTACAATGATCGCCCACAGCGCTGCCGGGCCTTCGTTTGCAAGCAACTCGCCGCCGTGCTCGACGGAATGAAACCAGAAGCCGCAGCCTTCGAAAAAATCCGCGAAGCCCGGGATCTCACCGCCGAAATCTTCGATCTTCTCGCCGCCCTGGGGGACTCGCGCGACCACCGAGCCCTCGCCGTGCGCTGCGCGGGCATTTTCTCCCCGCCCCTGGATTCCTCACCCGAGGCCTCAAGACTCCGCGAGGTCCTGCGAGTCGCCATGGAAAAACTCGATCGACTGCTCAACATGGATTTCCGGACTCCATGAGCGGCCCAGGCCTCTCCATAGAAAAGGTTGGCTCACGGGCCTCGCGCTCCAGATAACGGGGAGATCATGAAACTTCAGCAGAATCAGATTTGGCAGAAGGGGAGCGAATATTACCGAATCGTGCAGTTGGCTCGACTGGAGGTTCAATTCAAGACCATGACCGATCCCCTGAGCGGTCACGGCCCTCATCAGCAGGTGACGAAAAAGGAATTCTGTCGCTTGCTAAAAGGGGCGGTTTTGCTCGAATCGACTCCTTCGCCCAAGCCGTAATTTCCAAGACGCGTAGCCACTGGCAGCGTGGACCGAACGGTTTTCTGAACTTCCAAGCGATGAGCGATTGGCAAGAGGCAGGGATTTTTGATTAAGTACCCTGCTCGACCATGGCTCATCTCAATTCGAATTACCTCAAGCTCAAAGCGGGCTACCTCTTTCCTGAAATCAACCGCCGCGTTAAGGCATTCACCGATGCCAACCCGGACGGTGCGGCGCGTTTGATCCGTTGTGGCATCGGCGATGTCACCGAACCCCTTCCTGTCGCTGTCCGCGAGGCCATGCACAAGGCGGTGGATGAAATGGGCGAGCGCACAAGCTTCCGAGGCTACGGTCCCGAGCAAGGCTATGACTTCCTCCGCCGCGCGATCGCGGAGAACGACTACCGCTCCAAGGGTCTCGATGTCACAGATGACGAAATTTTCGTCTCTGACGGATCGAAATGCGATTGCGGCAACATCCTAGACATTTTCGGACACAACAACCGCATCGCGGTGATGGATCCCGTTTATCCGGTGTATGTGGATACGAATGTCATGGCCGGACACACTGGCGAGGGCGATGAAAAAGGCCTCTACAGCGGTCTCATCTATCTCCCCTGCAATGCCGAAAACGGATTTGTTCCCGCAATCCCGCAGGAAAAGGTCGATCTTATCTATCTCTGCTATCCTAACAACCCGACCGGCACCGTCGCGACCCGCGAGCAACTCACGGCCTGGGTCGAGTATGCGCTGGCCAACGATTCAGTGATCCTTTTCGACGCCGCCTACGAGTCCTACATCAAGGACCCCGCAATTCCTCATTCCATTTACGAAATCCCCGGAGCACGCCGCTGCGCTATCGAATTTCGCAGTTTCTCGAAGAACGGTGGCTTCACCGGGGTTCGCTGCGCGTTCACGGTGGTTCCAAAAGACCTCCAGTGCACGACCTCCACGGGAGAGAAAAAACCACTCCACCCGCTCTGGAACCGCCGCTTCAGCACCAAATTCAACGGCGTCGGCTATGTCACCCAACGAGCCGCCGAGGCGCTCTACTCGCCCGCTGGCAAGCAACAGGTCGCCGCACTCATCCAGCACTACATGGGCAATGCCACCATCCTCCGCGCGGCCGCCGAGAAATGCGGCCTCGCCACCTTTGGCGGTGTCAACGCCCCCTACATCTGGGTCCGCGCCCCGAAACACCTGAACAGCTGGGCGGTCTTCGACAAAATGCTTCACGAGGCCAATGTCGTCATCACACCCGGAAGCGGCTTCGGACCTGCCGGCGAGGGCTATTTTCGCATCTCCGCCTTCAACTCCCGCGCGAATGTCGAGGAGGTCGCCCGCCGACTCTCGGCCCTAGATTGGAAAGCCTGAGCCGACCGATGAAAAACCCCCTCCAGTTTCTTCTGCGTGAAAAGGGAATCCTCGGTGGTTGGATCTCCCTCGCCATCCTGGCCACGGTTGGCTCCGGTTGGATAGGTGGAATCTCGACTGCCCACGAAGCCGGTATTTTCCTGGCCTGGCTGCTGGTGGCGATCCTCGGGTGCGCGTTCTCTGTTGTGCGCCATGCCGACACCCTCGCCCACCGGCTCGGGGAACCACTGGGCACCTTGATCCTCACCCTCAGCGTCATCGGCATGGAGGTGAGCATGGTATCCGCCGTGATGCTTTCCGGAAAAAACAACCCAACCCTCGCGCGCGATACCATGTTTGCCGTGGTCATGATTGTCATGGGCGGGTTGGCCGGCATCGCATTGATCCTCGGCGCGTGGCGCCACCATCAGCAGTCCTTCAACCTTGAAGGCGCCGGAGCTTATCTCAATCTGATTGTCCCGCTCGCGGTCTTCAGCCTGATTCTTCCGGAGTTCACCATCGCCACCGAGACGCCCACTTTCACCGACCGCCAGGCGACTTTCCTTTCGGTGCTTTGCGTATCGCTCTACATCCTTTTTCTCATCATCCAAACGGTGCGCCACAAGAGCTTTTTCGAGGACTCGTCCGGAGGACCATCCCACGAGGATCACGGCGAAAACCTTGGCATCGGAGCCAGCCTGGCGCTCTTGATCGCCTCCCTCCTCCCCGTCGTTATCCTTTCCAAAAAACTCGCCGTCGTTCTGGACTTCGGCACCTCTCGCCTGATGCTGCCCTCCGCCCTCTCGGGGGTGATCGTGGCATTGCTGATCCTGGCCCCCGAGGGATTGAGCGCCATCCAATCGGCTTGGAAAAACCAACTCCAGCGCTCCATCAACCTCCTCCTCGGATCCGTCCTCGCGACCATCTCGCTGACTGTTCCGGCTGTTCTCACCATTGGCCTGCTCACCAGGAACGAGGTCGAACTCGGCCTGCGCACCCAAGAGGCCATCCTCCTGTGCGTCATGCTGGCCGTTTCCTTCCTGACCTTCGGTTCCAGAAAAACCAATCTCCTTCAGGGAGCTGTTCACCTGCTGGTTTTCTTTTTCTGGCTCCTTTTGGTCTTCGGCGTCTGAACCTGACCCGAGTTCAGGAAACCGGGAAAGGCAATCCAAACCTCAACCACCAATCCCGGTTCTCTATTTTCCTGACGAAAAAACAACCGGGTCCAGCAGTTGGTTGCGGCGGGGGTTTTCTAGGAGGAATTCCATAGCGGCACCGTTCGGGGTGGTGATGCACATGCCGAGCAGGGCGAGCGAATTGGCGTCGACACGGTTTTCGATTTTTCGAGGCATGGTGGGGGAAGCCGTTGCCGGGGTCAGGACGACACGGAATTCACCGTCCTGTCGATCGACTTGTTTTTGAAAGTCCCCGGTTGGCGGAGTTCCCCGGAGAACTTCGCGGAGCGAGGTAAGCGCCCGGGCGGAGGGATGGTTCACAGGAACCACCACCGGGACTTTGCCACGCCGGCGTGATTCAAAATGATTACCGTTCAGCAAAAAATAATCCCCCTCGGGCTTGGTGTAATCGATCCGAAGTTTGTCCGGAGCGAGATAGTAAAACCGCCCCTCGCTCACAACCGGTTGCTTCAGGCCTGGGCTGGTGATGATTTGGCGAAAGTCGGCTTGGAGGGATTTGAGATTTTTTTGGCTCTCCAAAAAACGCTCCTCCAAATCCCCGGCAAAAGCGGTGGCGGGAAGCGAAAGAATCAAAAGGCGACAAAGAAATCGGTGCATTATCAGTTCCGGTTGGCGGGTCGACACAGCATATAGACGCATGGCAGAAAAACCAGACAGGCGACCACCGAGGAAATCACACCGAGATCCATCACAAGTCCGAAGTTTTGCAACGCGGGCTGGCTTGTGAGCATCGGGACGCCGAAGCCGATCGAGGCGCTCAAGCCTGTGAGTAAAACCGGAGCAGCGAGATGGTCGAAGGTTTTCAGAAGATTTCCACGCTCGTGCTCCAGGCCCATCAAAATGTGGAGGCTGTAGTCGATCGCCAGACCGATCAGGAGGGGAATACTGATCAGAGACAAGGGCGTGAGTGAGACCCCCGTGACGAGCAGAAGTCCCAAGAAAAGACAAAATGCCAGAACAAGCGCGAGCAGGTTCAGCCCCAGCAAAACCAACGAGCGCTGGGCAAATGCGCACAAGATCACGATGGCAGCGAACATCCCGAGACCAAGCCACACAAAATCGTTCCCCGCAGACTCCGCGACCTCGTTCGCGAGGGTTACCCAACTCACGGGAAGAATTTCGAGGTTTTGAAGATCGGCGGGCCAACCTGCCGGCGGAACAGGATTGTTCGAAAGCCCCGGGAGACGAATCAACGCAAACGCCCCCTTCCCATCGCTCCCGGCCAAGCTTTGAAGAAGCCGGGTAACCGGCTTGAAGGCCGCCGAGTCACCCATCTTCGCTCCATCGAGAGCCGAAACCATGCGAAGCGTGTTATCCGACCATTCTGATCCAATGCCCGCTTCGGAAAAAAGGGCCTCGAGACGCGGCCGGGTTTGATCATTCCAGATCTCAAGATTCGCGCTTCGATTGGATTCGGAGGGGACAGACCATGCCGGATTGACTGGCTCGTCGGGGTTAGCCGCTTTCACCAAGGCGGGGACAGCATTTCGAATTTCATCATGGGTTGATGCGCGAAGGATGTAGATGGCGTCGGAAGCCGAGGGATCAAGTTTCATGAGCCACTCCTGAGCCAGAAAGGCCGAGGTTCCCACGGGACGCAGTCTTTCCATCGAGTCGACATATAACTGACCGCTCCTACCCCATGGCTTGGCCAGCATCAGCAGAATCAAGCCGCAAACCATCGACAGGATCAAAAGCCCTCTCCGTCGAAGAATCCATGAAGCCGAAGTCCGGCTGGCACGAAAAATCCCATCGGGTGCGGCCTTTGAATTGGCCCGCAAAACAACAGGAAGAAACCAGGTCGCCAGCCAGGCGGTCATCAGCAATCCGAACCCCACGAGCACGGCCAACTGGCGAAGCCCGGGAAACGAGGAGAAGCCTAGAACGAAAAAGGCCGAGGCCGTCACCAGCGCGCTGAACCAGATTCCCCGCCGGAGCGTTCGCCAGACACCGGAATCGTCGCGATCGGGCGATGCGAAGTGGTGGTAGACAAGAATGCAGTAGTCCATCCCCACGCCGAGAAGAATGGAGGCGAAGCCCATGCTGATCACATTCAAGCCACCGAAAAACACCCGCGCGGCAACGAGTCCGGAAAGCATGGCGAGCAGTTGAAAAAACAAGATCCACCCAAGCGGTCGCAGCGTTCTGTAGAACAGATAAAAGCTACCTCCCAGAAGGATTGCCGCAATGACGACCATGAACAAAATGTCCCCCCGCATCTGGCGGGAGATTTCGGTGTTGAAGACCGGCGGGCCCGTCAAAAGCACCTGGTCGCGATCGGCGGCGGGAAGTGTCTCAAGAATTTTTTCCTGCAAGGAATCAACAAACCGGGAATCGGCCGCCGTATCGGGAAGCGGGGAGGCGGGTGAAACCACCAGAAATTCCCGGCGGGGAATTCCCGAAATAGGAACAACGGAAGAGTTCGAACCCAAAACTTCCAGCAATCCGAGCGGGTCGAAACGCAGGGTTTCGATTTCGACGGGATCCACCGCGCCGGCGAGTTTTTCGGGAATTTCATGGAGGCGATTCAAGACAAGCTCGTCCGAAAAAGCCGCCTTGGCCCGGCGAAAAGTCTCCGGCGGAGCATTGAGGAGAATCCATGCGGCAAAGACGCCCGCGTTTTCGACCAAATCTCCGGAGGGATACGCAACGCGACCAACCCCCTCCCCCCCACTCAAGGCCGGTCGAAGTTTCTCCAGCAAACCCTCGCGCTGTTCCTGGGAAAGCGAGGGATTCGGCACGACATAGACTTCGTCCTCCCCGAGCGCGAGTTGACGAAAATTCTCGAGCCCGCGAACGCTTGGCAGGCCCGGTGGCAGGATCGGGAGCAACTCGGTTTCGAACCTCATCGTCGCCCAAGCCCAAAGACCGGAAACCAGCATCAGGGCCAGAAACAGGGTGCGGATGGGCGAGCGGAGAAGGGTCGGCCAGCGAGATGACAAAGTGGAGTTCAAACAGGCCGGAGATTGAACGAAGCCCCGCAGGTCATCCAGCCCCGAAGGATGCGTATTGCCATTTTCGCGCCACATGGCGATTGAAAGCCCCACTTTTTAACGATGAGCACACTACCACCGGGCCACTTGTTTCTTCAAATCGCCGTGATTTTGATCACCTGCAAGGCTTGCTCGTTCGTCATGCGACTCGTTGGTCAACCGGCTGTGATCGGGGAAATGATCGCGGGAGTGTTTCTCGGCCCCTCACTTCTTGGACTGCTAGCCCCCGATATTTCCTCGTGGCTTTTTCCTCCGTCCTCCAAGCCGGTCATGAACGAAATCGCGCAAATCGGACTCGCTCTCTACATGTTCACGGTCGGGCTTGAGTTCCGGACCGACCTGCTTTCGAAAAGGGCACGCTCGGCTTTTGCCATCTCCTTCGCGGGAATGGCCGCGCCATTTGCCCTGGGCGCGGTTTTATCCGTGCCTCTCCACAAGTCGGGGGGATTCTATGGCGATGGGATTTCCCCCGCCATGGCTGCGATCTTCACCGGGGCGGCGATGTGCGTGACGGCATTCCCCATGCTGGCGCGGATCATCCGCGAGCGAGGCTTGGCGGCTACCGCCACAGGAACCTTGGCTCTCGCCGCAGGCAGCCTCGATGATGTCGCTGCTTGGATTCTTCTGGCCGGAGTGGTCGGGGCGGTGCAGGGCGATGCGTTGCTGGTTCTGTGGACCCTTCTTGGAGCCGGAGCCTATGTGCTTGTCTGCCGGACTGTGGTGCCACGGCTTTTCAAAAATGGCGACGACTCCCCTCAGCGGTTGTTCGAGCGATTCGGGCTTCTGTTGGCGTGCCTCGCACTCGGGGCGTGGTTCACCGACCAGATCCGGCTGTTCGCCGTTTTCGGAGCCTTCTTCCTGGGAGCCTTCGTTCCCCGCGGAAAACTCGCCGACTTCGCCATCGATAAAATCACACCGCTCACGACGCTGTTTCTCCTGCCGCTGTTCTTCACTTACTCGGGCCTCAACACTCAAATCCAGCTCCTGAACTCACCAAGTGACTGGCTTTTCACCGGACTTGTCATTCTGGGAGCCGTGGCCGGTAAAATGGGGGCCTGCTACGGCGTGGCGAGGCTTTGCCGCGAAAACCACGCGGACTCCCTCACGATCGCCTCACTCATGAATGCCAGGGGACTCATGGAACTCATCATGCTCAATATCGGTCTCCAGGCAGGGATCATTTCACCGAGCTTGTTTTCGGCAATGATCGTCATGGCGATCGTCACCACGCTGATGGCAGCGCCGTTTTTTGAACTCGCGCGGCGACACGCTAAGCGAAGTCACCAAGTGTAGATCACGGAATAGACGACTTTCCGCTCCTCGCCTGGTTTCACCGGAATGCGAAACTCGATTTCGTCGCTGCGCTTTTTTTCGAAAGAATCGGAGTTTTTTACGATCTGCCAATTTGCCGAACGCGCCAGGCGCTCGACCACACGAATGGTGACGGGTTCCTTTTTGCGGTTCTTAAGAAGGATTTCAAAAGTCTCCTCGGTTCGGCGGTTTGCGCTGTCGACCCGGAAATCGATCCGCTTCCGCTCGCCAACAAGATCGAAGGCCTCACCGGTGTGGATTTTCACCAATTCATCGGCCGGCGTGTGGGCGATCTCGTTCTCGCCGACGAACTCGAGTTGGTCGCCATTTGAACGATAAAAGCGAACACGCCCTTTGGGTAGCGGGATGCCGAGCTGGTTGTCCTTCGTGTTTCGAAATTCCCGAATCACCGAGATTTTGCTCGAACCGCCCGAGCCAAAATCCTCGCTGGTGTGACGGAAATTCGAATCCACACCCTCCCAACCTCCAGGGCGATTGACCTGAAAAAGATAGACCGTTTCGGATGCGACCCCATCGGCCCTGAGAAATTCGACCTGCTTGGTTTCCCGGTCGCGGAGCGTGGTCCGTCGAGGCAGGGAGTAGAGATGGAATTCATCGAAGGCTTTCTCCGTGACCTGCTCCGCATCAGCCATCGCCGCCATGGCCATCACGCGGCGGTTCGCTTTTGGTGTTTCGATTTTGGAAACATCCCCTGCCATGAGCTTGATCGAGGCGTCTTCGAAATCCCGTCCGGAGCGGTTCTGCATCGTGATCCAACCCACGACATCCATGGAGTCGCCCTTCTCGGGAGAAACGAGGTTGTAGCTCGCCTGCCAGGAGAGACCGCCGGTGAGATAGCCCAACTCAGCCTCGGTTTTGGTTTCGGTAGCGGATTGGATTTTCCACTCCAGGCGCGGCTTGAGTACTGTGTCGCCGCCAAGCGAGGGAAACTGGGGTTTTCCGGGGAGGCCGAACTGGATTTTGCCATCCACCTCCACGACCGGCTCGGAATTGCCTCCCGAAGCCTCGTAGCCAGAGCGGAGGATTTTGCCTTGGATCACGCGGTCGGGTTTTTGCTCCTCGCGCATGGTGAAATCCAGCGTCTGACCCTCGAAAAGCGAGAGCAGGTAGCCCTGGGTGAGTGGGTCGTTGCGGTAGTTCTGTTCCAGGATTTGGAGCGGCTTGCCGGATTTGTCCCGGAGGACCACGGAATCGGGTTCGAGCAACAGGGTGGCTCCGTTGTAGCGGATGTCATTGATGCCCTCTTTCAAATCGAGCCATACGGAGTCGCGCACCACGGCGAAATCCTGATTGTAAATCGTGAGCCCAGCCGAAATGGCAGAATGGGCAAACGCCAAGAACGAACCGATCAAAAGGGGAATGCGGATATTCATCCCCGACGAATATATCAGTGAACCAGCAACGGCGAGCCTTTCACCCGACTTTGCGAGCGGTGACGAATCTTTGATGCCCCTGATGGTCGGCGTGCGATGCGGAGTCTTGGAATCCATGGGCCGCAAGGATGGCGATGACTCTTTCGGCTTGGTCATGACCGATCTCCAACGCGACCACTCCCCCGTCGACAAGGCGTGAAGGGAGTTGGTCGGCAAGGCGTTCGATGAGTTGAAGCCCATTGGGCCCGCCATCCAGCGCGGATACCGGATCGTGCCTCACCTCGCGGGAGAGCGTGGGGATTTCCGGAGAAGGAATGTAGGGAAGGTTCGCCACAATGACATCGAAGGAACCATCGACCGCCGAGAGCAAATCGGACTCGATCAAATCAACCCGCGCTTCCAAGCCAAGCCGCGCGCGGTTTTCCGCCGTCAAAGCCAGCGCGGCCTTGGAAATATCGCAGGCGGTGACATTCGCCTCGGATCGAGCCATCGCGAGGCTCAAGGCGATCACGCCGCTTCCTGTGCCGACATCCAGAAAACTCCCTGCCTCCGGGGCGAGCTTCAAAACCAGCCCGACCAATTCCTCGGTCTCGGGCCGGGGAATCAGCCCGCGCGGGTCACAGAGAAATTCGTGACCGAGAAATTCCACGGTTCCGAGCAAGTGCTGGAGCGGCACGCCCTCGGAGCGGCGCTTCACGAGTTCTCGCAAGGGAGCGCGCTCCTTTTCCCCAAGGGGACGGTCGAAGGCGAGGTAGAGGTCCATGCGTTTCGACATTCCCAGCGTGTGGGCGAGCAGATGCTCGGCATTCAACCTCGGGCTCTCGACGCCCTGCTTTTGCAGGTAAGAGGTCGCGGCGTTCAGGACTTCGAGGACAGTCATCATGGAGGGCAAAGGTCATACGCCAACGCGAGGCGGTTGGAAAATTTTTCCGGCTGTGCGCTTCCCTCCATGGTGCTTAATCTTCAAAGCATGTCAGACCGCCCGAAAAAAATCCTGATCCTTGGTGGCCGAGGCCGCCTCGCCGCCTCATTGGCCCAACGCTGGTCCACAAGTCACGAGGTCGTCTCCTGGGGTCGCGCCGAGGCGGATGTTTCGAACCTCCCCCAACTCCGCGCCCAGTTGGCCGCGGCGGAGTTCGATGTCTTGGTCAACGGCTCCGGGGCCACGAATGTGGACGGCTGCGAATCCGCCCGCGAGGAGGCGAGGACTGTGAATGCGCTCGCACCGCAAGCCATGGCCGAGGCGGCCACTGCCCGAGGAGCGCGCTTGATCCATTTCAGCACCGACTATGTTTTCGACGGGAAACAGGAGGCACCCTATCGCGAGGAAGATCTGGCAAATCCCGGTGGGTGGTATGGACAAACGAAACTCGACGGCGAAAACCTCGTCCTCGCGGATTCGCCCCGGCATCTTGTGGTGCGGGTTTCCTGGGTTTTCGGCCCCGCCAAGCCGTCCTTCGTCGATATGATCATCCAGCGCGCCTTGGAGAACGACTGCGTCCAAGCCGTTGGTGACAAATTTTCCGCACCCACCTACGCGCCGGATGTGGCGGGTTGGCTCGAACCGTTTATTACAACTGAAGCGCCGGGCGGTCTCTACCACGCCTGCAACTCCGGTTCCTGCTCCTGGCGCGAATACGGCGAGAAGGCCCTGGAGTTCGCCGCCGAGGCTGGCCTGCCACTCCGAACGACAATGGTCGAGGGCATTCCCCTCTCATCTATGAAACAATTCATTGCGCCGCGCCCTGTTTTTTCCATCCTCTCAACGGCCAAACTCGCGGCTGTCACGGGTTCCGCGCCCCGCCACTGGCACGACGCCCTGCGCGACTACATTTTCGAAAAACATGCACCGCTTCCATCTCACACCTGAAAATTGGGAATCCGCCACACTCGACGAATCGGAGTCCCACCATTGCCTCAATGTCCTGCGCTTGGAGACAGGCGACCGTGTCACCGTTTTTGACGGTCGCGGACGCGAGGCCTCGGCGGTTATCGATTCCAAAGCCGGATCCCGGGTCGTCCTGAAAATCTCGAACGCCTCGAAAACCCCTCCCCCACCCTGCGCGATCACCCTCGCCCAAGCGGTGCCGAAGGGGAAAAACATGGACCTCATCGTGCAAAAGGCTGTGGAACTCGGCGCCGCACGCATCGCCCCGCTCCTCTCCGACCGGACCGTCGTCCAACTCGATGCCGACGACATCGCGAAGAAGCGGGAAAAATGGCAGGCCGTCGCCCTCGAGGCTTGCAAACAGTGCGGTCAAAACCACCTGCCCGAAGTCTCCGCGCCGGTGTCGCCGAAGGATTTCGTCGAGCGTCTCGATAAAAAATCTCTCCTACTCATCGCCTCGCTGCAGCCCGACGCGCGGACACTCAAGCAAGTGCTGGCGGATTATTCCTCGCAGCACGGTTCGCTGCCCCGCGATGTGACCGTTTTTGTGGGACCGGAGGGGGATTTCACTCCTGCCGAGATCGCCTTGGCGAAAAGCCACGGCTGCCAACCGATCACACTGGGACCGATCATTCTGCGGACCGAGACAGCCGCGATCTACTGCCTGAGCGTGCTGGCGCACGAACTCTTTATTCCGGCATAGTCGTAGGCATCGGTAGCTCGCCCAAAGCGGGCGGCAAGGGCTCGGGGGTGATCACCGGCTCTGGAGTGGGCTCCGGTGTCGGAGTAAGAGTCTCGGCGGGTTTCGGAACAGGAGGTCTTGGGCGTTCCAAGCGGGCCGCCTCGGCCTCCCTTTGCTGAACCATCGACCAGGCCACGAAAAGAACCACCGGAACAACCAACGCGACGACGGAAAGAAACAGCGCCCACATGGACCGCCGTGCCGCGATTTTCAATGCGGCCTGCGCCAAGGCCTGCTCGCGCTCGGCGATGAGTTCCACACAAGCCAAACGCTCGCGGGAACGCTCGGGAAATGTCGGCGCCAAAGCCTTCAACCGCGCCAACGAGTGACGAGCAAGGTGGCGTTTTTCATTGTCCACCAATTCAAAATCAAAGTCGTCCATGAGAGGAATCGTCCAAGCGGGTTCCTACGACTCGGCATCCACCGGGGCAAGCGTATTTCCCTCGCCTGCCTCC
>Ga0129333_10001663_pt1 | contig 20339 bp, 24 predicted proteins | sample CPB6_08_DNA_FD_94474 | JGI IMG/M metagenome (GOLD analysis project Ga0129333, IMG submission 94474) | Freshwater to marine salinity gradient microbial communities from Chesapeake Bay, USA - CPBay_Sum_0.6_0.8_DNA | ecosystem: Environmental > Aquatic > Marine > Coastal | place: USA: Chesapeake... | reverse complement strand
TAGTTCTCTAATAAATAAAAATATAATATAGATTATCAATTTTTAATATATAAATAAAAAAAATGATATATTCTTATAGATTAAATTCCTGAGTAATGTCAAAAATGTTTATGCCAATTAAGTTTAATACAACTGTAATATTAACTCCAAAAGAGCTTAATAAAAATTTTGATACAACTATTTTGACAAAAGTTAAAACTACTCTTGAAAATAATTGTAGCAAACATGGATATATTAAAAAAGATAGTATTAAGGTTATTAAAAGATCAATGGGTTATTGCAAAGAATCTCATTTAAACGGAAATATTGCATATGATCTAAGCTGCATTGCTGAAATATGCAATCCAACGCAAGACTCAATTATTAAATGTGTTATTAAAGCTAAAAATAATTTGGGATTAAGAGCAATTGGATCTTATAATGATATGTCTATATTAGAAGTAATTATACCAAGAATCACATCTGGCATTCAATCAGAAATTAATATTGACGATGTTAATATTGGCGATACAGTAAATGTTCAAGTATGCGGTAAAAAATTTACTTTATATGATAAAATGATATCTATTGTAGGTAAAATAATTAAGGATAAAGAAGAAAATGTTGAAATTGAAGAATATATTGATAATGAACTTTCAGACGCTGAAGATAATGATGATGACAATATCGAAGTATATACTGATATTATGGATGATAATGAAGAAGAAGACGACGATGATGAAGAAGATGATAAAGCGGTTAAAATGAATATTAAAAAAATAGAATTTGATGATGTTGAAGAAGATGATGATGGTGATGGTGAAGATGACGATGAAGAAGAATCAGAAGAAGAATTTGACGATGATTTAGAAGTAGACGATATGGATACAGAAATTGACGATATTGGTGATAATGATGACTTTTAGCATATAAATATATAAAAAGATTATAATAAATAAAAATGAATAAAAATGAGTTATGTAAACTAATACAAAATAATATATCACGTCTTACATCAAATGAACTAATTGAGCTTTTTAATATAATTAAAAAGTATAATATTAATTATACTAAGAATAATAATGGTGTATTTTTAAATTTAAATTGGTTATCAAAGGACAGTTTAGTTAAAATTAATAATTATATTTCTTTTTGTATTAAATCTCAAAATGAAATATCTAAATATGAAACTATTAAAGAAAAACTTAATGATTCTATAATTCAAAAAAATAATAAGGATGGTGATGATATTAAAGGTATTGATGAAGAAGTTATTGAACCAAATAGCGCAGTAGCTGTACCAAAACAGAAATTTTCATCAAGTATGAAATTTTATTTACTTAAAAAGAAATTTAGCAAACAAAATTCTTTATTATGTAATCAATATGAAAAAGAGTTGAATTATGAAGAATATTTAATAGCATAAAAAATGATATAGAAATATAGCAATTTTTATATATAAAATAATGATCAAAGTATTATATGATAAATTAGAGTCAAACGGTGATAGCGAATTAATTTGGAAACCAAATAATACTGAAACATATAATATGTTTACTCAACATATTAAATATGTAGAACCTATTGTTAAAGAAATAGAATATGTAGATAACGAAATTAAAAAAAGTAGCAAAAAAAAATTACAAAAGAAAAAAGAAGAATTAATTAAACCAATTGAACTAATAGTAAGAGAAACAAATAGTTTTCCTGATTTTGCCAATGAAATAAAAGATAAACTAATAAGATTTATATCTCAAAAAGAATTTAATAAAGTATTTGGTGCTACTAAAAATTCTGAAATAATGTCTGGTATTGTAAATAATAAATGGAATAAGTCTACAGCACTATTTGTATCATTTATTTTAAGCAAAATAATAAACTATAATGGTGCTATGATAACATATAATAAAGAAAAGTATACGGAAACGTTACAACTAACTATTTAGGCTTATAAATTGGTAATAAAATTAGTTTATTTTCATTCATTAATTTAGTTGCAATTGTATTACAGAATATTTTTTTGTTTTTAAATTTATGTTTATCATCTCTGGTTTTATTTATTTGGTTAATAAATCTATTATGATCTACATCTTGATATGTATCGCAAACGCGACCTGTTTTTTTTCCTTTACCCACAACAGGATCTGTTGAAAATATTTTAAATTTGTTAATAATAGTATCTTTACTTTTTGCTGGTTCAATAAATCCCCAAGGCATTTCTTCACGAGACATGTCATCTGGTAATTGAATTGATTTCTTTCTCGATTTTACAAATTCGTCTATCATACGTTTAGACGCATTTTCGAATTTATTTGTTTCTGTTGATAACATATTGATATCTAATTTTGCAATATCATTGCCTTTATTATTTAAGTCGTAAATATTTACATATCCAATATATTTATTAGTATTTTTAGTATAAGATGGTATTTCCTCTTTTTTAATTAATACACCTTGTTTATATAAGCATTTTTCGATAAAAGTTGTTTTTTCATCGGTATATTCTGATTTTAATATTGACTTGATTAATAATAAAAAATTAGAATTATCTAAACTTAAATATAATGACACCGTCGTTGAATTAATATCTTTAACATCTATATCAATTAAATCTAAATAAGATGGCGCTTCGCCATGCGATGATTTATCTTTGGATTTAACAACAAAATCATCTTTAGCGGCAAGTTTATCAATTATGATACTAAGTTTATTAATTTTCTTTAAGTTATTGCTAATTATTTTTATACCGTTGTTGTGCATTATTAAAAAATAATTATTTAATAAAATATATGGATATATTGATTTTCTAATTGTATATGATAATAATTCATCATCAATATTTATTGAATCTTTTATTTCGCCATAATTTATAAAAAATACACCATTATCTATTTTATTTTGTAAATATTGTTTCAATGAATTTTGTGTTCTTTTTAGTAAATGTTTATAAGATTCAATATTATATCCATCAATATCCAACTTGGCTATACCATCTTTACAAGCTGGTTCATAATGTAATTCATCACCAAAATTATATTCATATATTTTATTTTGTGATGTTTTAAGTTTTACTTTACCAATATTAAATATAGATTTTGGAAAATAATTTATATTTTTCATTAATATACAATCGACAGCATTATCTCTAATAATTTTATCAACTGTTGTACTATCTATATATTTTCGTGTTGAAATTCTTAGAGCGTGGATATCAATAGTTTCTTTTTTATCGTCATTGTTTTTACTTGCATGCATATATACGGTAGTATTTCTTTCATCAAGTGGTAAATTTTGATGCCTACAGTTTCTAATGCCTCTGCCTATAATTTGTTCAGGACGATTAAAATGGTACCATGGTTCTATTAAATGTATTTCACGCGCATTATAAAAACTCAAACCTTCGCTTGCAACAGGTGTAATTAATATAACTTTTATTAATTCGCCATTGATATTTTCAGGTTTATTTATTTTATTAATTAGTGTATCAATATTCGTAGATCCCATTATTTCTTTATTGTCACTTGTTAAAATACAGTATTTGGGATTTTTCACATTTTCATAAACAGGTTTATTATCAATAATTTTTGGACTATTTAATATATTATTAGCACCTTCTCTATTATATCCCATATGTTCTAAACATACTGCAAATGGTAAAATACCGGAGTACAAAAATCTCGAATAAATAACTACAACACCCTTAGATTTCTTAATTATATCACAAATTGTTAAAAATTTTCCTGAATACTTACCTAAATTATCTGGTGAGGGCATTAATGCATTTTCATATTTTTTTGTATATTTTACAGACAATGGATCAGTATCTCTTGCTTTTGTAAAAAATGTAAAAAACCCTTTGTTACCTATTTCGTTATCATAAACAATATTCATTGGCTGCAACAATTTCATATTTTTATTTTTCTCGGATTTATCATTTTCTGAATCATCACTACTATCTTCAATATCGTCACTATAATCTTCATCTACTTTTTCTTCATCAATACCCAATTTTTTTATATGCTCTTTTTGAGAACTACTTAAATTAGATGTTACAATACCATTATCAATATTATTTAACCAATTTAATTCATTTTTGGGTATCAGCTTATTTGATGGATCTCTAACTGGCACTTTTTTTAAAACAGGTATACCACTATTTTCTGGATTCAATTTTAGTGCAAATGTAAAAGGATTTTTACCTCTTAAGTATGATATATAAGTAGATGATAATTTTTTAATTAACTTAATGACCTCATCATCAATTACCAATTTTTGATTATTAAATATTTTAGAATTATTATTGATAATGCTAATTCTTTTATCATTTAATAACATTAATTTAAACAAGTCTAATATATCACGAGGTTCATTGTACATTGGCGTAGCTGATAATAATACCAATTTATTATTAACTCCTGATTCTAAAACATCTGATAAAATAGTAAAAGAATATTTATCTTTGTTATTTGTACTTCTTATATTATGAGCTTCATCTACAATTATTACTTTATTTTCAACAATTTTGTCTTTATAATTTTCATTTATATATTTAGCAAAACTGTCATATGTAAATAATTTATATCTAAATTTTAATAATCTTTTTAATTCAGCATTGAGCACCTTTTTTTTACCAAATGATGCCTTATAAATATTTAATAATTTTATGTAAGTATCGCCTGTACATTGATTTAATAAATTTTCAAAAGTATGGTTTTCAATATCGAAAATTTGTGATTTAAAACTTTGTTTTAGAGCCTGTGGCATTATTACCCATATCATAGGTTCAATGTTATCATGTGCCAATAATAATGCTTCCGACATAGTAATAGCTGAGCATGTTTTACCAACACCTACTCCATGATATAACAATATACTTTTATAAGGCGTTTTATATGATAAATACTGACTAACAAAATGCTGATAAAGAGATGTTTCAAATGTACTGCATAATTTATTTGCAACATTATTAAAATCATCTACTGTATCAATTATAGGAAATTTAGGTATTTTATGTATGGCAAAATTCATATTGTTAGCTAATTTTACTTGAAAATCGTTGTCTTTTATATCAGGGTAATATAATGTTATATCTGGATCATCACTACCGCTATTTGATTCTGCTACAAATTTATTTACTTTTAGCAATTCTGCTTTTTTTTTTCTACATTTTCCTGTTTCTGGATTTCTTTCTTCATTTTCCTTGCATTTTTTAACGCATCTACCAGATCTTGGATTAATTTCTTGTCCTTCTGGACATTCTTTTTTCTTAGCAGTTTTGCCTTTAATCATTATTCTATTAAATTGTAATATATTATAATAAAGTAGTACTTATAATATTATGAGCTTTTTTAAATATTTTAATTCTTTCTATATTATGTTTTTTAATATGATTTAGTACTTCACTATAAGAAAACCATCTAAGAGCTCTAACTTCTCTCACCTGTTCCAAACAATTATTATCTATAAGTATTTCAGCATCATCTTTAATTATTTTTGCTACATAATATACATGTTTATATAATACATTATTTGTCCCAAAAAATATTTCTTGAAATGGTATAACATCTTTATTGATCTGAATATCTTCTTTAGATAATTGTGTTTCCTCACAGAATTCTCTTACAGCACAATCTATATCCGCTTCTTTAATTTTTTTTCTACCCTTTGGAAATCCCCATTCTTGCTCTGTATCATTATTTTTAGTACCATTTATAGATACAATATTTTTAAAAAAATTGTTACTAATATTATGTTCAAATTTGGCTTTTGAATCACTATATTCTTTTGTTTGTTTAAAATTAGTACTCGATGTTTGGCACCACGTATAGTTCCATATTTGATCAAATGTATAGTTAAGTATCATTTGCTTTTCATTATCAGTCATATACTCTATCAACTGTTTTAAGTATCCATAATCATCTGCATTATATTTTCCTCTTACAAATTCCATAAATGATAAACTGTCTTTACGCTGTATCATCACATACTTAATTTCATTATCAATTATTTTATAACATATTATGCCGAAACTCATTATAGGATGAGGACAATCTTTATATAAATGTCCATTTAATCCACAATTTCTACATGTTTGAGGTCTAAAATAATTATTTTTTTTATTGCTTTCGTCATCTTTTTTTTTCATTATATAACATTATAGTAATATATTAATTGATTTCTTAAATATATTTAAAAAAATAAAAAATAATTATAACGAAGCATAACCAGAACTTGCTGCATCAAATCCCATTATGTCACCGCTATATTGTTGTGGCATTTGTTGAGGAACTTGTTGGGGGACTCTTTGAGGCATTAATTGCGGCATTTGGGTAGGAGGAGCTTGAGGAGGAGCTTGAGGAGGCGCTTGAGGAGGCGCTTGAGGAGGCGCTACTTTTTTGGCAACTGGAGGAGCTACTTTTTTAGGAGGATTTTTAATTTCTTCATCATCTTTTAGCATTTTATTAGCATAATCATTAGCTAATTCTAAATCAGCTACATTTTCATTTTTTTTTTCATTTTCTTTTATTACGGCTCTTTGATTAGCAACATCATAACCTGCCATAGACGATATTAATGATATAACTACCAATATGCAATAAAGTATTATAATTACTGCAATTACCCATGCTAATAACCAGCACCACCATCTGGTAGTAGAATTACCACCAGTTACAATACATGTTAATTCAAAAAGTGTCATTAGTACAGATGGTGCAGAAGCTATTAAAATAAATAGTACAAACGCTAATCTTTGATCAATGGGTATTTTACTACTAGAAAATAATATAGCGAGGCATAATACAAATATAGTACCAAATAAGGCAATACCCGCATATCTCGATTGTTCAGAACCAAAAAATATGTCATTTAAACTTATGCTTTGACTATTATTTTTAAACATTATATTCTCTAATTAGATTACAAGAAAAATAAAAAAATGATTATCATATAAATATTTATCAATTAATATAATCAATATGGGAATTCCTTATTATTTTTACAAATTATCACAAAAATATAATAATATTGTTACAAATATAAAACCCGAAAATACGGATGTCTATTGCATTGATTTCAACGGAATAATTCATACAGTGGCACATGATTTTATTTATAATAGTGAAATATCTAATGTGGAAGACAAAATTATTGATGCTGTATGGGAAAAAATTGAATATTATATTAAAACTTATAAAGCAAAAAAATATATAATTTGTGCTGACGGTGTTGCACCAGCTGCTAAAATGATACAGCAACGCAAAAGACGATATCTATCAGTTTATAAAAATAAAATAGATGACAAATATACAGAAAACAAACCTACGTGGGATACAAATGCTATAACTCCCGGAACACAATTTATGAATAAATTAAATGTATTTATTGCTAAAAAAATCAGATATTATACATTAGATGTCGATTTAATATATAGTGGAAGTAATGAAAATGGAGAAGGAGAACACAAAATATTTAAAAAACTAAATATAGAAACTAATTATAATAATATTATTATAAATGGTTTAGATGCAGATTTAATTATACTATCTTTAATTTCTCACAAAAGTAATATTAATTTAATGCGCGAAACATTTGATAGAGATACTGGCAAAACTATATATAATTATTTGAATATTGATAATTTAAAATTAGCTATTCTTAAAGAAGTTAAAGAAAAATGGAATCTAAATATACTCTATGAAGATTATACGGATAATGATATTATTGAAACATACTGTACTATGGTATCAATACTGGGTAATGATTTTATTCCACATTTATTAACTGTAGAACTAAAAACAGATGGAATTGATAAATTAATTTCTGCAACAAAAGTTTCAATCGAAGAAAATGGATTACTTGTTGCCAATAACAAAATAAATTATGAAACTCTTAAAAATATATTTAAATATATATCCAAAACTGAAAACAAGGATATTCATTATATTTGTGAAAAATATATTAATAAAAAAATAATAAGTGATTCAGATTTACCGAGTGAATGCTATGCTCTCAAAAATAGAGATATTTTAGCACATTTTATTTACAATAATAATGATAATTGGCATAAAGAGTATTATAAGTGTATATTTGATAATAATATTACTCTTGATTCTACTGTAATGTATAATGCATGTGACAATTATATTAAGGGTATATATTGGGTTTATTCTTATTATAAAGGAGATGATATTGATTGCGAATGGTTTTATCCATACAATTATCCCCCTACTCTTAAGGACTTAATGAATCACTCGATAGCATATAGTGAACCACAAATAAAATCAAATAATAATTTTGTACCATCATATATGCAACTACTTATTGTATTACCTAAAGAAAGCTCTCACTTGCTAAAGCCAAAATATAAAAAATATATGAATGATATTTACATGGGGCTATTTCATATGTATCCTGTAAAATATAAAATACAAACTTTTCTAAAAACTCATTTGTGGGAATGCAATCCAATACTTCCTTTGATTAATTTAAACTACATTAAGAAGGTCATTGAAATTTAAATACTATTTGCTAAACTTATAATTTTATCTTTGTTTTTATTATTGGAATAATAATACCACGATTTTAAATTAGGATCCCAACGCGCGCCTTGTTTTTTTGCTGCATCTTTATTTTTAAAAGGTATCTTAACATATATTTTCTCAGATTCTTCAATAATTGGAGGCAATTCTTTATTTTCGGCACAAGATAATTCAATTGCATTAATAGCGCGCTTGTTATCATCACTAATATCATCTTCATAATACCATTTTTTTTCATTTGCATCCCATTTTCCTCCCAATTTTTTAATTTCGTCTTTATAATTATAAGAGATCGTGATATAATTTTTTTTATTTTCAACTTTTGTTGAAACATCAACGCCGATAGCTAAATTTGCTAATCTATCTGCATGATAGTTTCCAATTGAATTAGGGTCTTGCAAATTAGTATGAGCTTTAATATGGTGTAGTTTAATATTCTCCTTATTGTTTTTAATTAACTCATAGAGTTTTTTTAATAATTTTAAGTTTGGTGGAATTTTATCATTTTGAGTTTTCCATTCATTTTTAGCCAAGCGTTCTGTGTAATATCCTGCACATTTCATTACATATTCAGAATCAGTATATATATTGATTCTAATATCAATATCTTTGAGTATTTCAAGAGCTCTAATAATTGCTGTGAGTTCCCCAGTATTATTTGTTTGCTTTCCCTCAACGCGACCATATTCGTTTTTTTCATCATCTTCACCAAAATATACACCATAACCTGCTATTGCATTTTGACTTCCATTGTTAATGCATGAGCCGTCTACATAAACATTAATAAAATCCATTTTAATTATTGTAAAATAATATAAATATATCAATTTTTACATAATCTATATTATTTTATTTCCACATTTTATATTCTACATCATTTTCATATTCAATTAAAAAACCATTTTTTTTATAAAATTTCAATAATACTTCAGTATTGTATTTATTTTTATCAATAAATAGAAAAATTTTATCATCAAGTATATTTCTTGCCTCATTGAGCATATCAGTAGCTATGCCTTTATTTCTGTATTTTACATCCACACATAATTGGTTTAAATAGTTATCATGACTTATGCCTAAAAAACCTATAATATCATTATTAATTTTGTATAAGATAGCTTTTTCATATGTATTTATACGATTATTGGTAAAATTTTGAGTAATTAATTTATTGCATCTATTTAATTCATAATTAGTTAAATTATTAATATATTTTACTATTATCATATTAATTATTAAACATAAAAAATATATAACACATAAATTTTTAGAGATTTTTTTCTTACACAATACAAAATTTCCTGCAAATGAATCTTGCCTTGTGACGGCAGTCGCAATGACATTTGCGAAATCCAGAAGCGTCTTTATTGCTAATGCTTGAATCTGCATGATCCATGGGAAGCTCTGTCCATGGTGTCAGAGTAGTCGGCTTGTTGTTTTTGTGAGCAGCACAACAGTCGCAATTGGCAAGGCGAGAAATCTCGGCTTCGGGAGTAGTGTTTTCAGGAACGATATTAGAGATAGTCATCATCACGCTATGTGTGCGGTAATAATAAAAATAATATAATATCAATTTTAAATAAAATTAGAACAATTTTATTCTAATACAATTTTAAAATTTTTATAATAATTGGCAATATGTTCCTCGGGAATTTTTTTAAATGATACAAGTGATATATTAAAATTATACTTATTGATCATATTATTTTCTGTTAAATATTTAATTCTTTCATCATCAGACATTTTAGCAATCATTAGTGCTTTTTCTTTATTAATGCCACTTGAGATTTTGGGAATATTATCACTTCTATCTCCATATATTGCTTTAAATTCTAAATCAATTTTGGGATCATCATATCCTCTCTTTTTCAATTCTTTAAACTGCATATTATATACAAGAACATTTTTGTCTACTAATTGAAGAAAATCATTATCATTTGTAATAATAATAATATTTTTATTGGTAATATTTTTAATAGTATTTTGTGTAATATATACTATATCATCACCTTCAAGCCGTTCTGAAGAAATATTTTTAATTCCTAATTTTTTAACATATTCTCCAAATACTGTAAAAATCTTTTTATTAAAGTTATTTTTTTGAGTTCTGGTAGATTTGTATTTATCATATAAATCGTTTCTCCATATATCACTGCGCACACAATCATTGCACAAAATTATATTATCAATTGAAGTTTTCCAAAATTTACAAATTTTCTTAAAATCGTTATTAATGTGCTTGTAAAAAGCATTTATAAATATATCGTTATCAACAATATCTTCGATTGACACATCTATTTTCTGAAAACTAAACCATCTATATGTTGCAAAATATCTATGAAAAATATAATAACTGCAATCAATCAAAATAATATTATTATTCTTGTTTAAATTTACGATATTCATTTATATAATTATTATTATATGCCTATTATTTAAATAAGTTAAGCTATCAATTTTTGATTTTGTCGCTGCCTAATTTTTTTAGGATGAGTATCTTTAACATTTTCAAACCATTTTCTTGCTTCCAACATAATATCCTTTAATTTCTTTTGGTCCTTTTTGAGATCCTGCCATTCTGCACGTACAGAATCAAAATTACCTTTATCACTATTTGGATCATTTTTAATAAAATGCAAGCGATATTTAATATAAATATTATAATCCGTTGGAGCACTCGCTACAGGTTTATCTTTGTCACCATTATTAGATATATCAACTTCCCCAATTAAGGGCTCTTCTTTTGTAATTTTAATAACAGAATCTTTTCTTATCCAAACTTTTTTAGCATTTTTTAACTCAACAATCCAAATATTTTTATCATATCCTTCCATTGCAGAATTAATATCATAACCTTCTGCTGATAATCCAAAATGCAAAGGTGAATTTTCGTTGCCCGTATAATACATATTAGGACAGTTAATACAAGCCTTTTTAATTGACATTTATTATTGGATATTATATATTCATATTTAATCAATTTTTATATAAAATTTGCTCTTTAAAAATGAAAAAATGATTAATAAGTTTGTTATATTTCACAACTTTTATTAATGTCATTTATTGATTATATTAATATTACATTTGAAGAAATTGTTAATAACATATGTGAAGATAATGAGCTTATTATTGATATAACACATTTAGAATCAAATGTAATTACTTTGTTTAAAGAAACTAAATACAATTTAAATTTTAATGAGAAAATAGATAATATATTTTCTGATTTCCTTAAAAAATATAGTAAAATTTCTAATGAAATTACAAATCTTAAAGAGTCAATAAAAACGGAATATAATATATATCTCAATAAGGAACAAAACAAAAATTTAGAACTTATTAGTATGTATACATATTCTATTGAATGATATTTTTATGCTTTCTTTAATTAAAGAGAAAACCGTATAAGGTAATGGCAAAAATTAATTTTGTAAGTATAATAGTATATATTTGGATAATAAGTTTAATTATTATAGTATCCAAGTTTATTATACAGTTATTTAATTTAATAATTGATACTACAATAATTTTTAAACCTCTAAGAGATTTTACATTTGGAATGAAATCACCAATTTTTTTTATTCCATGGTCAATATATCAACTGATAACATTTGCTTCATTAATGACATTTTGGGGAATACTTTTTGGTGCTATATCTACATTTATACTTATATTTTTTATAATTTGGCAGATTATTATTGCTATTTGGTGGCTAAAATTTATGGAAGGTTGGACACCTTTTAAAGAATTAAAACCTATATTTATAGCAATAATTGGAAAAACATCATTTGGTAAAGCATTGCAAAATTACACATCAGAACTCGGAAAAATAATTGAAAAGAAAATTGAAGTAAATTACCAAGGAGTTATGAGAGAAAATTTTGAAAATTATAAAAACCCTGATAAAGCAATTGAAAAATTTGCAAATAAAAAAAATAAAGAGCAAGAAGACGATGATATTAATAATTCTAAATATTTAGATAACTATTATTATACTGATTTAGAAGAAAAATATAAGAGTTATGATAATTATTATATTGGTGCTTATAAAAATTATGAGCATTCTAAAGATGCTGAAATATATAAAAATTATAAAATAATAACACCTGATATGAAGGACAGTGAAGTATCATCAGTATTATTTGACAATAATACCGTACAAGCACAAGTTAACGCTACAAGTCTTTTAGAAAAACTATATAGAATATAATAATCATTAGTATATATATATTAGATAAGAATAGAGTTAAAGATGAATTATACAGATATACTTAAATATTCAACATTATTTGTAATTTCATTTATAGTATTTTATTTTATATATTGGAATATAGCTAAGCACAATATTATACAATATTACTATTATTCAATACATAATAAATTGTTCAGTGTTTATAATGAGAAATTTGATTATTATAATATATTTTTAGTATTATCATTTTCATTTATTATAATTATTATAACAATAGTATTATATTGGACAATATTATATAATACTGCTAAAAAAAATTCTAACTGTGCTGAAATATTAACAATTATTGAAGAGAATGCTGTAAGTAAATCACCTTATGTTTACACCTTTGCAATTATAGATAAAGATAATATTGAAGATAAATTGTCTTATTTTTTACTTAAAATAAGATATGATTTTAATACACGCAATACTAAAATTGAATATGGTAAGGACTTAAATGGTGAAAATAAATTATTTGATAAACTTTTGTTAGATTACGAGCGCAAATTATTTCTTCGCGCGGGTGATAAAATAGATAAAGATAATATAGTATTTAAAGAAAATAAAGAAGATACGGAAAGTGGTAGGAAACTGCAAAAAGATATTTTATCTATCGTTGATGAAAAAATTACTATCGATAATTATAATGAAAAACTACCTATAATAACCCAAGAAACTCTATTACGTAATATATTTAATGATTTAGGTTTATCTGTAGATTTAAAAAATGAATTTACTAATACTATAAATGAAAAAATTCAAGAGATTATTAACGGTAAAGCTAAATTAGATGATATTAAAAGTGAATATGTAATTGTTAAGTCATGGAAAGAATTTTTAGTACAAGAGGGTAAAACAATATCTGATAGTGGTTATACAACAGATGTTACTAAAGAAACTAATCCTCCAATAGATCATTATAATAATAACTTATATAATAAAAAAAGTTATGTTATTGTTAGCGGTAATCATTATGTTCCAGACCATATTGAAAATGATACTAATAATTTAAAAAATAAAACATTAGATGAAATCAATGAAAATTTAAAAGATATTTTTAATTTTTTACTTGATTATTTGGGATTACAATTAAATTATCCATTAGAATCTGTTAATAATTATTTTATTATGAAATCAAGAAGTAAAAATAATAAAAAATTAAGATATTATGATTTGGCATCAATGAAAATTAAAATAATAGATGGTGTAAATATTGATAAAATAGATAATGATTTTTTTAAAATTGTTTCTGTTGATAAAGACAATAAAATACACAAAACATATACATCTATGAAATTGTTAGATTTTACAAGATATAATGCAACTCATGGACAAATAGGAGAAAAAGACGATTACTCATTATATAGTAGTGATAATATAATATATAATATAATATATGCTAATAAAAATAAAGATAAAATATCATTATAAAAGTAGATTATAATGAGTAATAATAATTTTATATATTTAATTGCTGAAATGCAAGAAAAATTTGTAACTGAACTTGAAGCAAATGCACAATATGTATTTTACACTCTTTCATTAGTCAAATCTACTACATTTTCTCTTTCAAGCTATCAACATATGTTAAATATGTTATTTATTATTATTATGTTAATTATAATATATATATTATATCGAGATATTATATTTAGAGATGCAAGTAATTTAAAGCGCTGTAGAAATATTATTGATAATATAGCAGTTAACGAAAACTATGATAAAAAATTCTATTATAGAATTTATGTTGTAAATAAAAAAGAAACTAAAGATATTTTAAATAATTATGTTTTTCGCATTGATTATGATTTTGAAAAAAATAAAACCATATTTAAGGTTAATAATATAAGTAATAATTTTACAACAGATGATATAGAAAGAGCATTTTATTACTTTGATTTATTAAAATTAGATAGTAGTTATTTAACTTATGCTCCAGATGACAATACTGTATTATATATTGATAAAAAAATTATAACAAACGGAGACTATAAATTTATACCAGTATCAAGTGATGACTCAAAAATATTTAATGATGTATTTTCTAAAAAATTAGCTTATTTTACAAAAAAATACGGATTTGATAGATTTAATACTGATTTATATCCCGTATTTGATATAATTAATGCTGTAGAATATAAAAAAAATGATATTGTTATATAAAAACTTCTTCTAATGCTGTCTTAAGATTATTTACTTTATCTTTATTTTTGATTTTTGGATAATTTATAATAAATTCAATATACATATTTCCTTTTTCTTTACCATTTTTTTTGGGCATACCTTTACCTGCTATTAAATATTTTTTACCGTTTGATAGTACACCAAATGTATTTGTATTAATTTCTATAGTTTCTTTAAAATAAGGTATAGTTATATTTTCACCAATTATGGAATTTATAAAGGATATATTTTTTTTATAATACAAGTCATCTCCTTTTCTATCAAAATGTTTATGATTTTGTATTTTAATACCAATTACTAAATCCCCTGGTTTTACATTACTTGTTTTAGGTTGCTCTCCTAATTCGGGGAAAGCAGTTTTATAACTTTCATCAACTCCTCTCGGAATAATAAGTGTAGCTCTTTTTTCTTTATTGAAACTTCCTTTGCCTCCACATATTTTGCAACCGGATTTTCCCTCAATAATATAACCATCACCATCACATTTATTACATTGTGTTCTAAACACTGTTTGCATTATTCCCATGCTTTGTATTCTATTTACAATACCTTTACCATCACATACCGGACAACACATATTACATTCTGTACAGTATTTTTGAATAGTAATATTGAGTTCTTTTTTAACACCTTCATATATATCATCCAGTGTTAAATTAAAAATCTTTTCAATAGATGGTGCTTTAGCGGGTTCATTTCTACTATTACCTCCTCTACCAAAGCCACCAAAACCCCCAAATATATCTTCTTCAAAACCACTGCGTCCATGGCTTCTAAATATTGCTTCAAATATATCATGTGGACTTCTCATACCCCCGCTACCACCACTATTATAATTTTCATCTCCGCCGCTCATATCATATTTTTTCTTTTCTTCTTCATTACCTAATACATTGTATGCATTTGATATTTCTTTAAACTTTTTTTCAGCATCTTCACTTTTATTTTTATCAGGATGATAGTTCATTGCTAATTTTTTATAGGCTCTCTTAATTTCATCTTGTGATGCATTTCTATCAACACCAAGTACATTATATAGTTCAAAATTACCCATTTTATATTTAATTTATAAATATATCTTTTATATAATGAATTTTGAGTACATAATTTTATAAAAGTTTATAATTTAGAAAAGTTTATAAAAATTTAATAAAAAATAAATTATGTACTCATTTTTTTCAATTAAGAATTAAATATATATATTTTATAGAATTATATGACTTCTACTGATATTAAACATAGAATCGCGGAAACAACAAGAATAAGACAAAAATATCCCGAACGTGTACCAATTATTGTCAAAAAAGCTACTGGATGTAATTTAAATGATATTGATAAAAGTAAATTTCTTGCTCCTGTTGATATGACACTAAGTCAGTTTATAGTTATAATTAGAAAAAGAATTAAAATTAGTTGTGATAAAGCTATATTTGTATTTATTAATAATGTATTACCTCCTCTATCAGCAAACATGTCGTATTTATATAATGATATGAAGGATGAAGACGGGTTTCTATATATTTATTATAACGGAGAATCAACATTCGGAAATCAGATTATTAACTAACTTTTAATCACTTGTTTTAATATTGAAAAATATGTTAAATTATTATAAAAAATTGATACAGTCTTTAGAATTAAAAAATATCAAAACAACCAAAACAGTTGAGAATACATCAAAGCCGTCTCAGTTTATCAATAGCATCGCAAAACTTATAATAATGTTCACAGTTGCAAGGAATAATGTCGAGAAATACGATATCTTCAAGGTTAAAAAAGTAAAAAAAATTAATCGCAGGACATATGGGAATATCGCATCAATCATAGAAGATGATGCGACATCCGACGAGGATAATTACTATTATACCATGTATGATCCATATGACTACGATACCTTATCAGATTTAGATTGAGCAATAATCTCTTTATAACCTCCTATAAACTTAGCATCCTTAAATATCATAGGAAAGTGTATATATTTTATCTTTGTGTATTTTTGTATTTTTTTATAAAACGCGTCACGATCTCTTAGTGATAATATATAATTATCACAATTTATAACTTTACTTGTTGCCTTTATTTTTTGACACGCCATTTTACAATATTTACAATTAGATATCGAGTAAATAGTATACCCTTTTTTATTTGGAGGAACAAACCGTGAAGTCATATTTCACACTCTACTTCTCTTTATAAAAAAGCAAGTTAATAAAAATAAATTTATTTTTTATTTTTACTCCAATTATTAGCAGCTTGTTTAAAAGCTTCTTTGTGATCAAGAGCAGGATCATTCTTTTTAACGCGTTGTATTTCTTTTTTCATAAATAAATTGTATGGTGTAGGTTTTTTCGCACCATTTGCTTTTTGAGCTTTTTGAGCTTTTTGAGCTTTTTGAGCTTTTTTGCCGCCATTTTGCGCATCACAATTGCAATTACTACCCCCTTTAGTAGGCATTTTATAATTACTTTTTATACTTAAAGACAATATTTTTTTTTACATATAAGGAAGCCCCCCAACCCAATTTTGTAGTTTCGGTTATAATACGCTTAAAATTATGTGGTAATAATATATTATCAATATCATATATTTTGGGATTGCTTTTATATATATTTTTAGTATATATTTTGATAAATATGATATCTATGTTTTTAATATTATTTAAAGCACCGAGTAATACCTTATCTTCTGAACCCTGTGTGCATATATTCCACATATTATATTTATTTACATCTATATTTTCAAGCTTATAAATAGTATCTAATGTATATGATTTAATTTTAATTTTTTTGTTATAATATACATCTGGATAGTATATTAAATGATCTTTAAACGAATAAATTGAAGAAGATTCAGAATTATTAGAGATATTAAAAATAAAATCAATGTTATCTGTATTCCATACTAAATATTTGTATATATTACTACAATTAGGATTTGCATCAATCCATATAACATTATTTATACCTAATAAATTATAAAAATTAGATTCCTCGCATTCATTAGCACCAATATGTATAATACCTTTAATTTTTATTTGTTCAAGTATTTCTTTAAAATTATAAATTAGCATTATTGATAGAAATTAATTTTTTATGTTTTTTACTGTTTATATGTCTATATAAATGATAATCTCTAAAGCAAATATACGATATACCACAATCACAATGAACAAGATTAACTACTTTTTTTAAATTATATTCATTTTTAGCTTTTTCCTTATATTTTTTTTGTGCTTCTAAAGTTTTATTTCTACACTCGTTACAATATAAATAATAAATTTTTTCAGCTTTATTTTTAAATGAAAATTCACTAAAATCTTTATTATTATGGCATTTTGTACATTGCATGTATTAAACTTGAATGCTAAATTATTTAAACAGATAATATCAATTTTTTATTTTTTTAAATAATAGAATAATGAATATAGATAAAATAAAAGCAATAAGTATCAAATGTTGTCAAGATAAAAATGCAATAAAATATATAAGTGATGTATGTAAATTAATTAAAGATTTGATTTTTCAGTATTCAAAAGATAGGGAAATAGATTTCTTAGATACATTGAAATATTATTTGAGTGGTAATGCGATTAGTAGTAATATTCAGTCAGCAGGTCAAACATCAAGTGATGATTTAATTGATGTTATAGAAAATGGTAATTTAAGAGAGCAAATGACAATAATAATGAATTTTGCTATGAGAGCATGTAATGTTATAATATGGGCAATTTGTAAAAACAATAAGTTAATAAATAAAAAACAAAAAGTTAAAATAAAAAAGCGTTTATATCAATTAACAGGATTAAGTGATATTAAAGAAATACAAAAATATATCATAGAATGTGATGAATGTATATTACCATGTAAATTTATTAGTTTATCACGAGACGGCAGTGTTTCGGCTTCTCGTATGAATACTTTTCCTATGGTTGATAGTTTAAGAGAACCCAGAATAAATAATATAAAATATAAGGTAAAAAAAGATGAAGTATACCCACCATTAAGCAGTAGAGAGATAAAGTATATGAACTTAAAAAAAAGCGATAAATATCTACCATGGATGACGGGTTATAGATATTGGAAAATAAACGAAGATAATTTTTATATTAAATTGATGAAAAAATATAATCAAGATTATCTTTGTGGCCCATCTGGTAATACAGATTTGCAATTATCTGTATTGAGCTTATTTAATAATTTTAATTTAAAATATAGTATAATAGCATGTGTTGCGTGGATGTGCAATCCAATAGATCATTCACCATGTGAGATATTATTGGCATCTCTTCCTTATGGAAAAATATCATGGAATATTAAAGATGATAGTTATAAATATATTAAGTCTATTATTACCAATTCTAAATAGATATAAAGTAATTTATTATTACTATAATAAATGTTGAAAGAGTTTTTGTTGCTGAGTTTATTTTATACTCTTGAATTATTTAAAGCACATAATAATGTTGTGAGCTTAAAAAGATATAATTTATTAAATGATAGAGTATCAATATTAAATTCCAGTATCACAAATATGTATAAATATATCAATGAATCAGAAATAAAAATAATATCTAAGTAATATGTCTAATATATAATAGATAATATTATATAAATGATGGATTATGAGATTATTAATGGTATTAAATATAAAAAATGTAAAGAAAATCAAGAGAGACATTCAAAAACTATGAGATGTAGAAATAAACTTATTGCAAAACCAGGATATGAAATCATTAAAAATAATATATATAAAAAATGTAAAGAAAATCAAGAAAGACATCCAAAAACATTGCGTTGTAGAAAAATAAAAAATATATGTTATAATAATATGCTTGAATATGATGGTATTAATAGTTGTTATATAGATTCGTTATTAATTTCCCTTTTTTCGTCAGATAATGATATAGTATATGAATTATTTTTTAAAAGTGAATTAAATGATAAAAAAATGAAGAACAACGCTTTATCAGTTAAAAAAGAATTGTTAAATATTTACTCTAACATTAGAAACAATAATAATAGTAATAATTACAAATGTAGTAATTTGAGAAAATTATTGCAAGATTATAAAAATAAATATAATAAAGTATATCCAAATAATACAATAGATCAAAATAACTGGCAAAATGAACAGTCTGAACCAGTGCAAACATTAGAATTTCTTAATATAATATTAAATTTTAGTGATACAACAATTATCAAAATGAGTAATTGGGGAACAAATAATAGACCAACTAAAAATATATTAAAAAATACTCCTATTACTACGCGTAAACAAAAAAATTCAATAATATACAGAATATCTTGTGAGAATGGTAAAAAAATTCTTAACATATCTGATAAAATACCTAGCAATGTGAGTATAACTAAATTTGATAAAAATAATATGTGGAAACCTTCAAG
>Ga0129333_10001662_pt1 | contig 20341 bp, 10 predicted proteins | sample CPB6_08_DNA_FD_94474 | JGI IMG/M metagenome (GOLD analysis project Ga0129333, IMG submission 94474) | Freshwater to marine salinity gradient microbial communities from Chesapeake Bay, USA - CPBay_Sum_0.6_0.8_DNA | ecosystem: Environmental > Aquatic > Marine > Coastal | place: USA: Chesapeake... | reverse complement strand
ATTAGATGTTCAATAGCAGCTTGTTTATTTGTATAGACATAGTTAGGATTTACTTCAGCTAGTGCCTTCTTTAAAGAAGCAGCAGTATGAGAACTTAACTGTTCCTCTGATAGAGCAAGTAATTCTTGTGTTGTCTGAGAATACTTTACATACTGTACATCTACCTGCTCCTGTACTGACTGCTCTTCAATAAAGACGGGCTCTTGAACATTCATCTCTAGAGGACGAGATTGAGGTGCCTGTAAAGACTGTAGATAGTCTTCTTTTTCAGCAGGAGATGGTGCAAAAGGAGCATAGATGTCTTCATTAATACCATAAGGTAGTGTCTCTAGAGGAGGCAGACTATCTGATGCTTCTGCTATGCGCAGTTCAGTGCCAAACACATCATCATAGCGCTCCTTTACATGTAAGGGAAAATTAGCAGGATTAGGCAGTTCAATGTATTCCTTATACTCATAATTAGGTGAGTACAGATCTAACAATTGCGTTACTTCATAGCTGTCATAGATGTCAAAGGAGAGGTAAGTGCCTGCTATAGCATATACGCCCTCCTTGTACAAGAAGTCAGCAATAACCTTTACTTTGATTTGTGGGTCTTGCATATTTAGTCAATATTTAATAGGAACTAAATAAGTGTATCATATGCAGGTACAAGAGAGGTAAGAGTTACTGGACCAGTTCCACTTACTGTGACCTTTACTAAATCTGCAGGCGCATTATATAGAGTCAATGCTGGTCTAGCTTTAGCCTGCATCAATGCAGAGCGCTGAATAGCAAAAGGATTATCAAGATAAATAGGATTAATTCTGCCTAAACTAGAAGCCTCCTTATTAGTCAACACTTGAAGAACTTTATCTTCAGTACCCGTATTACCCAATTCCATATAAGAGGGGAAGTAATACTCATACACTACAAAATGAGTTAATCCTGCTACGGCAGCACCAGTACTAATATTAGTAGGATTAGTAAAGGGAGTTAAGAGCAGTGCTCCAGTAGTACTGTTATATGTTGCAATCTCAACGCCATCTACATTGTTATTAGCATTGCTAAGAGAAGTATAACCAAAGATACGCTTTAACAAGAACGTCTTAGCAGTAGTCTCATAAGCAGCTACAGCAGCAGCAGTAGTTAACGTCTTAAGCTCTGCAGGAATATCACCCTGCGTATTTCTAAATCTAGCAAACTCATTTGCAGAGTAGGTAGCCAAAGCATTAGATTTACTAGCATTGTTCTGTGCGCTTACTTTAGTTAAGACAAACTTAACACCACTAATAGGTAAAGGCTGACCTGTATATCTTGGATCTGCTAACTTGTCTCTTTCACTAGAGAACAAGTTAAAGGCAGTGTAATCTGCTGGAGTAGCAGTACCTGACCCTACTCTTTCTCTTACTGCCTCTTCACCACCTAAAGCATTAATGGCACTAATTGCATTGGGATTCATAAAGTAGTTAAGTACAGATTCTCCTAGAGAAGTCTGACTAACTACATAATTAACGCCAGCAGCAATAGCGGCAGTTTGATCAGCAGGCTCTAGATAAGAAGCAACAGCACTTAATACGTATTGACTACCTGCAGTCAACAAAGAACTATAAGGAGCAAAATCAAAACTAGCAGGAAAGGCATAGCTTTTGCCCTCAACTTCAAGAGTACCATTAGTAAAGGTAACAGTAGTTCCTGAGATAGCGGCGGTAGGTTTATCAATAACGCTGATTTGATTATAGGTCTTTAGACCTCCAGCGTTTCTACCGCCTTTAAAAACTTGATGTACTTGATACAGCATTTGTTATTTGTGTAATTGAAGAGAACTTATTAATCTAACAACAGAAGGCTTATAGGTTACCATAACCCAAATCACCAACTACACCCAAACGGACGTTGATGTCTGCGATGTTAGCCACAGTCATGTGAGCTACGCGATGTGGATACAACAAGTAAGGAAGACCAGAATTACCCATTTGAATAGTAATACCAGGAGCAGCAGGAATAACTGTCTGTCTTTGTTCACGCATCCACAGCCCAGGTTCACCGCCCATTTCCTCAGATACGCAGAACTGAGTTCTACCTGGAGCTTCATAGTTGCCCTGAGTATCAGTCTCTGATACAAAGATAACCTTATTGCGCGGCATCAAGAACTTCTTAACACCATCTTGAGGATCTCTATAATGCGTTTCAATGGTTTTGATAGGTATGCCAGCAATAGCCATAAGACCTTCAGGCCCAATACCAATAGAGTTAAGAGAAGCCTGATTAATCAAATCAGATTCAATATTTAAGCCGCCACCAGAACCCCCAGTAAAGATAGTTCTGTCTCCCGTTCTAGCGCCCATTCTAGGAATAATGCCGCCAGTCTTTAGCTTGATCTCATTGTTTTCACTAATAATCTGCTTTAGATCTGGATGCATATACATAGCAGTAACCTTAGTCTTGTTGGTAGTAAGGAACCAATACACAAACTTTTGAATACAGCTAATAATTGCAGCATCTGGTTCAGTCCAAGGCACACCAGAAGTACTAGCTTGAGGAGTGTTATAGTCAATTAAGCTTCTAAATAGATTAGCTTCATTTCTACCTCTATAACCATTTACATTGTTAAAGTGCCAATAGTTATGAGCAGGAATCTGACTACTTACAGATACACTCTGACCGCTTCTAGGGTCTGTATACTGAATACCACCTAGTAACGTTAATCCTCTGTACACGTCCCAAGTTAAGTTATGAGCAGTTACAAGCTTTTTAATCTGCTCAGATACATACTGTTCTGGATCTTCAAAGTCATTTAGAGTGCCATCTTTAATTCTAATGTTTGCGTCACCCCAACTAATATACTGAGAACCTCTTAAGAAGACAGGTTGAATGTATCTACGTTGCGTAGTATAATTGCCCATCCCTAAGAACTGGTCAGGCTGACCAAACTTAACAGGAGTAAACATTGTGCCAGTAGTCTCAAATCTCTGTTCAATAGCAACTATTGGCTGTTTAATGTACTGCTCAGGAAATAGTTCTGTCAGTGGCGTAATGCCTACAATAGGAAGAAAACTCTTAGCTAGTTCAAGATAAGTAGGTACTCCTGGCTTTTCGCTAGTACTTACAGTCTCCCAAGGAGAAGCGTAAGCATCCATATTAAAAGGAGGAATCTGTTGTAAAGTCATTTATTTATTGTAAATAGAAAGTGAATATATGTATGTATTACTTGCCAGCTTTCTTAGTAGCAGCTTCTCGGTTCTTAGCAATTAGATTCTTCATATAGCCCTGCTGCTCACCTGGCGTAGGAGTACCCAATTGACTGGAAGAAGGAACAGCATTAGCACTAAGCTTGATAAGCTCTACAATTCTATCTTCTAAAGAAGCCACAGTTTCTTGGCCATTTACAGACAGTTTAATAACTTCATCCGGAGCGCCTTGAATTAGATCTTTTGCATATTTAAGAGCGCTAGGAGCTACACCGTAATCAGTAAATAAAGTATTTAGCTTTTGGTTTAATCGTGCTGCCTTTTCACTTGAAGATAATAGAGTTACATATTGGCTAGTAGCTTCAATCTGTTTAGCTTTGTCTTTAATCTCTTCAGTAACATTCTCTAGACGCTTAGCAAATGTTGCTTCAATGCCATCAGTCTTAGCCTTTAAAGCCTCTAATTCAGTAGTAAAGGTAGTCTTTAGCGCATTTACAGATTCACTAAGAGTAGCTGCTTGTCTTTCCAGTAGACTCTCTAAAGCAGACAAATCAAAAGAGGGAGCCCCAGTCTTTGGACTTTCTACACTAGTATTATTTTCAGAGGGAGTAGTAGTCATTGGTTGTTGAGATACCTGCTCAATATTAGTAGATAATTTAATATAAAAAGAGGGTGCAGGATCAGAATCATTGGCGTCTGCACTTTGAGATAAAAGTGTAATTTTATTGTCAGAGAACGGCATAAAAGGAGAATTAGTTAAAGCTGTTCTTAGTAATACAGGTCCTTTTAATTCACCTGTTGCTTTGTCTCTAAAGTTTTGCCTGATCTCAGGAGAACTGTATTCATAGTCTCCATTAACAATAAGATTGTACGTCTCATCTTTTAATTTATATATACCATATACAACGTCATTTTCTAGGACTATTTCTTCTAGGTCTCCTCGTTTTCTTTCTCCATCTATACTGTTCTCTTCTAAAGAGTCAGTTAAATGACCAAAGGTTACATACGGATTGTGTCCTAAAACATTCTGCTTGTAGTTAGTACATAGTTTGTCTATATAGTCATCGTCTACTTTAAGTAGACCAGAACCAGGTACATGCCAAGTACCCTTTAATAACAGTGGTATCTTTGCTTTGTTATTGGTAACGTTAACCACTCCATTACCCATTAATGCTGAAGATGAATGCTGCATGTTTCTACGCAAACTAGTATTATCTTTATTCTAACTATTACTGCCTCAATCATTTGTGCGCATATTTAACGCGGTATATAGTCTATATTAGGTGTTAGTATTTAACTAAACACTTATACATGATGATTTCTATTGTTCTAACTAAAGAGCACCCTTTGGCTTACGAAGTAAGAGTAAGTCTAATCTCTTGTCTTTATGATATTAATGCTACGTATATGGACTTAATAGGATACCTTAAAGAGGCGCATTGGAATAGTGAAGGCAGTCCTACTTTTCATTCATTGCACCTGTTATTTGATTCTATACAGCAAGCTATTATTCCTTTTGTAGACGTGGTAGGTGAACGTATTAGAGCATTAGGCGGCACCTCTTTTGCAAACACTAAGTTTATTCTTGAATACTCTAAGTTAAATGAATTAACAGTAAACAATAGCGTAGAGGGCAATATTAGCGCTATTGTATCTGGATTAAAGCAACTAAGAAGTGAGTTGTACGCTAAACTGGATATAGTAAATCCTATAGATTCAGTTACTGGCAGTATGCTGCAAATACAGACAGAAGAGGTAGATAAGCTTATCTATTTATTGGGTAGCTGCATGTAATGTGCTAATTAAATTGTTTTATCTATAAGCAGGTGTAAATATATACCTGCTTTTTTTGTTGTTTGTATTAATTTAAGAGATGTTATTAGACATGTCATTAACAATTCCTAGTGTAGACGCATCTGCAGTAGATAATGGATTTGTAAAGTCCCTCTATGATATTAGTGAAATAAGTCAACCAGAACTACTTAACAAGCTACGCAGTTCTACTCTACAAAGTGCTTTAGAAAAAGACGGCATTATTAAGAGAATATTTCCTTTTACTAATGGAGAAAATACTAATGCGTCTAGAGCAGACTTATTATTTGTATTTAATCTGTTAACTATTCAAAGTCTGTGTAGTAATCTATTAAGACCTAGACACATTAAACATACGGTTAATGGTTCACATGCTTATAGTAGTTTTGTTGAAAGATTTGAAGCATTAAAGGAAGGTGGTCAAACCTTTAATGACATAAGACTATCGTATACGTACTACAATTTAAAGACACATAAACTGAGTATTTGTATGAACCTAAATGGTGCAGTCATATGGTTGTGTAGATTAGTCTCATCAAAAGAACTAGAAGTAGTAGATAGCCCTTTTATTAAAAAAATACCATACTATCACTGTGTAACGTGTACTGAAGATTACTTATCCGCCTATGACGTAATAAGTGATCATGAGTATCTGTATAATTGGTTTAATCAACAACTATATGGAGATAACTAGATGAGAAGTCCTCTGAATTATATAGTAGCTACGGACTATCTAAGAAGAATAGTAAATAAGAAGTTCATTAAAGAGGTAAAGGTTGTAGACTCTGGTTCAAGAAGAGGAGATATACACTATACAGTTGGAGAAGATCAATACAAGATAAAAGCAGTACATAACATAGAAGAACATCTTCAAACTAATGTAGCGGCTCATATGTTAATAGAGGGCTACATAGTAATTAATACGCTAGATAATACGTACGTTGTTATTAGTCCTAATAATAGTGAGCCATACTTTGTAAGCAATAACACATGTACATGTGCTGATCGTTATCCCCCCTGCAAACATCAACTGTTTGTTGATTGGTATATACGCTTTAGAAAAGAACAGGTAAGGGCTCTTCAAAAGATAATGGTTTAATTAAATAAGCCGTAGACAGTATTAAACGTCTACGGCTTATTAGGCTTAAAGCTAGCTAGTATGAAAGCCAGAGATCTAGTACTTTACTAAACACTAGCTTCTTAACTCTATTTGAGGTGTTAAGAACAAATCCATTAAGCAGTTGAGAATCAGGTAAATCATTCTTAGATAGAAACATAATAGAGTAGTCTCCTAAATACATGAGTGTAAGCTCCTGCGCATTATAAGTAGCAGATCTAATATTAGGAGTAGATATAAGAGTAATAGCAGACGTACTAGTCAAGGATAAGCAAGAATAATTAGGATCTATAGACATGTTCTCTACTACAGAAATAACTGGACTGGGATTTAATCTAGCAATAACTGTAGTAGGTACAGAAGTAATAGTATTTATTTCCTTCCATCTTGTTGGCGTGTTAGATATAAGAATGTATTCTGTCTCATTGTCTAACTGTAATGCTCTTTTATACAGATCATCTGCTGTAGTAGATGCAGCTAATCTATCTGACGCATTATTAAATATCCATCTATAAGGGTGATGGTTGTCTATTAGAGGTACATCTTTATGGGCAATAGTCATAAGGTCTCTGGATAGTTAATTAGATCTAAAGTATCAAGGCTTTTAATGGTAGTAGTGTGGCCCTGCAGCAAGCATGACATATTTGTTTGAGTACACAAGTTTAGTACTGTAAGAGTCTTAGTACTGTAAATATGCACTATTGATGCTTCATTAATAGAGGGAGTATGGTTAGCTGTATTTAGAAGAGTTACTTGAGCATTATTCTGCTCTAACTCTAACTCTTCATCTAAATATATAGTACAAATATTAGTATTCATCTTCATTAGGTATGCCCAACTGATTTCTAAAAAAGGCTTTATCTCTAGGGTCAGTACTAGCATTAATAATGCCCGCACTAGTCAGAGTTAATAGACTAGTAGCTAAAGAAGCATAATCTACATATCTCATTGGCTTAATAGCAAACTCTCCTACATCAGCAATATGCGCGTCTGTAATACTAAAGTTATATCTAATAAGAGGACCAATTATCTGCTCTAGTAATGCCTGTACTATCTTTGTAGCAATTTGAGTTATAGCCATATCAAATATTTCTAGTTGGCGCTCAGAAGAACCTCCAGAACCAAGACCTTTATTCTCATCTCTAATAATAAGATTAGGTATACCAAGGGCATGAAGCATGTTCTCATCCATTAGCTTAATAGCAGCTATAAATGAATCACCAAAGTTATTACCAGTAGTAATGGCGCCTACCTTTGGCTCTATTGAGTCTTTATTGCCCTGTCTTTCTAGTATAAGAACGGAGCTGCTACTAAGATTCTTAATCTCCTCTTCAAGAGACTCTTTAAACATCTTCTTTCTAACTGTTCCATCCACATCCTCTACGTCTTCACTAGTCTGAGTAGACGGAACTATAAAGTACATTAGAGGCGTGCCATATCTATCTAATGCAGTAGAATACATGTCTCTAAATGCTTCCTTGTATAAAGAATAGTCTACCGCACCATATAAAGCAGGCGTGCCATGAGGATTATTACCCTCTCCTTTATAAGTTACAAGGATTACCTTGTCTTCTGGTAGACGTATAGAAGTACCAGTACAGTCTCTAGTTACTTTGTAAAGACGACGTGCGCTGTCTTTTATTAGCTGCTTCTGTGGCATAGGAACCCAGATACCCGTATTAAATTGACTGCCAGGTATTGCTTCTCCATGAGTAAGCGTACCAAAGCTATTAATACGTATCTGTACTTGAGATGTGTGATAGTTAATAAGCTCTTTAACCCATAACTGACCTATGTCTCCATCCGTTGCTACTCTTTTTTCCCATACAATCTCTGATACTGATTTACCAGACCACAACATGCTATAAGCAATATTCTCAATCCATCCTTTAACCTTATTCCTTAGATTTGCTTTAACAAACGTCTCTATATTCTTATTAGGATGACTGTAATTACCTATCTTAGCTAGAATAGATAAGACCATCTTATCTAGACCATCAGAAATAATAGGCTCCTTTTTTCTTATGTAGTCCCATACTGCTATCTGATAAGGATGAGGACCTGTATTTACATACAAAGAATCTCCATCACTTACATAAGAAGTAGCACGACCTAACTGCTTATATATCTTAGGCCTGCTCTTTGTCTCTCCCATTAGTAAAACAGGAGACCTAGTAACAGGAACGCTAGTCTTATTAGCAGTAGAAGAGCTAGACTTAGTAGTGACAGAGGTACTTTTATTAGTAGATGGCTGCGGTTTAGTAGTACTATTCATTTAGAAGAACTAAGTATTATTATGCTTTATTTAAAATGTAGATTAGGCAGAGGCACGTCACTAAAGCTAGATCTATATGGCCGTTGATCTTCTAACTGCTTCTTTATCTCTTCCTCTTTCTTCTGCTGCATCTTATTAACTTCTAAGTTAAAGTTATGTACAGCTATTTCAAGAGCGCGCATTTCAACTTCATCTAGATCTAACCAGTCATTACCATACGGTAAGTTACATGTTCTGCTTATTTGTATGTAATTATTTAAATTATAAGCTTTTAAGTACTCATTAGCCCAAAACTCAAAAGAGTTGTGGCGTTGTATTACAAAGTCTTCATCAATAGGTATATCTAAGTAGTATTTATCACTGTAAGAAATATCGTGATTAGATATACCCTTCCTTGTAATTACTGTTGGTACTTTATACAGTTCTGCTAAATGAATAGCTAAGTCAGTTATGCGGTTATAGCTGTAATAGGGGCTGAAGTAGTAGGTGAGGCCACTGTTTTCACCAAAGACTTTCCCTCCAACAATGCACGAGCTTGCTCCTGTGCTCTTTGCTTTTGTGTGTCATCAGTAAAGGCCATTGCAAAGAATACTTCCATGTAATAACTTAGATCTTTTAAGTCCCAGTCATCTACTTGAGCAATAATGTCCATCTGCTCATTAGGAGCTACCGGAACACCATTAATAGTTAATAGCATAGAGAATGCAAGTAGTTCTTCTAAGGCATAACCTACTTCAGATTGGTTTAACTTCCAGCGCTTAGTAGCAATCTGTCTATCTCTGTACTTTGGCATTCTAAAGGTAATTACAGTGCTAGAAGGCAAAGGCAATTCAAATACGGTACTGTTACTCATGTTTAGACAATGTAATGTTATGTTGTGCTTACTATTCAGTACACATTAGCTGCTAGTTATTAGACTAGTATTATTATTACACAAGTAGTCTTTACGCAGTTATATAAAGTAGGCAGATTATGGCAGGTTACTTTTCTAATACAGAGTATCATCAAGAACAGCGCATGAATATAGCGTCTGGACTTGGTAGTGAGTATACGTTAGGAAAGAGAAGTGCTTTAGCTGTAGCAGTAGAGTACAATCTTAACTACGTAATGGCAGATGGCTTTAAGAGAACTGACTTTACTGTTAGTGATTGGGAAAGAGCTTTACACGTTACCAATGATGTAGCAAGTGGCGGCATATTTGACTACACTACAAATGCAGATGGAGTAAAGGTAAGGAGTGCATATGAGAATGCATTGAGTAGGGGCGTTGCAGATGTGGTAACTGGAACTGTATTTAGTGAGTTTGATAATAATATTAGTTATCAGTTAAAGGACAGTAGAAATGCGTTAAAGAGTATTATTGGAGACGCGTATAGAATAGATCCAAGTACTAGTAAGGCTTATGCTAGTCAGGTAGTGTTTGAGAACATATTTGGTAGCGTATTAAGTAAGGATAGTAATTATTTACCTGCTAATCCAGATAACTATTACTCTAGTCAAGCTTATAACTATATGTCTGCCTTTGCAGAGTTTGATTACTCTAAACCTAAGCAGGGAGCTAATGCTAATGAATCTATGCGCTCAAGAGGACAGGAGACATTAGATAGATTAGTGTATGCGGATTTATTTGGAGAAGGTATTGTCCCTATAAGTAAGAATAAGGGATTATCTACAGCTCAATTAAATGCCCGCTTTAATAATGTAAATAGTTCTGCGGGTAGTACTATTAGTGATCTGGACTTTATACGTCTTAGATCTATGACTAATGAACTAACTAATGGAGGCGTAAGTAGAACAAAGAGATTAACTAGTAGAATAGACAGCTCTATAGATAATAGTTATACACAACATGCCTCTAAGATAATTGATAATGTAATGTATCAGACTAGACCTGGTATATTACCGTTTGTTGCTATGTTTGAAGGCGCAAAGGACTTTATTACTATTGATACGTTCCAATTTCAAAACAAGTCAATAAGCGATGTTGTAGCTAGTAAGGTATTTAGAGAAGTGCTATATGGTAGAGGGGGTAAACCTAATCTAGACTTTAGATTAAAGTTTATTGTTGGCTCTCCTATACCTGGAGAAGATGCTACAGGCAGCAGTATCTTTGGCCCTAATATCATTGAGGTAGCTAAGCTGCAGCTACTTAAGGAGACGATAAAGAAGGAGTTAAGTAAGATAGATGGTATGCCTAAAGGTAATGCTTTAACTGAAGCCGTAGATAAGATATTTGAAGTAAAGCTGGCAGGCCCTGCTCATCATAGAAAGGTGTACATAACTGATCAAGCTGCAGTATTAGGCAGTATTAACTTAACTAGTCCTGTAGGTGATTCTGTATTTAAAGCAGGTTCAAACTTTGAGACGTTTGTAATGTTTCATAGGAATGAAGATGTTATTAGAACTAAGAGACAGAGGGATAGAATAGTAAATGAAGTAGGCGTAGATAATGAGATACAAAGAAGAATAGAAGACGCAAGAAAGCAGCAGTATCGTGATGTTCTTTTCTTTGCTGGTAGGGGAGAATTAGAAGAAGTTAATGCCTCTATAAAAAGATTAAAGGATAGAGAAAAGAATATACCAATAGGTATTACTGCTTTAGCCAATTCCTTTAATCCAGATGATTTAGCTGCTGATGGTAAGAATGCGTATAAGAAGTATGTGTCTGCCATTATGTATAACCAGGTATTAGCAGCTCAGAAGGATCAAGAAAGAACTAGAAGCAGACAGAATAATGTCAAGTATGCCACTGACATTATGTATACATTAAAGGCTACTATTGATTACATGTATGGCACTGCTGAACTAAATTCAGATAATAGTCTAGAGCTGCTTAAGAGTAAGTACGTAGGAGATCTAAGTATGAGAGTAGTACTAGATCAGGCATACTTACTGCATGTAAATCACTTAGATGTTAATGGACGTACTAATAGAAGCTTTGACAGTGAACAGAACCAAGAAGTAGGAGAAATGGGTAAGTTTGCTAGAAGCGTGTTTAGTATGGGCTCGTTTAAAGATAGGCAGGATATAAGATATGACATGTATAGAGCAATGCAGAAGAAGAACTTTGCTCTTATTGCTATGGGCATTACTAAAGTAGCAGTAGATAGTAAGAATCTTACAAGTCAAATAATTGAGCCTACCTGGAACTACATCAGTAATAAGCTTGGCAGTACTTTTGCTACTGAATATGGAAGCTCTATTGGTACATTTGTTAATGCGGTCACTAGAGATGCAGATACGTTAGAGGGTAAAGTAAGAAGTATTAAAGCTAAGCTGGGAAATGTTAGTGATCTAAGCGCCTATCAGATGCTAGCTATTGCCAGTGGTAACATCGTAGGAGCTAGTGTACCTAGACAACATACAAAGGCTTTTGCTGCTTATAGAGGGCAGGAACAAATATCTTCTTATTTAGGCAGTGCAAACATGGGTATGTATAATCTTGGTGTAGGCACTAGTCCAGGTTATTTAGGCATTAATGGTAATGATCCATTTGTTACTGATGAAATGGGCGTAGTATTTATTAATAGAGCGGTGTTTGAACAGGCAGCAGTATCTACTAAGTTTGATAGTGATTTTAGAGATAATGTGAATGCTTTAGCCGTAGTAAATAATGCGGTAGATCTCTCTCTAGACAGTACAGAAGAAATGTATATGCTAAGAGAGAATAATAGGGCTGTTGTTATGGATTATGATCAGCTAACACAGGGAAATAGAATAGATAATAACCTGCTACCTTCATTGGAAGGCCTTCCTTATTGGGCTAGACAGAGAAATACTAGTGACTTATTAAAGCTAGAAAGCTCTTTAAAGGAGATGGCTAAAGGACTAGGAGATGCAATTACTATACAGAGAAAGTATGACAGATTTGGTGCGCCTTTAGCTTTAGACGTGTCTATTAATATTGGTAATATTACTGGGCAGAATATAAGTACTAGTAGACTTACTTATACGTTGGGTATGTTGCAAGGAACGGCCAATCAACCTGGTGCTGTGTATTTTCAGAAGGAGGGCAAGTTAGTATATAATAGTAACTTTACTAATGCTTCTAACAGTAACATGACCTGGAAGTATGGCGCAGCGGGAAGCTTAGCTAGTGGTTCTTCAGTAGAGATGACATCTATTGATAACACTACTAGTATGCTGGCTACTATGATCACAGAGATGGCATATAGACAGGCTATTGGTAATCCTGCAGAAAGGTTAATGCATACTGATGATGTAGGCAAAAGAAGCTTAATGTATGACTTTGCTATATCAGTATTAGATGGCACTAGAGATAAGGTAGCCAACATTCAACGGGCTAAAAGAGGTAAGGGAGGCTATCAAGATGCTGCTTCTTTGGGTGATTATATCTATAAGAAGAGACTACATAAGAAGTTAGCAGGTGCTCTAGAAAGTAGATTTACTAGTGGAGGGGTTAGCTATTTAGATAATGTTAGAGGTCTGGCAGGAGTAGACGTTAATAATCATGAGAGTAGACGTATACTGCAGGCGCATATACAGGACATTAGAAATGCTAAGTCAGGTGAAGACATAGCTGTAAGTCTAGGCTCTTTAGGTTCGCTTATAGGTACTAGAGGCTTTGAAGATTTAAGTCTTGACGTAATAAGAATAAATAGCTCCTTTAATCAAGATAAGCTGCTTAGCGCTCAAATGAGACAGCTAGCTACTTCTATGTTTGATCCTTGGTTAGGAGCGCATCAAGTAAATAGTTATGGTAGTGCTGTGCCCGCTAATAAGCTACCTAACTACGGCGTTAATGCTGGAGATACTGCTGCTCTAAATATGATTGGCTATGCGGAACAACATAGTAGTCAGAATGGATTATTGGATGTAGTTAACTATGCTCGTACCTTCGCTAGAGACATTGGAGTGTATAGTGCCTTTGGTGTAGATGAATTAGGACAAGAGCGTTTTTATGTAGGTGGAGTAGCAGAAGGCGTATCTACTCAATCTAAAGAAGATTATCAGTTAGAGCTGTTTGGCATTAGAAATAAGTTTGCAACGGATAGATCTAGACTTGCAGTATTAGAAGCAACGGGTATAGGCATACTTGTAGACAAGACAAGACTTATTAGTTCTGGCTTTATTAGTGATAGTGATGCTAATAAAGTACTAGAGAAGTTAGGCATTAAGGAAAATGAACAGGGCATTGTATTTAACTTAGATCCTAATAAGCCCGCTCAAATTAATCAGCGCATAAAGAATGCAATGGGTAGTCGTCTGTTGTATGAGATTAATGCTGAAGTTGCAGATATACTTATGCTGGGCAAAGACAGTCAGAAGTACAATGAGGGAACCGGCAGTAGTATAGTTCTGCTTAAACAGGATACAGGAGTTAATAAGCCCGCAGCATTAGAAGGACTGCTTAAGAGAAGAAGAGAGGTATATAGAAGAAGCATTGAATTGTTAAAGAGTAAGTTAGGCAATGATAGAGAGAAGACAGATTACTTAGATAACTATTTAAATGATGAAGAACTGCGCATAGGTCTTATATATGAAACAGATGTAAGAGGTGCTTTACATAAAGACGCGTATGACTATGTAGTAGAAAGAAGAAGAGAGCTGTTGGATACGTTTAAGGATGTTAATCTAGACAGCGAAGACATGTTTATTATTAATAACATGTTTAGAATGAAGATGGTTAATTACAGTTTTACACCAAACACTACGGGCAGCGTTGTTGGTGGACTTAGAACTAAGCCGCAATTCTTATTGATGCAGCTTAATGGCGCATACAGTGATCACTTCTATCTCAATCCTGTATTTAGAACTCAGTATTACGGTAATGCGGGCAGTGTTACTACTACTGGTATTAAGGCAAGCATGTTAGATGCTAGAACGTTTGTAGGAGAAATCACACTAGATGGAACTAAGTTAGCTAATGATGGATTAATAGTAAATGAAGGAGACATGTTCGTATATGATTCAAGAGTCAATAAAGTAGTACAGGTAAGAGCAGATGGTAAGGAGAGTACTACTTATGTTGGTGGCACTGGATCTAGTGACTATTTAATTGGTCAGATAGAGAACTTTAGTCTTCATGGTAAGCCTGTAGCGTCTGTAAAGCAGAGATCTACTAGTAATAGACCAGGAGAAGATTCTGTACAGTACGTACTTACTGCTAAACGCATAGAAAGTGGCAGTGGCGTTACTAATGAGATTAGATACGAGATACACACTATTAATATGCTGGCTCCTGGTAGTGGCAGAAGACATGAGGGTAGTGCTTTTGGTGGTCTGTTTAAAGGGGTAGGAGCAGTATTATCTCAAGAGCAGTTTAATACAGTGTTTACCAGCTTTAGAGCGGCAGTAGGCAGCAAATCTATTAATAGTATTAATCTCTTAGATGTAGACGTTAAGGATATATATGGACTAGTTAATCCCAATAACATTAAGAGCGGCTTCTATGTAGGTCATGGAAGCGCACTGATGACCTATAAGATAGAGGGCACTAACAACAGTCTTGCTCTAGAAATGATTAAACGTAATACTAATCAGAAGGTACTAGCTGCTGCTCTAATATCTATGTTTGGTACTGACGTAATTGATAACAATAGAGATGCTGTGCGTGCCTATAAAATGGGAGCAATGCGGGGAGAGTATGGTGAATACTTAAAGCTGTTAGAACTGCAGAAGTCTTTGTCTGGTAAGGGTATGCAGGACTTTGAAAGAAATACTTCTAACTACGTAGACGTTAAATCTAATCCAAATCTCTTTGGCTCTATTCCTCAATTTATTGTTAATAATGAAGCATTTAAGATTGAGATAATAAAGGCAGTTAAAGGTGAGACTAGTAGATTAGGTTATCTGCTAGAGGGCTATATAGAAGAAGTAACGCAGAAGAGTGGTGGCTACATATTAAACAGTACTGACTTCTATACACGAGGAGTAACAGCTATTGTTACTGCCTTAGATCTATTTAACCAATTAAAAGATCAAACAGGCCACATGACTATGGTGCATGACTGGCTGCTTACCTATAGAAAAGAGAATGGCTTACTGGGAACTAATGATCCTTTGTTAGCCGTAGCTGCTGCTTTGGGCGGCAGTAGTGATGCGTTTAAATACAATGTAAAGGAGGCAGATGGTGGCTACAGTGAAGAAGAAAAGATGAGATTAGCTAATCTGTTGGGTATTTATCTACAGCAGAACTTTGCAGTAGCTATATCATTAAATGTTTTACCTTCTGCCAGCAAAGATCCTTTAGGTAAGAATCTAAGAGCAAAGACGGAGCTACAGCATTTACTCGTACCTCTTTACGCACAGACAAAACAATTTAAACAGGGCAAAGGCAGTAGTCTGTCTTATGTACTGGGAACCATATTTGCTGCTCAGGACAACAATCTAATAAGTCTTAGCATGGTAGATAACAATGAGTATCTACAATCTATTAAGGCGGTAGATGCTTTAGATAGAGGAATAGTTAGTGGCTTCTTTGGTAAGAACTTTATAGGCACTTACTACAATCCTAATGAGAATACGGCAGAGCTAATTACTAGATACAGAAAGATATATTCAACTGGTATACGCAAAGACTTTGCTATTGATCAGGTAGACACGTACTTATCTGAAGGAACTCTAACTCTAGCAGAGGCTGCATTAGCAGATAAGACTAATGCGGCTACTAACGCCGCAAATAAGGGAGGCAATCTATTACCTACTACTTATGTAAAGAAGCTAGGCAACATAGCAAGAAACATAATAATTGAGTTAAAGGACAGCAGTCTTGAATATAACTTAGAACAGAGTAAGGGTATGGGAACTGACATTACTCTACCTAAACTGGACATGTTAAAGAAGACGGGCAATAGAAGTATTAGTTTAATTCTTCCTGAGATAGTAGGTAATCAGAGCGTCAATCAGATGACAGGAGACATTAATACTGTCTTTAGTAATACTCAGAGTAGATACCTATTCTTACCAGGAGCAGAATTACTTAGTCACGTAGGCTCTTCTTTTGGAGACTTTGTAAGTGACATTGTAGGTAGAAGCATGAATATGTATAGCTACTTTACTCCAGGTACCGCAGAGAATGATTTACTTATTAAACTGTCTAAAGCTAGAAGAATGCAGGGCGGCAGCAAGCATACAACGTTTAATATAAATCTAAGCAAAGAAGAAACAATAATGCTGGGTAAGCTGTACTCTTTAGGAGATGAGTTGTTACAAGCAATAGTTGAAGCCAGTTCAGATACGTTAATGCAGAAGGCAGTAGCAGGACATGGCACTGAATTTGCAGGCTTTGTAAGTACTCCTGTACCTAATATGAGTATTGCTTCTAATCAAATGATAAGCCCTGAATATGTAAATGAGCGCTTTGGGGAGATTAAGGGCATATCTAAGCTTAGAAAGGAATGGCTAAGTGTAACTAATGCTGCATACCTTAACTTTGTTAAGTTTGGGGATGACATGGGTACAGGAGGAATGCTGGATAAGTATAAGAACGATACTAGAGTAAAGAACTTTGTTCATACTATGAATATAGTAGTAGATGTACAGAGACAAATGCTTATTAGAGGTCTATCTACTGCTGCAAGTCTAGAGTTACAAGGTCACATGAATGCTCTAAGTAATGTGCATGAAGTAATAACAAAGATTAATAAGGGAGAGACGTTAAGCAAACAGCAGTATGAAGCTTTTAGAGCTGAAATGAATAGCGTGCAGAAATCTGTAGATAAGATTGTAAGTAACTTAGACAGTACTCAAGCATATGATAAGGCTTACGCAACTAGTTATGTTTTAGCCAACTATCAATTTGCTCAAATGAAGATGGATGCAGCGCGTGATCCTAGAAATAAGAGTAAGTTGGGTCATATTAATGACTGGCTAATGACTAGAGGCTATTCAGATGCTGTGTACTTTGGCAGTAGACATGAAGTTAGAGACTTTATACATAGAAGCAGTGAGAAGCATGATTACTCCTTTGGATTAGATCTGATTAATCTATATAGCAAAGAGTTAGAAGGAGCAGCTAGAGGTAAGCAGACTATATATACACAGCCCGCCCAACGTATTAAGGAGTTAGTTGATGAGAGTATTGATATTGGAGGAGTTAGTGGTGGTCGTAGATTTACTTTAGAGTATGTAAACAATAAGATATTTGTACTGCAAACGTTTATAGATAAGTTTGCAGCTACTAACAGTAATGAAGAGAGCTACGTACAACAAAGACACTTAGCTAAGGTAAATAGAAAGTCTGTAGATAATGTGCTTAACGGCTTTAATGAGATTAAAAAGAGTGTACAGGAATTTAACTCTAGTGATAAGGAAGAGGCAAGACGCTTCTATAAGCACGCTTTATTAGAGATTGGCTATATACATAACACGCTTAATGAGTTAGATCTAATGCAGAATCAGAGCTGGCGTTCTGCTCCATTTGGATCTACTGAGCCTCATCTAGGTACTCTTATGGCTATAAGAGGCGCCAATGAGTTTAATAAGATGATGGACGCTTTAACTACTGATAAGAATATTGTTAGATATGATGCGGAGAGAAGTAAGAGCTTATCTGTATTCAGTGGCCTATCATTCTTAACTAGTAACTTGGGAGACTTTGATGGAGATAACTATATTACTCTGATGCATAAAGTAACAGAGAAGGTACAGGATATAGAGAGTCTAGAAGTAAGTCTACTGTCTATTAAAAAGCAGATTAGGGATAAGAGTAAGAACGTACTTCCTGCTGCACAGGCTAGAGACTATACAGCTTTAGGTAACTACTATAATCAAGTAGAGTCTTTAGAAGAGAAGATACAACATAAGGAGACTCAAATAGCGCTTGCACATGAGCAGCTTAATAGTCTACATGCAGACTTAAATAGTACGGATACTAAGGGTAAGATGGCTAAGGATATAGCCGCTTATATGGGCATTGATCATCGCTTCTTTGTTGGAGATGATACGGGCTTTAGAGGCAATAAGGGTACGTTAGATGTTAGCTCTATGGCTGTTATGTTGGAGCAGGGAAGAGGACTATATGGTGGTCTTCAAGGGGTAAGCAGTGAAGTTAATGTTAGAGTAGATAATTTGTTAAGGGCAGGCCTATTAAACAGCAGCAGTGGCAATATTGATCAGGCGCATATAGACCAACTATTAAATAGCCTAGACAGTAGAGATAGTCTTAATAAGATAACTATGGGTTTAGCTAATGCTCAGAACTCTATTACTCCAGAAGATCAGAACGCATATGACAGTCTTAAGAATAGCTTACAGGAGACTATTAGACTTACTTGGCATGAGATGCAGAAAAAGGGAAGTGCTAACGTAGATCATGGAGGCGCTCATACTGCAGAAGAGTTCTATATGAACTTAGTAAGTAAGGTACATGCAGTTAGTAAAGCGGATGGCGCTCTAAATAAGATAATGGGTGCTGGCATAGGTATAGGTATGGCAGACACTACTTATGACGTGCTTACAAAGACGTTAGGTAAGGCGGGTAGTGATGTACTAGGTAAGACGTACAATACTTTATTAGGCACCTTTATTGCAGATTCTCCTATAGTAAGTCTTCATCACATATTAGAGGGAGACAAGGATAGAATTGCAGCCAAGTTAAATGAGAAATTAGGAGATGATGCGGGCACTAAATATATAAGTGTACTGCAGGCATCTTATGACAAGGCTCAGGATTTACAGGGCTGGAACAAAGCAGTACAACAGATGCTTAGGGACAGTATTAAGTTAAAGGGTGACTCTAAGTCAGTAATGGGTCGTTTACAGGAGATTGCGCAGGAATACACAGCAGCAGATGAAGAAAAGCGCAAGACATTAATTGATGAGATGGCTAGTAAGATAGGTCCTGGTGCAGGTATGCAGGGCTTAATTCACTTAAACCAGATGATTCAACATGCTAGTAAAGGTCAAAGCGCGTATGACTACGGCACTGCACAGGACTATAACTTCTTTGGTAGAAGTAGTCAGAATGCGCAGGATAAGGTACTTGACTTTATGCAGCACCAGAGTGAATCTTCTCTCATTAAATACAAGGTAAGTAATGAGCTTAGAAGTATTACTACTATGTTTAACTTTGAAAAGAGCTTTGGAGCTATTGAAGTAGATGGAAAGGGCACTATTAAGATAGATAATAAGATAAGCACTAATAAGGCTTTAGAGTTTACTTTAGGAGAAGGCTTAGAAGGCTTCTTAGGTGCTAGTGATAAAAAGGTTAAGCATCAGATGAAGTTACTTGCTGAGGCTTCTTACTTAGATGGTAAACAGGCATCTGCTAGAGTAAACAATTTATATGATGAAGTAGCTAGAATTAAGGGAGAAGGACTTAATGAAAACACTAAACGCACTAAGATTATTGAGGCATTTAATACATTCTCTGGTGATGTAGTTGGAGCAGAGAATGGTTATTATTCTGACATGCTGTATGCACACGCAGGAATACAGATGAATGATAAGAATAGAGAACAGCTTAATAAGAGTAGAAACAGTGAAGGCCTAAGTGCTGCTTCTTTGCTTGTACTTAGTCATCACTACTCAATAGGACAGACGTTAGGTTTGATGGGTGATTATGGTGAAGGGCTGGATAGGTTTGTGCATCTTAATAAGGCAGCTCAAACAGTGCAGCGTGGTATTAGTAAGCGCTTCTATGAGACAGGAACTAACTTGCTAGGCAGTGACCTATTTAATGCGGCATATAGACTGTCTGCACAGGGCAAGTTAGGTACTAGAGGGGCTAATGTAATGACTAAGCTGTATAAAGCTGTCAATGACCCTAATCTAAGCAATGCAAAGGCTATGGGACAAATGCTTAACAACTTTAGTAGTGGTACTGAAGATAGTAGGCAGCTAGCAGAGAACTATGAACACTTGTTACAGGTAGAGTTAGAAGATCAGATAGTAATTGATGAAGGCCGTACAGTAACTAGAAAGCAGACAGTAGGAGAAAAGATTAATAGAGAGAGTGAGAAGACTGCACAAGGCTTTAAGTTAATGGCTATTAGTGAGGTAGCT
>Ga0129333_10001661_pt1 | contig 20342 bp, 9 predicted proteins | sample CPB6_08_DNA_FD_94474 | JGI IMG/M metagenome (GOLD analysis project Ga0129333, IMG submission 94474) | Freshwater to marine salinity gradient microbial communities from Chesapeake Bay, USA - CPBay_Sum_0.6_0.8_DNA | ecosystem: Environmental > Aquatic > Marine > Coastal | place: USA: Chesapeake Bay... | reverse complement strand
ATCGGCACCTGGAGCTGAGTAGTTATTAAAACCCTGAGAATTATCGTTTAAAGTTTCGTCAATATTTGCATTAATAATTTCTTCTTGAACATATAGACCTACTCTATAATTTGGTCTATTTGAATATTGGTCCAATAATAAAGTTTCTTTTTGTACATTTACAAATGTACCATGTACAAAATAAACACCTTCTTGAATTGAATATGCACATCCAATTGCAGAAGCATTATTCTCTATAGTTATTGCAAAAGGACTTCCAGAAGAAATTGAAGTATTTCCTAATAATCCGGAAGTTAAAGTAGTATCACAAGTTAATAACTCACCATCAAAAAAGGTTTCTGATGAATTATTTGTTGTACTAGAATTCAAATAGTTGATGTAGAGAGTTAAAGTTCCTCTTTCAGAATCTTGTGGTAGCAAAACATAATCAACAAATGCAGAGATGCCAGAAGATTGTCCAGTAATTCTTGTTCCAACTAACTGGTCTGCATATGCAGCGACTGGAACACCCTGATAAGTTGTATTTAATTGAATGCAAAAGTACTTTGGATTATACGATGTGTTTCCTGGTATTACTTTAGCGCCTTCTTTAAATAGATGCCTTCCAAATTTTTCAATTTGATTTTGCAGTATGGATTGTAAAGTTGTTAATTCTCTTGCTTGAACTGGATAACCAGGTTTGAAAAGAACTCTATGATAATCACTGGATGGATCAAAATCGTCAAAATAAGGAGCTACGTTGAGATTCGTTTGCTGAGACATAATTCTTTAGAACTGCAAAATAACTTTAATATCTTCTTTTTGGTTTGATGACCTTGTTATTGATGGTCTATTATCAACGTAAATAACATTTCCAGAGTGCTTTCTCACTTCGGGACCAGCAACACCATTGGCAAAAGTCTGACCAAGGTAATATGTTCTATTATTTATTACTGTGCTTATACCAGTAAAAGATGTATCAATAGCTAAGTTTGATCCAGTTGATGGTACAATTGTGAGATTACCTCCAACACCTGGAGAAGAAGTAAATTCAGTTAAATCAAATCCATATCTTGGCGATGTTTGTGCTGTTCCGACAGTATTAAATCCAGAAACACTTCTATCTTGCCAATACTTCAGAACACCGGTTGTTTGATCGTAATTTACAACTCTACCTACAGCAGTAGTTCCAGTTGCAACTGTTTGTGTTACATAAGAATCTGATATAAAAGTTGCTGAACTATATCCTGCTCCTGTTAGTCTTAATGCGGATAAAGCACTAACTTTATCTGCACTTAAAACCGTTCCAACTGATAATTCTGGATTTTGTACTATTCCAACTCTAGCAATTTGATTTCCTGTTATAAAATCTGGATTTTCGTTATCGTTTTCGATTCTGGAATAAAGAAGAACGTTGTAAGCACCAAGTTCTCTGTAAATATCTGCTCCATGACCACCTTTTGGTGGGATGATAACATCAAATTTTGGTCTTGTTGTTCCAGTTGGAACACCACCAGCAATTAAATCCACATTTCCGTAAGTATATCCAGATCCTTGACTTGATATTGTTACAGTATCAACTTTAGAATCATTATTAATTACAATAGTGCATTCTGCTCCAGCACCATCTCCTTTAATTGGGACTCTAGTGTATGTTGCATTTGCTGTGCCTAGACCAACCCCTCTATCAGTGACTACGACAATTTTTATAGAACCATCTATAGCATTATCTCTTACAGCAGCGTTATCAGTTCCAGTTTTCCAATTTTCTGGGACTGGAATAAAATCAGTTGTCTCAAATTTTACTACTTCACTTGGTTTTATTGTATATAAGTACTTCCATATATAACCATCACCACTAGTTCCAGCAGATCTTGGTTCTAAGTCTGTAAAATTTGGTTTATCTAATGAAGGTCTCCCATTTGGATTATCTGGGTCTGTTCCATTTTGAAGACAAATGTAGACCTGATAATCATCATTAACTACAAAATAATTTGCCGAATATAAATTGGTAGCACCAGAAATTTTTGCAGTATTTGATCTACTATAATCATGTCTATAGTAATCATAGGTTATTCCAGAAGACCAAAATCTTTTAGGAATAACCTGCCTAACATCTGAAGAATTGATTTTCTTCAGAGCAACCATAGTGTCCCAATAATCATTCTCCTGATCAAAGTTGTCTTTTGGCGCTGGAGGACTAGAATCCCAGTTAGACTGATAATTTGTAGGGTTTGGTAAACCAATAAATGAATAATACGTATTGACGCCAACATCAGCGACAAAATTTTTCGCGTTTAATATTCTAATTTGATCAGTTATAATTGCAGCCATTTGATGGTGTTTTTTATCTATTTATTATTCAAATTTCCAAATAATTTTGATATTTCAAAGGAGTTGTTCTTTGGACAATAGATGATGTTTTAATGCCAGAAATACCAGAATCGCCATAAAAATTGAATGAATTTGATTCAGATCTGCTGACAAGTGAAATTTTGCCCCAACTAAATTCGCCAAAATAGTTTGATGAAGTAATAATTCCAGAATTTGTAATTCCCATTCCAACAACTCTAACATAAACTCTTCTAACGTGAGTTAGTCCAATACCTATAATATTTGATTGAGTTGTTGTAACTGAATCTACCTGATACACGTTATCAACAAACCTTGTACCTATTCCAATATTATTTCCATCAATATCTTTTGAAGTTATTGATGTTGTTGCAATACCAACATTTGAATTGTAAACAATAAAGTAATCATTACTATCAATTTGACTCAGAGTGATAGCAGTTCCAACGTAAGATGAATTTCTTAAGAAAGAATCTTTTGGTAGGTATAAATCAAAGATAAATTTGTCAACCGATGTCTGAGTAGTAGTTCCAAATCCAACAACAATTCCATAATCTCCAGCATAAGATGAAACACTATTAGTTTCTGTAATAGAAACTGGTGGAGAAATTAGAACTTTGGGTGGATTAGATTGATTATAACCAGTTCCAGAATTAGTTAACGTGATGCTAGTGACTACACCAGAAGTTACTGAAGAAATTGCAATTGCTGTCGTTCCAAGACCAACAGACTGTAAGGTATTGCCAATACTTACAGTTGGCGATGAAGTATATCCATTTCCACCATTATTGATAATAATTGATGATATGGTTCCAGCAGCAGAAACTACTGCGGTGGCAGCAGCTGCTATCTTAGAATCTTGAGATATGATTCTTACACTGTTTTGGAAAGTAATAGAGACCGCACTCTCATTTTGTGGATTGAAGAATGGTCTTACACTATCAACATATACAATCGTTGATCCAATACCAACCGACTTAATGATATATCCAAATGGATTGATGGTTGGTTCGTATAATTCCCTATCCTTTCCAATTTCTTTACCATTAATAACTTTATCTTCAGTTTGTCTACACCAAACAACAGGTCTTAGTAAATTCTCATCATTAACATTTCCTGGACCAAAGTATGGAAGTGTATCAACAGAATCTGTAGAAGTTACTGCAGAAACTGTTCTCTCATCTTCTTGTAAATATGGTTGCTGACCTATGGATGAATCATACCCAATTGTCAACTCATCTCCAGGTTTTACAGTTTCTATTATTTCTCTAGAAACAACGTCAACACTTCCAGTTCCTTTATAGAAAATAACTTTAGAAGTATCACCAACTTTTGGTGCTTCGGTAAACGTTATAACACTTCCACCAGTAAATACATATCCCTTACCAGGAACTTGTAATATATCATTAACAAATACAAGAAGAACATCCTGAACGTCAATATTTGAACCCTTTCCAGCTACTATAGACTTAACTACTCCATCTTTCTTCAATTGGAATGCCTTAGTTTCGCCGTCAAATAAGTCTTCAAAATTGTCAAATATTTCAAGTTCACCTAGCGACCATCCTGTAAATTCATCTGTAAATATTCTTTGGACAGTAACTTGGAATTCTTTAAAGTTTGATGTTGTTTGTATTCCTGCTAATCCACCAATAGGAATTGTCAAAACATCACCGTTTTTAAATCCATAACCAGTATTGGTAATTTCAAAGTCAACTACACTCGAACCTTGCCCAACTACAATATCAATTTTTGCACCGGTTCCAACACCAGCAGAAGAAGAACTGTAAATTAAAGGAATATTTGTATAAGAGTCTGGATCATCAATAATAACAAGAGGTGCATTTGTAGATGTATATCCAGAACCAGCATTTGTTATAGTAACAGATGTAGAAATTCTTCCAGAAATAATAGTAGCAAATCCAACATGAGTTGTTGTCACAATACCAACTGAACTATTTGCAACACTTACATTAACAATTCCAATTTGAGGATTTTGTATTTTTACACTAACTTGTGTTCCTGCTGGAATTGCATATGGTGTTGTGCTTCCAATACCAATACGAACAAAGGTTGAAGCAACTGAAACTATTGGAGTTTGAATTCCAAAAGTTCCTAGTCCAATACTACAGTTGTTTCCAGTATTCAGTAAATTGAGTAAATTAAATACACTATTTTGATTTTCTAGATATATTTCCGTAGATCCAACACCAACTGCTGAAGAAACATCTGTGAGAATTTCATAAGATGATTCTGCCCTATATCCAGAACCACTATTTCCAATACTAATTGATTGAATAGTTCCAGCAGAGGAAACTATAGAAGTTCCACCTGCAGAAATGAGTGGTTGATATCCAAATCCTTCCGTGGAACCAACTGACAGAATAACTCCACCAATTGGACGGTTTGAAGTATTGATATCTGAGGTAACGGATATTCCAGAACCAACAAAAGTTATAGAAGAAATTCCTGCACTTTCTGAAATAGAATAGTCAAATGCAGCACCTCTTCCTTGGAAAACATCATTAATAAGAATAACTGTATTGGTTGTTATTCCACTAACATTTGAACCTTCAGAAGTTAATGTAAATAGACTGTTTGTTCCATCAAAACCAGAAGATATATCATCAAAAACATAATTTTGAGTATATGTTTCATTAACAGTATTTTTAATTCCAGAACGAAGGAAAGCTCTTCCAGAGAAGTAAGATGATGTTGATATTCCAATCCAATCCCTTTCATCTGGTGGATTTGTGCTTGTTCCTAATGGGGTGTTGCCATATGGAGCTTCACTGAATGTTAAGGTATTGTCTAAAATATTATAATTTCCAACAACTTTAGTCACAGTAGACCCTGTGGAGTGTCCTGCCACAGATGTGCCTAACCAACTTCTACGAACTCTAATTATATTAGTGCTTCCGATACCAACACCTTCTATTTTTAAAATTTCGTTGTTTATCTTTATTAAATCGGAACCAAAGAAAGATGTAATGCCACTAAATTTAACAGTATCATCAGTTACAAGAACTGGTTCTGCAAGAGTTGTAGTTATGTCAGTTTTTGTTATAGGTGATTGGATGATGTTATCTAATGATATAATAACTTTTGGATTTTGATTCGTAGAAACAAATCTGTGAGAAGTTCCAATACCAACACTAGTAATATCTAAAGTTTCTGGAACAACTTTAAGTGCCTTTTCTGCACTTGATGCAAGTTTAATCTTGTTATTGTCAACTTTAACTACATAAAGACTTGTTGTAATACCTGGAGTTAATCTATCTGTTGAACCAACACCTGATAATGAAGTAGTTGCAATTCCAATAGCTTGTGTTGTTCCTGCACCTGCACAGTGATATACAACGTTTTCTCCACTTACAAAGAAGTGATTAGGAATAATAATAGTATCCTCAGAAACACTTACGATGGTAGTAGCACTTCCGACAAAATATCTTTCAAATATTGGATAATTTTTATGATTTAGTTGGAAAGATCTCTTGATATCTCTTTCAGTTCCAGTGTAATCACTATAGAAAGTCTCTATTGTTCCATTATTGAAATCAATTTCATCTCTACTTTCATCCTCATGTCTAAGTGCATTCATATACACTTTGACTTGAGTGTTAATACTTGGATTTGGAGTGAAGAGAAGTTCTACAGTTCCTCCAGCAGAAACTCTTGAACCAATTGTACCTAATCCGGAAGATGTTTGTACAATTCCAAACTCTGTATCATAAGTATCTCCAGTACCAGATGATGCTATGAAATCATCAACGACTATTACTTCAGATATCTGGTAGTTATTATTTGTAGTATCTGCTATTTGTACTACAAAATAAGCTGCATCATATTCATTTTCATATTGAGCAATAGTGTGTATTCCTGGAGAACCTGAAGATGGTATCGTGGTTGTTCTAGCTTCAATTCTGGCATGTTTCATATTAATTGTGCCAATTCCACTATAAGAGGAATTAGCTAATCCAACTAAAATTGTATTAATCGCACCCGTTGTACCAATACCAACACCAGCATTTGGAATAAAGTCAACATTTAACTTTGAACCACTGTAATATGGATAGTAAGTTCCTAATCCAGGAGCAGCAAACGCTGTAGGAATAGTTGTTAGTTGACCATACTCTAACAATTCAATATTTGTTCCATCATGAACGATATTAAGTTCCTCAAATTCAAATTCTTGATAGTTAATATCTGGAGTAATTTGAACAAGTACTTTAAGTGAACTATATGTGTTTGCTATGGAAACAATTGTTGTTGTTATTCCAGAGGATAGTGAAAGACTATCGGTATCAATTATTGCAACATCACCAATAGAAGTTGAACCCGTGCTTAGTAAGTTATCATCTAGGTTATATGACAGGCAAGTGATATTGTAATCATTAACCGCAGATTTTACTGGATAGAATAAAAGTTGACCTTCATTACCGGAAATTGAGAAATCAAAAGAACCTTGATCATATTGGGTTTCAACTCTTCCATATTGATTGATGTACGCAAATGAACCATCATGAATCAAATCAACCAACATTAATTGTCTTTGAGCAGCAAATCTCTTATCAGTGACAAAAGTTATGTACTTTTGTGCTCTAATATCTGAAAGTTTAAATGTATTAACAATACTAAAAGCTGTTGCTCTTGGATTGCTATTAAATTGAGGTCCTAAATTGTCAATTGAAAGAACTCTATTTCCGATTGATTCCTCATAATCCGTTAAAATTCTGTTTGCAAATACAATTTCATCGGAAACTAGTTTGTTGTTTACATCAATTGAATTTTCTCTAACAAGATCAAAATCATAAACACAATTTAGGTTAGCAAATCCAACCAAATCACTAATTACTTCAAAGTATCCAACATCAGTAGATAATCCAACAGAACCCGAATTGCTTGGACGAGATTCCATTTGGTAGTCAGAGAACTTTCTAAACCCAAGAGTGTGGTTTAGTGATCCTACTACCTCATTCCAAGTGTCATAATCTACTTTTGATTTTAAAGAGTATGAGAAATTTTGATAGTAAAAACTATCTTGAATTCTTTGTAAATTATTATTAAGAACTCCAGAATTACTTTGCCATCCACCAAACACTTTAGAAGATGCATTACAGTTTATAGATGATGCAAAAGTTGAAACTGAAGAACCTATTCCTTGTGTTCTGGAGGAAGTTCCTTCCAAAACTTCTCCTGGAACAAAATTATCTTTTGATGAAACTTTAAGAATAGTATTTTTTGGATCCCAACTTTCAACTTTTCCTGAGAAAGATGAAGTTGTTGACTTTACAGTTTCTCCAACTGAGTAATTGCTCGTTTTCAATACTGGATTGAATGTTGGGAAGTGTTTCTGTGGAATAATTCTTCCAGAAGACTTTGCTGGATTAAATTTGCCAACTATTTCCCCATTACCAATTATTCCATTTAGACTATATGAAACTGAACCAATACCACCTCTATTTTCATCAACTGATGTTAAAGTGAATAGTTGATAATTGTAGTCTTCAGAATTGAATCCTTTTCCAGTAGTTCCAACACCAACACTGGTGTTTTCAATCATAACTTTATCACCAACAACGAATGGGAAAGAGTCCGCTGTACTAAATCCGACTGCAAGTGTTACAACTACTTCTTTAGTTGTTGAATTATATTGAATAGTACTAATTCCAACTCCATTTGAATTCTGAATTGGGAGTATGTTTGGTGTTACATTATTAACGCCATAAACATTTTTAAGTATAGAAACTTGATTGTTACCAAGAGTATATTTCAAATCTACGTCTCTAATCAAATCTTTAGTTTTTCCGTCAAAAACCAAAAGTTTTGGTGCATAAGTGTATCCTCTACCAAATGAAGTAACTCCGATAGATTCAAAAGATGCTAGTGGAGTTATTTTTATAATCTTTGGTAAAGCAGTGCTTGGTCTTAAAGTTCTATCTGCAGGAAAATCAAATCCAATATTTTTAATTTTTAAGTTTTTAATTTTACCAACAGAGTTGCTAGAAACTTCCAATATAGCCCCAGAACCTATTCCACTATTGATTGTGGATATTCCTGGTACTGAATAGTAATTCTTTCCACCATTTTCTATTTCAATATTACTTATTGAGCCATATGCATTTACACAATCTGTTTCATACTTAAGAATAGCTGAAGAAGTTGTTGATATATAAGAACTTTTCTCTGGATCCTTACTAATAGTATATGTGAATGTATTAGTTGAAGCAACAGTTATAGTATGCTTTCCATTATATACACTGAACTTAGGAACTATTCTATTATTTGATAAAACTTCATTATCAACGTTTACCTCTTGCTTTACTTGAGGAGAGTCTGATAATGGCTCTAATTTGTAGTAAAGAACCGATGGAGTTTTTTCATTTATAGTTAATGTGACTTTGGCATTAGTATCAACACCTACAGTTCCACTTCTTCTGACCTCAAAAGTAGAACTTTCTTTGTTCTTATCATACTTATTTGTAAAATTCTCATCTAAGTAGAAATTTAATTCAAACGCTGGATAATTTGTGCTTTGATTGATATAAGATAGTGATGAACTTGATAGGTTAAAATCAACTGTAGAATTTCTATAAACTTCTATTGGTGGATTAATTAGAGAAAGAGTTCCATTAGAAACGCTAGAAATTCCAACGATTGTTGGTTTTAATTGAACCGAATCATAATAAGTATCTGACAGTTTAAAATTGTTATTATCTACTTTGACAACAAAATACTCTTTTTGATCACTTAATCCACCAGCAGGACTTGCTGAAGTGTGTAAAACTTTTTGTCCTGTCTTAAATCCATGATTTAAGATTGATATAGCACTTGTTGAAGTATTAACACCTGAAGAAATAAAAGTTTGTGGATTGAATAAAACTTTTCTATTATAATCATTATATGTTATTGTGAATGTTGATGCCATAGATGGATTGACATCAACAAAAACACTATGACCCGTTAAAAGACCATGAGTTTGTGCAGTTGAAACTGTGACAATATTTCTACCAACTTCTCCCGTTATTACTGGATAATCAGTTTTAAAGCTATGATAAACACCAGTACCAATTCCTGTAAAGAATAGAGTTGTTGAAGATCTGCATGTGCTAGCAATTCCTACAAAAGTTCCAGTAGTTCCTAAACCAACTCTAACTGTTGCTAGTCCAATTAAGTCTTCACTTATTTTTGCAACAAATAATTTCTGTTGGTTAGAAAAAGTTAGTGCAGTTCCTACTGAAGATTGAGCTACTATTCCACTTCCTCCATTTGGAGAATATGTAAGTTGATCGCCAGTATTTAAATTATGATTCTTAATATAAATTGACTTTGTTGGAATGAAGATCGCAGTTATTCCAGCACCTGGATTTGCTAGGAAAATTGTAGTTCCAATACCAACACCACTAATGGTTCCAAGTCCAACAGACTCTACTGGATTGAAATATATTTCACGATTTTCTAGATAATCATAATTTGTACTATATCCAACATTTATGGTAAATGTTCTTGGATCTTTGTACAACACTGTAGTTACAGAATGAGATGCACCAACAGTTCCATCAACTGCTCGTAAAACTCTTATTCTTGATTGCCTTGGTTCAATATTTAATACTTTTACTCTTTCTGTTCCTATACCAAGGATATCATTTTCCCTTACATTTTCAAATCTTCCAGAAACACTAAAGTAAGTTACAATTCCAGTTGCACCAACTGTTGCAATACCTGGTGAAGTTGTGCCGAGACCTACCACTGAAAATACTGCAGTAGATCCAATACCAATTTGATATGAACCTTCAATTTTTGCAGAAGATGTTGACAATCCAGTGATATTAACAGTGTCAAATTTCTGGAATTTATGTGGATTATCGCAAATAACATTATATGTTCCTCTATTATCAAAAGGAACGATGCTTACATTAAATATTGAACTAGTAGCAACACTTACACTATTGACAGATTTTCCAAGAATTCTTGTTACTTTTGCTACTGCACCATCACCTTCTGTACCAGAATTATCAAAAACTATATTATCACCGATTTTGTAATTGTTACCTCCAGTTACAATACCAACATTATCTACGAATCCGGGAGAAACTGCTGTTATATCAATTGTTTGATTTAATTTGTTTGGTATTGAAACATAATCATAATTGACATTACCATTAAGTAAATTGTAAGGATCAGTGTTTCTAAACCAATCTGTCGTATTTAAATCAAAATCATCTTGGTTTGAGTCATATCTATAATTGAATTTATTGGGAATTCCTCTAAAACTATTACCAATCAAATATGGGAAAGTAGGTCTCTTATAGTTTAAGAATGGTGGAGCTGCATCAACAGATAAGGTGTTAAGAGTTGCAAAATATGCATAAGTTCCTTTTGGAAATTCTGGTGTTACACAGAATCTTCCATTATTTTCATCGAGTACAGTTTCGTCAGTTGATTTCTTAAAGGTAAAATCTTCGACAAAGAATCCAGCTGGGAATTGTCCCTCACCATCTCCAATTGGTGGTCTGTTTTCTTTTTTATCTGCTTCTTCTACATAAGCAGATTTCATTTGTGCAATAATTCCACCAGACTTACTTACGTAACCATATGGACCATAAATTGGATGACCATCATAAGCCCAACCAATTATTGGTGAGTGATTTATTGGGGTTGATTCTTTTCCATTAACAAAAGGAAGATCTTTTTGTCCGTACAGAGTCTGTCCATTCTGATCAGTTGAATAAAGAGATTCTCTAAGTTTTCTTGGAGCATATAAATGAGAATATTGTAGTCCAAACTTTTTATTAATTCCCTCACAAATAATACCATCATCATCAGTAAAAGTATTAAAATATTTCTGGAAAAGATTCACTCTCCAAGTTTGTATATTTGCTTTAAAAGAAGCACCATTTCCAGAAAAAGCGACTCTTATTGAAGTGGCAGATTGGGTATAACCAATACCACTTTCAATTACTTTTACGGACTGTAGTACTGAACCATTCATTACTGGGGTTACTACTGCACCGACTCCATCACCAACTATGATTAAATTAGGTGGGGAATTATATAGAACTCCTTGATTTACAACTAAAACTTCAACTATTTTTCCATCGTTTATAACTGGATATAGTTGAGCATTTTTACCACTTCTTAAAGTTATTTGTGGTTGTCTATTCAGATTAATAACTTCTGACGAACCATACCCAACACCTTTATTAACCAAATGAACTGAGTCTATACCTCCTCTAAAAATTGGTTGGATAGTTGCAGAAACTTGTGCTGCTCCAGAAACACTAACTGTAATTGGTTGATAATTAAACAGATGTATTCCACTTCCTTTAGAAGTTAAATCTACATATTGTTTTGTTTGATAATAGAAATCACTATTGGTTGTTCCCACACCAACTGAAGATAATTTAATATTATTTTCATCAACTTTGGTGACATAGTAATCAGTATTAGTAGTAATTCCCCCAATAGGAGTATCTGATGTAGTTAAAACTCCAACATATCTGATTATTTCTCCAGAATTATAACCATGATTTTGAATTGTTAACTGCCCAAGAGAGGTGCTAACTCCCGAAGTTGAATTTGTTGTTCTTTGTTTGTTTTGATAACCAGACCCACTATCAATAACATTAATAGATTCTATTACTGACTTGTTATTATATGATTTTAATTCATGTTTTCCTACACCAAAAGAAGATAAAGTTACCGTGTTTATTCCAGAAATTGCATCAGGTTGATTTTGATGCAACTTTACTGTTAATGGATCGATAACTGATACAAAGTACGTTGCTCTATCTACAATACCACCAATTTCAGTTTGATTGTTGGTAATATAAATTACCTGCTCAGCATTTCTAAATCTATGAGCAGTTCCAAATCCAATTGTAGATGAAGAGGATCCTATAGAAACTTTAGCAGAACCAGCATCCGAGAAGAAAGTCGCTGAATGCTCAACTAACTTCATATTTACTGCTACGACAGCACCAGAACCATTTCCTCCAGAAATATTAACTTTTGGAGTTTCTTGATAATCAAATCCTGGATCTATAATTCTTATTTGGTCTAGTGAACCAGAAACAGCGACGTATCCTGTAGCACCTGTTCCTACACTATCAACAATATTAATTAGAGGTGGAGTTATTACGTCATAATCTGTTCCTGGCGATACAACTTCAATTTCCTCTATTCTGCCATATCTAATTTGCTCAGTTGATTTGTAGTTAAGAACTTCAACTCCATTTACTAAGATTCCATTAAGTCCAGGTTCTGTTTCATAGAACTTGCCATCAACTGATGGTTCTGATACTTCTCTTAGAATTTTTTGTGGTTCTAAAGTTTTTAATCTAAAATCATAAGGAACGAATTTATTATTAGTTACAGTTTTGTTTGAACCAATATCTATAAATTTGGAGTTAAAAATATCATCTCTACTTCTAGCAAGTTTTATTTTGTTCCCGTTAATTTTTTTAACAAAATATAATTTTTCATTTGTAGGAATTCTATTTGAAACTTCTTCTCCATTAACAATTCCAGTAACAACAAAATTATCATCATTAAATATGCTAGAATTTACAACAACTCCCGTGCTACTAATTCCAGAGAGATTTGTATACTGGTTGTTTATTTTTTCTGGGACGTAGTAAACTGCATCTCCAGTATAGAAATTGTGATTGTTTATTGTAAATTCAGTTCCGTTACTATTTGAAGTAAATGTTCCAGAAAATGTAACCGATCTATCAGTTACATCAGTTGGTTGAGAATTATAATATGGTAAAGATGGTGAAGAAACTAAAATCTTTTTAGCTTTATCTCCAGTTTCAGAAGAACTTGTATAAACATTCTGAACGTTAGCAGAATATTTGTCGAGATTAAATGTATTTGATTGAGCCTTTATAATTTTTCTTTTAACTTTATAGTCTTCGGTTAGAGATAATGAAAATCTACTGCCAAGAGTTGCGCGGAAAGATTTTTTGGAAGTTACTGCACTAATTACTGCAGTCTCTCTTTCTACTTTTCCTTCAATAATTGATATAATATCTCCCTCTCGGAAATAATGTTCAGATTTTAAAGTTATGCTATAAGTATTATTTGAGGTGTTGAGAAGAACCAATCCATTTTTTTCAACTTCATGAGTAGATGAAACATTATAAAACCAATTTCTTGATAGGAAATCTTTAGCTGAAGAACCAAGGGTCTTTATTATTACTGTGTCTTTTGGTGTATAATAGTAAGAGTTTTTATCATATTCTAAGTCGGAAAGAACTGAATTAATTCTGAGAGTTACGATATTTTCTGTTCTGACAGTCAGTGCAGTTCCTACGTTCTCAAACGTATAATACTTACCATAAGCATATGTGTTTATTCCAACTTCAGACGCATCTGGAATAATTCCCGTTATTCCAGAGCACCCATAAAACTGTGTTAATGTTTTTGATGTGTATGAAACTATACCAGTTGTAGTATCGTTATATGTTACAAAAAGTTCTCCAAAAGTTCCAAATCCAACTGTGGAATCAACATCAAGTACAGTTGCACCAGCAGACACTCTACTAATTAGTTTTGTCTTTGGATGTACTTTAAATCCACCATATAATGAACCATCAACAATAATATCTCTATTATATCCCGCATCATAACTAAGTTTATAGAACGTTTTTCCTACACCAGAATCTATTTTTTGAATATTAGTTATTGGAGCGTATGCTTTAGAAAATAAAGAACCATACTCATCCTGGAATATGAAGGAATTCTCTAATTGAGTTGGGTCACCAGAAATACTTTCTACAACAAGATCATTTGTTACTCTATAGTTTGCATTAGATGGTGTGAGCAAATATTCGCTTGGTCTTACAACTTCAACATTTTCGTTATATAAAGCTTTAAATAAAATTTCAAAGGAACGATCAGTTCCTTTACTCGCATAAAAATCCTTTGACTGCTTAATAAAAAGGCTTTGATCTAAGTTTTTTGCTAGATTTCTATTATCGAATCCTGGTAAAAATTGATGTTTTGTCTTCTTTAAAAATTCTTTTAAGAAAAGAACACTAAGGTTCTTAATCTCTGCACCTTTTGTTACAAGTTCGTTGTTTACATTATATAAACTTCCACTATGAAGTTCGGCATTTGATGATGAAAATGTTAACTGTTCAGGATTAGTTTCGGAAACATAATCTGTTATGCCACAAAAACCTCTTATACAACCAGTAAAGGTGTTAGTTGTTTTTCCCGTATATGTAATTATTTCATCATTAATTTTTAATAGTCCATAAGAATCTGGAAATCCATTAGTTCCTGATGGTGATTGAATTAAATCAACTTCAATTGTTGTATCCAGATAATCCAGATTAGTTTTTAATATTACACTTTCTACTAAATTAGCTGTCTCATCTAATTTTATATACTTATCAATATTTTGAATAAGATCAACTGGAGCTCCTTGAAATTCTTGAGCAAGATAGTATTGTTTTAAAAATTCTGCTATTAAAGGAAATTCTTCCCTCACATAAGAAGGAAGTTGATTCTGAACGATGTTCTGAAACTTAATTCTTTTTTCTATCATTTTACTATCTTACTCTTATTAATAGGATGATCCAGAAGATGATGTACCAGTGGTAAATGTACTGGTCCTTCCTGTTGTAGTTGTAACTGTTGTTGTGCTTGGATTGGTAGCACTTCCTGTTGTAGTAGAAACAACAACATTTGCAGATGCTGCACCAATTTCACCAGTTTGACGAACTAGAGACCCATTAGCATAGCTTGAAGAAGTAATGTAATTTGATGCTGATGGATCCAATCCAGAGGAAATACTATCCACTATCATTTCAAAATTGCTGTTACTTATATCTAGTTGCAAATATAAGTCCTGTAATCCGACAACATCGTTTGAATGTGGTACAGCAGATATTTCAATAATAGACTGACCATCTTTTATTTTTCCTGCTTGTATATTAATTGGATTGATGGTTAGAAGTCCTTTTTTATAATCAATCGTTCCAACATTTCTTCTAACAATTGTTGGACTTGTTGAATTTGCAGATGGCAAAGTAAACAGGAAAAGAGTTCCAGTCACTCTATCTGTATTTGGAATATCCGACATGTAAACATCTTGTTGAATGTCAGACACTCTAAATCCTGTTGTTTTAATATTGTATCCATTCATACTGTTAATATGAAACTCATTACCAAATCCAATTTGATATTCTGCAAAAGCATTTAATACAATTCTCAAATCTCTTCTAATTTGTATAGTTGTAATGTTTGAAGTTACTGATTCGTGACTATCATCAACTATTTTCAAGAATTTGCTATATTTAAATCTTGCTCCATACTTGTTTAGTTCTGAAGATTCTGCATATTTTGTTGCATTTGCTTGAACTAAACTTGATACCGTTTCTGCAGAGGGAGCAGAATTTGTATTATAATAAACTTTAGAGTTGATTTCCAAATACAAGTATTTTAAATCTAAAATTTCCGGAACTATTCCAGCAACTGCATACTTTTTAAGTTTTAATTTAATATTCTCTTTAATTAGATTTGGTAAAAAGTCTCCAAATCTTGGTTTAATGCTAATGAAGACCTTTCCATATTGTGGAGGTATTAACTCTTCCCCACCAAAAACTGATATAGATTCTGCTTCTGGGTAAATTCTTGTTGGTATTAATGTTTCATAATCATCGGCAGTCAGTGCTCTATTTTGAGATGCATATATTTTTGGTGCAAATTTTTTAATAGAATCTACAGACTCTATGTTTTCTCCACCAGAAGATATTAAACCTGCAGATAGTAAAGAAATACCAGACTCTACTGGATAGTTTATAGAATTTCTTGTATACGAGAGTCTCCCTGCAAATGAGAATTGACTTACTCCATTACCACTATCACCATTAGAAACGATATAATTTGCAGTAATATAGTTTCCTTCTTCTAATTTTTTGCCAAAAATCCCATCACCAAAAAGAAGTTCATATCTTTCATCTTCTACTTCTTGTATATAATATACGTTTGAGTCTGACTTTACAGTGAACAAACTATCTTGAAGTGTGTATTTTACCGAAGATGTTGAGTTTTCATTAGTTTTAACCGATACAGATATCAGCTCAGTATCAATTCCGGTGTTTGGTAGTACAAATCTTTGATTTACATTTCTTGCACTATATGTAAAATTAGTAGATAAAAACGAACCTTGATAAATCGGTATTTCATTAAACGTTGCAATACCGTTGAAAACAGGAACTGTGATGTCATCAAGAATAGAAAATACTAAAGATTGATTACCAAAAGAACCTGATGTAGACGCAACTACACCTTTATGAAGAGTAAGTGATGCTGGTGGAGCAACTGTTAGTGCAGTCGTATCTACAAAAAAACTAATTGTTGCTCTCGCTGCCTTTCTTGATCTAGGAACGTATCCAATATTTCTAGCAAGACCTACAATATTTTCTCTAAGAGTAGCACTATCAATAAAAACTTCATTTGCAACCATATTTGCATTATATGAAGTAATATAGGTATTGTATGCCAAGACATCAATAATTGTTGAGAGATTAGATCCCTCAAAATCGTAATCAGTAAAATTGGAATTCGCTTTTAGATAATCTTTAAGCGTTGATTTAACCTGGTCAAAATCCAGATTAGAAAAGTTTACTAGTGGCATTTTTACCTAGTTGGTTGCAATACAAATTGTAATTCTTGTGGTGATACATCTATTCCAATTATTTCATAGATAATTGTCACATCAAACGCATTATTATCATAATCTGGAAAGGATTGGACATCAATTAATCTAACTCTTGGCTCATAATTGATTATTGATTGCCTAATCTCATCAACAATAATTGATGCAGAGATGTCATCTACATTTTCAAAAAGAGTTCTTGATATTCTAGAACCAAAATCTGGATTAAAAAACTTCTCTCCAGGGAGGGTAAACACAATATTTCTAATAGATCTTGCAATTGCATTCTCATTTTTAAGCGCAATCAAATCACTATTCAGAGGATTGCTCTGAAAAGTCATACTAATATCTCTAAAACCTTGGCTTACCCTCTGTAAAGGCATCGAATGTTATAATTCTATCTTATTTATTACTGATTTTTTGATTCATAGAGTGGTTCTGTTCCATATTCCCAATCATCATAGTCCTCATCATTACGAATTTTTGAATGAATCTCATTTTGATGAGAAAAATCGTGTTTTTTGGGAGTTAAATCGTCATTTGCGATTTCTCTAAGCATTTTTTGGTCCATTTTTGCTCCTGATTATTGAAAATCAGAACTTTTTACGGGGTTGCTATCCCGAATATTTGTGATTTCGTACATAAAATCGTCAGATGTTTCAATTTTGCGACGATTTTCAACGGAATATTCGGTCAAATCAATTTCATAACCTGGATTTTTGGTAATTCTGTTCTTTGTCCATGCATCATCGTACCATAAAATTTTATTATTTGGATATGCATAGAAGTTTCCATTATCCATCTTGAAAAAATGAGCACATTTATGCTCTGGAGTCTCACTAAAGTTAGTATTCAGCGTAGATTTCGACTCCCATGACCAATCTAGAGTAAACAAATAAGTTCCTTCATTCTTTTCTCCACGATAATTGATCAGTTCTGCACGTAAGTTAGCCAATCTTGAGCGTACTTGAACATCAATATAAGGAGAAAAGCAATCCCACCACATACATTCTTCTAATTCAGGTACTGGTGCATCTGGTTTCCAGCAAAATGCATGAATGGGTCTACGTGTCCAGTTCACCCCATTCTCTAGAAACGCCTCAAAGAGGGGTACGTGCTTCTCTAAGGACGCTACAGAGTGTACGTCGCATAAAGTTACCTCACCGTGCCCTTTTTTATGATTATAAAGGAATTCATTACGAATGTAACAAGTAATCGTTGGAAGATTGTGATTAAGATATACCATAAAACCCAATAAAAAAGCATGTATTGCTACATGCTGTTAAATCTATTTACCTTGTCCGCGATACCTTTTTTTACGACCATTACGAGAAGTCGCTGAAAGAAGTGTTCGTGCAGAGCGCCCTTGACGAGTTTTCTTAGGTGCTCCAGGTTCAAAAATAGTCTTATTAGATCCGCCTTTTGCCATAATAATTCTCCTAAATTTTTAATCAAATAATACGAGTCTTTTCGTGCCCAACACGAATACGAGGGTCGCACCAAATCTCAAAGCCAGCTTCCTTAGCATCAAGACAGAACGAAACATCCTCACCACACATATCTTGAACATTTCCTGATTCAAAGACTTGCATCTTAGGTGCAAACCAAGGATACTCAAGATTCTCAAATACACCCTTCTTAATCAGTACCCATCCAAAACCTGTGTAGTCTACAGTGAATGGCTTACGACGCTTGCTGATTGATTCCACAGTTTCGTGATTCATGACTCCACCATTCTTGCGGAAATCATCTTCTTCCAACCAGTGCGCGACAGATGTTGTGTGCCCATCTTCTGTAGCATACCAACCAGCAACTACTTCCTTCTCTTCCCCTTCTTCATTCAGAGCAAGATCACAAAGTTGCCAGAACTTGTTAGTGTCAAAGACAATATCCGAGTCAATCCATAGTTGATAATCATATTGTAGTTTACCATCCCAAGGAATTTGCTTCGGACCACGAAGTACATTTGCACCTAGACACTTACAACGTGCAAAGTTAACCATCGAAGAATAATCTTGACTAATCTGAATACTCATACCATTCTGTACCATATCAAAGCACAGTTGTACAAAGTTCTTCAGAAAAATAAAAGAGCATCCTCGACCTGGAAGACAAAATACAATACTCTTCCCTTTCATTCTTTCTTTAACTGCATCAATATCCCATTCTTGTTCCTTGGGTTTTGGTGCAGTTGCTTTTACAGTGAATCCTTTTGCCATAAGAAAATCAAACCTTCAAGATCAATTTTAACAGTCTATATATGCTTTTGTCAATATGATGCGTTAGATGAAATCTCTTTGTTTAAGGTAAGTTCTATGAAACTTAAATCATTTTCTGTATATTCGGTTTTCATTAACCCTACCAATCTGTGTAGAGTATTCCAAGTTACACAGAACTCCTCTTCCCTTAAAGAATGAAATAAACACTTATCCTTTGCATATATGTGATAAACCTTTTCTGCCATAAAAATATCTCCGGATTTTTTTGCCCCAACCCTATTATGTTACCGCATTATATATCAAAGCAATACAAAAACCCAAAGCAATAAAAAAGGGGCGTGGATAACGTATCATCCATCCCGCTAATACAACCTTCCAGAAATTCCAATATGGTGCTCTTCTGCGAACCTTATAGGTGCTCATTATACTTCCGGAAAAATTTTTTGAGATTGATATATCGTTCGCGTTTTGTCACCTCTGTAGGTTAGGGTAGTTTGGGTTTTTTATAACGCAACGCCGCCCCGCGCCTATAAGAACGCCCCGCAATTAACTGCCAAACGACTACATCTATGAGTATAACATATGCGTGCTCCAGTGTCAACCAGAGCACACACAGTTAGTTACATTCAGAAGGCAATCTCTTCCAGAGTAGGAATACCCAGTGCAGACTCAAGTTGCTGCCCCTCGATATAATCGAAACCAGCAACATTATCAGCAGTAAGTGCATCCAGAATGGACATAATCTCGCTGCCAGTGTTACCTTGAGCCAGCAGAGAAAGCATCACGGTCTTGGACATAATGAAGAAGAAAAGTGTTAGAAACTGTGTGTTTGGTGAGTGTCTTTATAGGGGCGCATCTCATTCCCCTTTGTTGTTACTTAGAGGTCGAACACATCGCTATCAATCTGGATGACATTTACAGCGGGGTCATCAAACCTTACGCCATCAGGAGTTTGTGTCATAAACTCACTGATATATGCAACGAAGTCCTGATACGAACCGCACTCACTGGCGATGTTATAAAGACCCTCATCATTTTGAATCCAGAGTGCAACATTCCAGGTCTCATAATTCGTCCAACCGTTATACTCAGTGTCGGTCAGATTTGCTTGGAAAGTGACT
>Ga0129333_10001660_pt1 | contig 20343 bp, 18 predicted proteins | sample CPB6_08_DNA_FD_94474 | JGI IMG/M metagenome (GOLD analysis project Ga0129333, IMG submission 94474) | Freshwater to marine salinity gradient microbial communities from Chesapeake Bay, USA - CPBay_Sum_0.6_0.8_DNA | ecosystem: Environmental > Aquatic > Marine > Coastal | place: USA: Chesapeake... | reverse complement strand
TCACCGTCACGCGCGGCGGGCAGACCGTGGAGAGGGCGTTCCCGCAATATGACCAGTTCAGCGGCCAGGCGGCCTATTTCTCTGACTGCATCCTGAAAGGACAGCGGCCCGAGCCGGATGGCGGTGACGGGCTCGCCGATGTCGCCATCATGCGGGCCATCGAGGAAGCAGCGCTCACCGGCCGCCCGCAGCCCATCCGGCTTGCCCCGCGCGAGCGTCATCCTTCAGCCGACATGGCGCGGCGTTTTCCCGTCGTCGAACGTCGGCTGATGCTCTAGCGGACCATCAGCGCCCAGTAGTCGAGCTCGAGGATGACACCCGGCTTGTCGGGCGCGCCGTCGGCCACCGGAAACTCCGTGCACGGAACATCACGCGTGGCCCGCGTCAGGATGCGCAGTGCGCCCACGTCGTTCCGACCCGGAATCAGGGCGGTTTCGAGAATCTCCGACCAGGCATAGACGGTTCCGCCCGCAAACAGCGGCGCCACATGACGTCCGCCATTGATGGCGGCGATATGGAAGGCATTGGCGAGTCCGTTGAAACTCAGCGCGCGCGCCAGCGAGATGACGTGCCCGCCATAGATCAGGCGGCGGCCGAAACGGCCCTGCGCCTCGGAATGCTGGTTGAAATGCACCTTGGCCGTATTCTGGTAGAGACGCGTGGCCAGCTGGTGTTCGGCCTCCTCGACGGTCATGCCGTCCACATGATCGATCTTCTCCCCGGCCTTGTAGCCCGAGAAGCGGAAGGCCGATCCTGAAAGCCCGTCATCCCAGCGGCTGGGGTCGATCACCGGGCAGCCTTTCCCCAGTTCGGCGGGCGCCACGGAAGGTTCGAGGTGTGGCACATGGGGCGCGGGCGCTGGCGCGGCGTCATCACGCTTGCGCACCATCACCCAGCGCACATAGGAGAGCACCTCCTCACCGCGCTGGTTGCGGCCCACCGAGCGCACATAGACCGTGCCGGTCTTGCCGTTGGAGTTCTCCTTGAGGCCGATCACTTCCGAGACCGTCGAGAGTGTGTCGCCGGGATAGACGGGCTGCAGGAACCGGCACGCTGCATAGCCGAGGTTGGCCACGGCATTGAGCGAGATGTCTGGCACCGTCTTGCCGAACACGATGTGGAAGGTGAGCAGGTCATCCGCCGGCGCGGCCGGATAGCCCACGGCCCGCGCAAAGGCGTCCGAGGATTGCACCGCGAAGCGCGAGCCGTAGAGCGCGGTGTAGAGGGACTGGTCGCCCGCCGTCAGCGTGCGCGGCGTGGCGTGGCGGATCACCTGACCCAGCCGGAAGTCCTCGAAGAAGTTCCCTGGATTTGTCTTCATGGCGCAGCAATCGCCTCTGCGATGGCGGCGACCCGCTCAGCCATGACCAGATGCAGCCGTTCCACCATCTTGCCCTCCACGGTGATGACACCCTTCGCCGCATTTTCCGGACGTTCAAAGGCGGCGATGATCTTGTGCGACCAGGCCACTTCCTCGGGCGCTGGCGAAAACAGCTCGTTGCAGACGGCGATCTGCCCGGGGTGGATCAGTGTCTTGCCGTCCATGCCCAGCGCGCGGCCCTGCTCGCATTCGGCGCGGAAGCCGGCCTCGTCGCGAAAGTCGTTGTAGACGCCATCGATCACGTCGAGCCCATAGGCGCGCGCAGCCAGCAGGGTCATGGAAAGCCAGGGCAGGATGGCGAAGCGCCCGCCGGTGGCGAGGGCCCGCGACTCCTTCAAGAGATCATTGGTGCCCAGCACCAGACAGGAAAGCCGCGCCACCTGATGCACCGAGGCGATCTCCCGCACATTGAAGATGGCCATGGGCGTTTCCATCATGGCCCACATGCGGGTACTGGCCGCGCCACCCATGCCGGCGTGGATGCGCGAGACGTTCACGACATCGCCGGGCCGCGCCACCTTCGGCACCAGAATGGCGTCGGGGCTCACCTCGGCCGCCATCTTCAGGTCATCCACACCCCAGGGCGTATCGAGGCCGTTGACCCGGATCACCAGTTCGCGCCGTCCATAGCCCCCGGCCCTGACGGCGGCCGCCACCTTGGCGCGGGCCTCGGACTTGGCGTCGGGCGCCACCGAATCCTCGAGGTCGAGGATCAGGGAATCGGCATCGAGCGTCCGGGCCTTCTCGAGGGCCCGCTCATTGGCGCCGGGCATGTAGAGCACGCTGCGTCTGGCTCGGAACGTCATGGTCTGTCCAATCTCATTGCGGGCTGGAAACTAGACGCCGCGCTGCCGGAATGGAAGCCCGGCCGTCCTGCGGCAAACCTGCGCAACCCCTTGTGGGGCGAGGCTCCTTTGGGCATTGTCCGGCCATGAGGCATTATGATGTGGTGATCGTGGGCGGCGGTGTCGTCGGCAGCGCCAGCGCCTATTATCTGCGCAAGCTCGGGTTTTCCGGCTCGATCGCCATTCTCGACAAGGACACCACCTGGCAATGGGGCTGTACGGCGCGCTCTGCCGGCGGGCTGCGCCAGCAGTTTTCCACACCGGAGAACATTGCGCTGTCGACCTTCGGCCTTGGCGTGGTGCGCGGTCTCCGCGAGGAGTTCGGCCCGGAGGCGGATGTGAGTTTTCGCGAACAGGGCTATCTGATCCTGGCCAGCGAGGCGGGCCTGCCCATTCTGGAGGAGAACCACCGGATCCAGATCGCTCACGGAGCCGACAATGCGCTGCTGCGCGGGACTGAACTGTCGGAACGTTTCGCCTGGCTCGTCGCCGATGGCCTCGCGGCGGGCTGTTTCGGGCTGTCGGGCGAGGGCTGGGTCGATCCCTATCTGCTGGCCGCGCTGTTCCGCAAGGCGGCCATGGCCCGGGGCGTCGAGCTGATCCAGGCCGAGGTGACCGAGGTCAGCCGCAAGGGCCCGCGCATCGCCGCCATCGGCCTGTCGTCCGGCGAGGCGATGGGGTGCGGCGTGCTCGTGAATGCCGCTGGCACGGGCGCCGGCCAACTGGCGGCCATGGCGGGCATCGATCTGCCGGTGGGTCCGCGCAAGCGCTATGTCTATGTGCTCGATTGTCCGGCCGCCACCGAGGCGCTGCACCGCGCGCCGCTGACCGTCGAACCGGGCGGTGTCTATTTCCGCCCGGAAGGCCGCAACTTCCTCTGCGGACTTTCACCCGATGCACAGGATGAACCGCAGGTCTTCGACTGGGAAGTCGACTACAGCTGGTTCGAGGAGCGCATCTGGCCCGTGCTGGCCGAACGCGTGCCGCTGTTCGAGGCGGTCAAGGTGATCAGTGCCTGGACCGGTCATTATGATTACAACGCGCTCGACCAGAATGCGGTGATTGGCCCGCATCCCGAGATCGGCAACTTCCTCTTTGCCAATGGCTATTCCGGACATGGCCTGCAGCAGGGTCCGGCCTCGGGCAATGCCATCGCCGAGCTGATCGTTCATGGCGGCTACCGCACCATCGATCTCACGCGCTTCGGCTATGAGCGCATCCTGCGCAACGCCCCGCTGTTCGAGAAGAACGTCATCTGATGCGGGTGCTCAGTGTCTCGAGCCAGGTCGTGTGGGGCCCGGTTGGCAATTCTGCGGCCGTTCCCGCGCTGCAGGCTGCTGGCCATGAGGTGCTGGCCCTGCCCACCGTGCTGCTCTCCAATCATCCCGGCCATGGAGCGCCTGCGGGGTTCCGCACCGCACCCGCCGACATGGCGAGGATCTTCACATCACTCGTGGATCTGGGTGCGCTTGATCGTCTGGATGGCGTGCTCACGGGTTACTTCGCGTCGGCGGATCAGGTGCGCGAGGTGGCAGCGCTGCTGCGGCGCAGAGCCGTGCCCTTCACGCTGGTTGATCCGGTGATGGGTGATCATGGTCGTCTCTATGTTGCCGAAGAGGTGGCGCGCGCGATCCAGGCGGAGCTTCTGCCCTGCGCCACCTGCATCGCACCCAATGGCTTCGAGCTTGCCCTGCTCTCGGGCCAAAGCGTCGAGGATCAGGACAGCGCAATTGCGGCCGCGCGTGTGCTGGGCCTGCCCGAAGTGCTGGCCACCTCGATTCCGGCTCCGTCCGGTCAGCTTGCAACCCTGCTTGTGACGGCGTCGGAGGTTGTCAGCATCCTTACGCCGCAGCAGGCAGGCGTACCGCACGGCACGGGTGATTTCCTGAGCGGGCTCTATCTCGCGCATCGGCTCAGCGCGCCGCCGCGCGCGGCGCTTCAGTCCGCCATGGCGGTGCTTGAACGCGCCATTGCCCGCAGTGCCGGAACCCCGGTGCTTGATGTTGCGGGCGCGCTTCACGCGCCATGAACCCGGTCGTGGGTGTCGATGGCTGTCCCGGCGGCTGGATCGCTGTGCGCTGGGGACGCACGCTCTCGCATCATGTCTTCCGCAGCTTTGCCGATGTGTTGGCGATGGATGCCAGGGTGATCGCGGTTGACATGCCCATCGGCTTTCCGCCGCAGTCGGGCCGGCTGGCCGAGCGCGAAGCGCGCGCAAGGCTGGGCGCTCGCCAGTCGAGCGTGTTCTCCGTTCCGGCGCGCGCTGCCGTGATGTGCACCGACTATCGCGCGGCCTGTGACGCCAATCTCCTGAATTCCGATCCGCCCAAGAAGGTGGCCAAGCAGATCTTCCACATCTTTCCCAAGATGCGCGAGATCGATGCGCTGCTGACGCCAGCACTGCAATCACGCGTCTATGAAGTGCATCCGGAGCTTGCCTTCTGGGCGATGAACGGCGAAACCCCGCTGCCCCTCCCCAAGAAGGTCAAGGGCCGTCCGCATGAGCCGGGCCTCGACCTGCGCCGCGGCTTGCTGCAGGCCCGCGGCTTCCCGCTGGCCTTGCTGCCACCTGCAACATATCGCCGTTCAGAGGTGGGTGCCGATGATCTTCTCGACGCCTGCGCCTGCGCGTGGAGTGCGCGGCGCATCGCCGGAGGCCGCGCCCTGCGCTATCCCGCACAGCCGCCCATCGACGAGCGCGGACTGCGCATGGAGATCAATGCATGATTGACAAGCGCCCGGAATCTCCGAAACTGGGTTCATGATCAGCCGTGAGGCCATTGCCCGTGCCGCCCAGCGCATCGCGCCGCATGTGCGCCGTACGCCCGTCATCGATGTGATGGTCGAAGGCGTGGCGCGTCCCGTCACGCTCAAGCTGGAACTCTTTCAACACGCCGGCAGCTTCAAGTCGCGCGGGGCGTTCAACACGCTTCTGGGCGCTGCGGTCGGCAAGGCCGGCGTTGCCACCGCGTCGGGCGGCAACCACGGCGCGGCCGTGGCCTATGCCGCCCGCTGTCTCGGCCATGGCGCGAAAATCTTCGTTCCTGAAATCTCCTCGCCCGCAAAAGTGGCGCGCATTGCTGCCTATGGTGCAGACATCGTGCAGAAGGGCGAGAATTACAACGCCGCGCTCGCCCTGTGCGATGCCTGGATCGCCGAGACCGGCGCCACCGGTGTTCATGCCTATGATGCGGAGCCGACACTCGAAGGTCAGGGCACGCTGGGCCGCGAGCTGGAGGATCAGGCGCCCGGACTTGATACGCTGCTTGTCGCGGTGGGCGGCGGCGGTCTCATCGGCGGCATCGCCGCCTGGTATCAGTCGAACATCAGGATCATCGGTGTCGAGCCCATCAGTTGCAACACGCTGCATGCATCCATGGCCGCAGGCGATCGGGTCCCGGTCAAGACCTCGGGGCTCGCCGCCGATTCTCTCGGCGCCACCACCGTGGGCCGGCTGATGTTCGACATCGCGCGGCAGCACGTGGCCAGCGTGGCGCTGGTGTCGGATGACGATATCCGCGCCGCACAGCGCCTGCTATGGCGCGATATGCAGCTGGTCACCGAACCGGGCGGCGCCGCGGCCTTTGCGGCCCTGCTGTCCGGTGCCTACCGCCCCGAGAGGGATGAACGCGTGGGCGTCGTCGTCTGCGGCGCCAATACCTCGATGGAAGTCTTCGGCCGACTCTTCAGCTGAGACGCAGCATGGCGGTGGCCGCATCCTCGCCCGAGAGCACGGCGCCCTCGAACCAGCCCGCCTGTTGCCGGGCATAATCCGAGGAGGCGAAGGCGATGCGGCCCTCGGGCTGCCAGTTTTCTGCGTCGAGTCCGGCCTCATGGCCTGCCAGTGCGGCAACCCAGGTGCCGCGTGCGCAGGGGTCGTCCACCCAGTCGTGCCAGTCATGCGAAAGCACGCGCGCATTGGGAAAAAGCCGGGCCGCCTGCTGTCTGACCCAGGCCGTGTCGGAGGGGTGATTGCCGTCCTGCATCAGGCCGAAGGCCACGACATAGGTCGAACCGTCCTCGCCGCCGCGTTCGGCGAAGGCGAATTCAATGCCGCCGCCGTCGCCGGTCACCAGCGTGCCAACCGGAATGCCCTCCGCCCTGATCCACAGCTTGAATGATCTGCCGCCATGCCCCAGCGCGATGGCCTTGCGCTTTGCGGCAGCCAGTTCCGGCGTGAAGACAAGCGCCTGCAACTGGTTGAGGCCCAGCGCCAGCACGCAGCCCTTCGCCGCGTGCACCCGCGAGGCGGTTGAGACTTTGACACCATCCGAGGATTGCGTGACAGTCGTTACAGGTTCCGCGAGCATGAGTTCGGCGCCCGATGACGCTATCATGCGCTCCGCCAGCACGCTCATGCCGGGCGTCACGGTCTCGCTCCAGAAATTGATCATGCCCTCGGCCAGGCCATTGTCGTAGGCGCAGCTCGCCAGGAACTCCGAGGCCGCGACGGCTTCAGGCGCACCATTGCCAGATACCGTCCACCACGCCGAAAACAGATCACGTGTCGCCCTGGGGCACGCGAGCCTGTCGAGATAGCTGCGGAAGGAGATGCCGGTCAGTGCCTCGCCCTTCTCATTGGTGGCGATGCCCGTCTTGAGCAGGATGGCATCTGCGGCCACGCGCGCGATGGCGCGCTCATGTGCGGTCACATCCCGCGGCGCAACGGGGCCGGCTTCATGCAGCGTTCCTTCCCGCAGCCACAGCCGTCTGGTCACCTTGTGACGGGGGCGCAGGGAAAGCCCGTGCTCTGCCGCCAGGGCGCGGATTCGCGTATGCCAGGGCGTGATCCAGGCGCCGCCGAATTCAAGCGCGGGTCCGTTGCCCCCATAGGGCTTCAGATAGCCGCGGCCGCCGCAGCGCCGGCTGGCCTCGATGACGCGCACGCGCCGTCCGCCCCTCGAGATCGCGAGCGCGGCGGCCGCCCCCGCGAGCCCGGCGCCCACCACGATGACATCGGTCTCCTGCATGGTGCGAGGCTAGCATGCGATGGACGCACACGACAGCGCGCCGTTCAGCGCCTGATCAGCGCATGAACAGCGCTGCAATCTCGACATGGCTCGACCATTTGAACTGGTCCACCGTCACGAGGCGCTTGAGTGCATAGCCTCCGGCTGCCAGAAGAGCGGCGTCGCGTGCGAAGCTCTGGGCATCGCAGGCCACCGCCACGACTGTTTTCACCTGTGATCGTGCCAGTTGCCGCGCCTGTGCCTCGGCCCCGGCGCGTGGTGGGTCAAAAACCACCGCATCGAAGTCCTTCATCTCGTTGGGAACAAGGGGCTCGCGGAACAGGTCCCGGACACTGGCGGTGATGGGTTTCAGTCCAGCCGTGCTGCGGACCGCATCGTTCAGGGCGGCGATGGCGCCACGGTCACTGTCGAAGGCCGCGACGCGCGCACTTTCCGCCAGCCGGAAGCTGAATGGCCCGATGCCGCAGAACAGATCGGCCACGGATTTCGCCTTGCCCACGGCATCCAGCACGAAGCGCGCGAGCGTCGCCTCTCCCAGCGCCGTGGCCTGCAGGAAGCCGCCAGGTGGAATCACCACCTCCGCTCGTCCCAGCATCACGCGCGGGGAGACAGCGGTGGCGATGATCTCGCCATTCACGCTGAGCCGCGCAAGTCCAAGGTCATGGATGAGTTGCGGGAGTTCAGCCTGCCGGGCTTTGACCGCGCCGCGCTCCGCCCGCACGCTGGCATCCAGTCCGGTGAGCGTCGCGCTCAGTGCCACGTCGCAGTCGCCGAGCTGCGCGGCCATCGCGCGCGCAATGTCGAAGGCGGGTCCCAGGGCGGGCTCCAGAATGGGGCACTGGCTGATGTCGATGAGGGCGTGGCTGCGCGCGGCCATGTAGCCCGCCGTCACCTTGCCGCCGGCCTGCCGTGCGTGCAGGCTTACCCGGCGGCGGCCCGCGCCATGGGCATCGATGCAGTCCGGCGCGGGGTGGATAAGGCCGCGTGCTGCCAGCGCCTCAGACACCTGGGCGGCCTTCCACGCCCTGTAGGGGGCATCCTGCCAGTGCTGCAACTGGCACCCGCCGCAGCGCCCGTAATGGCTGCACACCGGATCAATGCGCTCCGGCGAGGCTCTCAGAACGGATGTGAGCGAGAGCTGGGCGCCGTCGCCATCGGCCAGCACCTCCTCGCCGGGCAGGGCGCCGGCAATGAACAGCCGCTGCTGGCCCGCGCCTGCGAGTCCCTCGCCGCGCCGGCCCATCGCGTCGATGCGCAGCCTGTGTTCAGTCATCGGCGCTGAAGGGCGGATAGGCAATCGCGATGCCATGTCCGGCGGCCAGCGTGAGCGTCACCGGACCGAGCGCCACATTGGACAGGGTGAGCGTCGAGCCCAGCTTCACGTCGCGGTTCTCGAGCGGCCATTTGACGCCCGTGAGGCTCAGCCCCGCGAGATCGCTGAAGGCGATGACGCTGAGCCGCGTCTCTGCCGGAAGATCCAGCGCCAGACGGCCGGGGATGACCGGCCAGGCCTCCTCCGTGCCGCTGCTGAGACTGCAGCCCAGGCCTCGCCGCGCGATGTCGAGGCTCTGCCCGAGAAGCCCGGCCGTGTGATCGGTCTGTCCGCCCAGTCCGCCCAGCAGCATGAGCTCGCGCGCGCCCCGCCGTATGGCCTCCTCAACCGCGATGGCGCCATCTGTTGCATCCTTGTCGGCAGGAAAGGTTGCGCGCAGCACCTCGGCATATTGCACGGCCAGCTCGGAGCCTGCCGAATCGAAATCGCCCACCCAGAGTTCGGGCACCACGCGCAGCGCGGCGGCATGCATCATGCCGCTGTCAGCGGCGATGATGCGGGCTCCGGTGATCTGGCGGCGCAGCCTCGCGGTGACGGTGAGATCGCCTCCGAGGAGAATGGCAAAACATGTCATGGTCCGTGTCTAGCAAAAGAGGCTTGCCAGCGCACGCCCGAAGCCCTAGTTTCCCGCTCGCTCTCACGGGGAGCCGCGCAAGCGGCTGAGACGGGGCATCCGCCCTAAACCCGAGGAACCTGATCCGGATCATGCCGGCGGAGGGATTGTGGGCGGACTGTCTTTTCGGACGGTCCAATCCTCCATCCAACGGCGAATGGAGGAATGATGAAGAAGACCCTGACTGCTCTGTTCGCACTTGTCCTTCTTGCCGCGCCAGCCGCGGCGAAGGAAACGCTTACCATCTACACCTACGATAGCTTCGTCGCTGAATGGGGCCCGGGCCCCAAGGTGAAGGAGGAATTCGAGAAAGTCTGTGACTGCACCGTGGAGTGGGTGGCGCCGGGCGACGGCGTAGCGCTCCTGAACCGCCTCAAGCTTGAAGGCGCCAGCACGAAGGCCGATGTGGTGCTGGGTCTCGACACCAACCTCACGGCTGAGGCGCGTGCCACCGGCCTGTTCGGCAAGCATGACCTCGATATTGCCTCTGCCAAGACACCCATTCCGTGGACGGATGATCATTTCATGCCCTTCGACTATGGCTATTTCGCCGTCGTCTACGACACCCAGGCCATGACAACGCCGCCAAAGTCGCTAGATGAGCTGGTCAACGGCGATGCGGCGCAGAAGATCGTGCTGCAGGACCCGCGGTCGTCGACGCCGGGTCTGGGCTTCCTGCTGTGGATGAAGAAGGTCTATGGCGACAAGGCCGCCGAGGCCTGGAAGAAGCTGCAGCCGCGCGTGCTGACGGTGACGCCGGGCTGGTCGGAGGCCTATGCCCTGTTCACCAAGGGCGAGGCGCCCATGGTGCTCTCCTACACCACCTCGCCTGCCTATCATGTGATTGCCGAGAACAGCGAACGCTACAAGGCCGCCGGCTTTGCCGAAGGGCATTACCTGCAGGTCGAGGTCGCGGGCCTGATCGAAGCCAGCCCCAGGAAGGACCTTGCCCGCAAGTTCCTCGCCTTCATGATGGGCCCGGGTTTCCAGGACCAGATCCCCACCACCAACTGGATGTTCCCGGCAGGTGCGACCTCGGGACCATTGCCCCCGGCCTTCGATGCGCTGGTCAAGCCGGACAAGACGCTGCTCTTCACGCCGGAGGAGGTGGACCAGAACCGCCGTGCCTGGATTGACGAGTGGCTGAACGCCACAACACAGTGATTGCCTACCAGCCATCGCGGGCGCCGGCTCTGGCGGCGCTCGCCTTTCTGGGGCTTGCGCTCACGGCGGGCTTTCTGCCGGTCCTCGCAATGGGGATCAGGCAGGGCCTTGCGGGGCTCGATCCCTATATCCTCCGTGTGCTGAGCTTCACGCTGCTCCAGGCAGGGCTTTCGACCGCGCTGTCCCTCGCCATTGGGCTGCCGCTTGCCCGGGCGCTGGCACGCAGACGCGCCTTTCCGGGCCGGTTCCTGCTGCTCCGGCTTCTCAACCTTCCGCTCGCCTTGCCGTCCATCGTGGTCATCATCGGTCTCGTCGAGGTCTATGGCGCGGGTGGCTGGCTCGGCGGGCTGTTCGCGCTCTATGGCCTGCAGGGCATTCTGCTCGCCCATGTCTTCTTCAACGTGCCGCTGGCGGCGCGCCTGGTCCTTGCCGATCTCGAGCGCATCCCCGAGGAGAACTGGAAACTCGCCGCGCAGCTGGGCCTTGGCCCGTGGGCCTTGTGGCGCATTGTGGAGTGGCCCCGCGTCAGGAGCGGCATGGCCTCGGCGGCGCTGCTCATCTTTCTTCTCTGCGCCTCGAGCTTCGCCGTGGTGCTGACGCTGGGCGGCGGGCCGCGCGCCACCACGCTCGAGGTTGCGATCTACCAGTCGCTGCGTGCCGATTTCGATCCGCAGCGGGCCGCCATGCTGGCGCTTGTGCAGTTTGCGCTCTGCGCCGTCCTCGCCCTGCTGGCCCAGCGCTGGGGTGGTCTCGTTCCCGATGTGCCCATGCTGCGTGCGTCTGCCCGCCGCTTCGATGGACGGAGTGGCGCAGCCCGCGTGCTTGACGCGGGCCTGATCCTGCTCGTGCTGCTGCTGCTTCTGCCGCCACTCCTTGCGCTCGCAGCATCCGGCCTCCAGCATATCGCACTCGCGGCGCCGCTGCTGCGTGCGATGCTCACCAGCCTGTTGCTTGGCGCCGCCAGCGCCGGCCTCGCCTTTCTTCTGGTCTGGCCGCTCGCCATGCTCGCGGTACGCGGTGCGCTCTGGCGGCGGGTGGCGGCGCTGGCCGTGCTCGCGTCCTGGATCGTGCCGCCGGCCGCTCTCGCCACAGGCTGGTTCATCAGCCTTATCGCCTATGCGGGGCCGCTCTGGCTCTCGGCGCTGCTGGTCATTGCCATGAATGCCATGATGGCGCTGCCCTTCGTGGCGCGGGTGCTGATGCCCGCGCTGGGCCGCTCGGCCGAGGCGCATGACCGGCTGTGTCTCGGCCTTGGCATTGGTGGCTGGAACCGGCTGCGCGTGGTCGAATTTCCCGCCGTGCGCCGTGCAGCAGGCCTCGCGCTCGTCATGGCGCTGATCCTGTCGCTCGGTGACCTGACCGCCATCTCGCTCTTCGGCACGCAGGATTTTGTGACGCTGCCTGCGCTGATCTACCGCCAGATGGGCAGCTATCGCTTCGACGAGGCGGTCGGTACGGCGCTAGTTCTGGGACTTGTGGTGCTCGCCCTCTCGGCGCTCGCCGAACGCTGGGGCGAAACATGAGTTTGCGGCTCGATCATCTGGCCTTCCGCTATGAAGCCATGGACATGATCTTCGACGCCGTCTTTCCCGCGGGTGGCTTCACGGCCGTGATCGGACCCAGCGGCGGCGGCAAGTCAACACTTCTCAATCTCGTCGCAGGCTTCGAGACGCCGCTTGCGGGCCGTGTGCTGATCGATGATGCCGACGTCACCGCGCTCCCGCCCGACCGCCGGCCTGTCAGCATGATCTTTCAGGACAACAATGTCTTCGCCCATCTGAGCGTGCGGCAGAACGTGGCGCTCGGCATATCGCCGGCCCTGCGGCTCGAACCGGCGCAGGCGCAGCGGGTCGAGGCCGCGCTGGCTGATGTCGGCCTCGATGGACTGGCCCACAGAAAGCCGGGCGAACTCTCAGGTGGCGAGCGCCAGCGCGTTGCCGTGGCCCGCGCACTGGTCCGCGACAGACCGGTGCTGCTGCTCGACGAGCCCTTCGCGGCGCTGGGTCCGGCGCTGCGCCGCGACATGCTCGATCTCGTTCGTGCAAAACAGCAGGCGCGCGGGCTGACGGTTGTGATGGTCACGCACCAGCCGGAAGACGCCATCCACGCCGCCAGCCACACGGCCTATCTCGAAGCCGGGCGCATTGTGGCGCTGCGGCCCACTGCGGATCTCTTTGCGGCCACCGATGTGCCGGGCCTGGCCGCCTATCTGGGGGACTGGAGAAACACCGTCCTCTAGGCTAGACCCCGGCGCACATGAGCAGGATTCTCCTCCATCTCCGCGGCATCGGCCTCACCTTCGGCGGCCGCCCCATTCTGGACGGCGCGGAACTGTCCGTGGCGGAGGGAGAGCGCGTGGCGCTGGTCGGCCGCAACGGCTCTGGCAAGTCGACGCTGCTCCGGATCGCGGCGGGCCTCATCGAGGCCGATTCGGGCGAGCGCTGGGTGCAGCCCGGCATCACCATCCGCTATCTGCCACAGGAGCCCGACCTCTCAGCCCATGCCACCGTGCGCGACTATGTCGAGGCGGGCCTCGGACCAGCCGACGACCTGCACCGCTGCAGCTATCTGCTGGGCGAACTGGGCCTCAGCGGCGATGAGCTTCCCGCACGGCTCTCGGGCGGCGAGATCCGCCGCGCCGCGCTGGCCCGCGTGTTGGCGCCCCAGCCCGACATCCTGCTCCTCGACGAGCCCACCAACCACCTCGACCTGCCGGCCATCGAATGGCTCGAGTCCGAACTCTCGGCGCTGCGCTCGGCCTTCGTGCTGATCAGCCATGACCGGCGCTTTCTGGAAAACCTCACCAATCGCACCGTGTGGCTGGACCGTGGCGCCTCACGGCGGCTGGAGCGTGGCTTTGCGGCCTTCGAGGGCTGGCGCGACGAGGTGCTGGCGAAGGAGGAGGCCGAGCAACAGCTCCTCGCCAAGCGCATCGCCGCCGAGGAGCATTGGATGCGCTATGGCGTGACGGCGCGGCGCAAGCGCAACATGCGCCGCGTGGAGCTTCTGGGAAGCCTGCGCAGGCAGCGCAAAGAGCATGTGGGCCAGCAGGGCGCGGTGCGCATGGCGGCCTCCGCAGGCGATCTCTCGGGCAAGCTGGTGGCCGAGGCCGTGGGACTTTCCAAGAGTTTCGGTGACACGCCCATCGTCTCCGGTCTCGATCTTCTCATCATGCGGGGCGACAGGCTGGGTATCGTCGGACCCAATGGCGCTGGCAAGACGACGCTCATCAGGCTTCTCACCGACCAGTTGCAGCCCGATGGCGGAACCATCCGTCTCGGCACCAATCTCCAGACCGTCACGCTCGACCAGAGCCGCCAGAGCCTTGATCCCAATGCAACCCTCGCTGATGTCATCACCGATGGCCGTGGCTCCTCCGTCACCGTCAATGGCGAGACGAAACACGTCGTCAGCTACATGAAGGACTTCCTGTTTCCACCCGAGAAGGCGCGCACGCCCGTCGGCGTGCTGTCCGGCGGCGAGCGCGGGCGCCTCATCCTGGCGCGCGAACTGGCCAGGCCGTCAAATCTCCTGATCCTCGACGAGCCCACGAATGATCTCGACCTTGAAACCCTCGACATGCTTCAGGAAATGCTGGCCGATTATCAGGGCACCATCCTGCTGGTGAGCCATGACCGCGACTTTCTCGACCGTGTGGCGACTTCGGTGCTGATGGCAGAGGGCAATGGCAAGTGGACGGAATATGCGGGCGGCTATTCCGACATGCTCGCCCAGCGTGGCGCGGGTGTCGAGGTCCGCAAGGTGAGGCCCGAGCCCGCCAGGTCTTCCCCCTCCGCGCCAAGGTCTGAAGCACCGCAGCCGCAGCGCAAGCTCTCCTTCAAGGAAAAGCATGCGCTGGAGACTCTTCCCGGCACCATGAAGTCGCTGGAGGCCGAGATTGCCACGCTGGAAAGCAGGCTTGCGGATTCAAGCCTCTTTGCGCGCGACCCTGCAGCCTTTGATCAGGCGGCCGCGCGGCTTGCTGCCGCGCGCACCGAACTGTCACATGCGGAAGAGCAGTGGCTTGAAATCGAAATGAAGCGCGAGTCGCTGGAAGGCTGATCTACCAGCCGCTGCCACCACCGCCACCGCCTCCGCCACCCGATGAGCCCCCGCCGCCCGAGCCAGATATGCGCCCCGGCGCGGTTGATGCCGCTGCGGCGCTGGTTGCAAGGCCCTCACCGAGATTTTCGGCAAATCCGCCATCCCCGCCCCAGCCATGACGGCCCACATACCATGCCGGACCCGCCGCACCCGCTGCGGCAGCAGCCGCGAGAACGGCTGCAAATTTTGCGTTCCACGCGTTCGCGCAATCCAGTGCCATCGCATAGGGCAGATAGCGTTCGAACAGCTCCGGAGTCTTCTCCGGCGGATGCAGCACATTGAGACGGTCTTCCTCGGCGGTCGACAGATAGAGGCGGAAGCCCTCGATCTGGTCGAGGATCTGCCGGCCCTGCACCGTGGGCGCGCGCAGCAGGTGATAGAAGAGCACGTTCAGCAGGCCCATCAGCACGGCGGCGCCTGCCAGCACATAGAGTGCCGGTGATTCATCGCCGTTGAGGAACATGGAGATCGGTACCGCGAGGCCGCCGCCGATGAAGGGAATGAGAAACAACAATCCCGCCAGTGACGAGATCTTCCCCCACAGCTTGCGCGCCGTGAACAGGCCCCGGATCGCAGCCCATCCGATGGAGATGACGATACCCCACCAGACTGCCATCCAGCCCAGGGCGACCAGCTCCGCACCGCCAGACTGATCCGCCAGCAGGAGGGCGCCGCCCAGCAGGAAGATCAGCGACAGCGCCAGCCCCGCCGCAAACCACATGAGATTTCGCCGGAACAGGGTTTCTTCATATTCATCGGCCAGTGCTGTCTCGAGGGCATTGCGCGCCGCACGCACTGCCACGTGGTTCGACTGCCTCAGTTCCGTTTTGCCCGGCGGCAGCGCCAGGAACAGCGCGCGCTCGGGTGCCGTGAGTGTCGCTCCGGCCATACCCTCCGTCTTGGTAATGGCAAAGCCGTCATCGCCGTCATCCGAAATTCTCAGACAGCCCTTCACGGCCAGCCCCACCAGAGCAGCCGCAAAGCCCCTGTCGTCTGCTCCATATGTCCGGACGAAGCGCACCGCCGCCGGGCCCATGGCCTTGGGCGGCGAAAATATCGGAATGATCGTGCCCTTCGCGGGGTCACGGCCCACCCGGTTCCAGACCATGACAAAATAGAGGCCGACGGTCACAAGACCTAATCCCAGAACGAAGAACCCGGCATTGTCGGACATCCACCAGCCAAGCTCCTGGCTTGTCTCTGGAGCCGTGACGATGCCCTTCTGCCAGGCCACCGCCACAGTGAAACCCTCTCCCGGTGACAGCGTGCGGGTGGTCACGGCCTCGAAGTGATTGCCGCGCGCGTCCAGGACGGCTGCATCCGTGCCGGTTGCGCCTGCGACCCCTGTATAGAAGGCCTGCCGGGAAATCTGCGCGCCTGTCGGAAGCTGGATGATGGCGCGTGCCTCGAGAATGGGCAGTGTCCAGCCATTGCCGGTCACGTTCCAGTAGAGTTCGTCGAAGTCCGTGAAGAAGCCGATCTGCCGCGTCGTCCTGTAGCTGATCTCGTAGCGATGCAGGCCGGGCTCGAGCAGCACGTTCTTCTCGCCGATACGGATGCGCGTGCCATTGCTGAGGTCCTCCAGCACATAGGGCTCGGCCCTGCCGTCGCGGCTGACACTCTCCACCGCGAAGCCGACCCGAACCCGTTGTCCCGTGCGATCCGTGTAGGTGGTCGGAAAGTCGCGCAAGATGCCGCGCTTGATCTTCCGGCCCTCAGCAGCCACCACAATCGTCTCGCGCACCAGCAGCGAGGCATCGGCATTGACCGTCACGTCGCTCACGAAGGAGGTGATGCGCTCTTCGGCCTGGGCCGGTACGGCGATCGCCAGAAACAGGCCAATCGCGAATGCGAGAAGACGGCGCATCTCAGCGCGTCTTGAAGTCCACTTTCGGAACCTCGCGGGCTGCCGCATCCCCGATCTCGAAGAACTCCGCCTTCTGGAACTTGAACTGCGTTGCCACGAGATTGCTGGGGAAGCTCTCGATCATGGTGTTCAGGTTGCGCACCGCCCCGTTGTAGTAGCGCCGCGACATCTGGATCTCGTCCTCGATGTGGGCGAGCTTGTCCTGCAGGTCGCGGAAATTGGCATCCGCCTTGAGCTCCGGATAGGCCTCGGCAATTGCAAAGAGGCGGCCCAGTGCCTGGCTCATGGCCTGGCCGATGGCGGACTGCTCCCCGACCGTTCCCCCGGCAATGGACTTGGCCCGCAACTCCGCAATGTCGCGGAACAGCTTGTCCTCATGAGAGGCATAGCCCTTCACGGTTTCGATGAGGTTCGGAATGAGGTCGGCGCGGCGGCGCAGCTGCACGTCAATGCCGCTCCAGCCTTCAGCCACCAGGTTCTTGTTGCGGACGAGCGCGTTGTAGGCCCAGACGAGATAGGCCGCGATCGCAATCACGAGGCCGAGAAGCGTGTAACCGATCATGCACCTGCCCTCCCTTGCCCAAACGGCCACGTTATATGGGGGCCCGTGGCAGGAAATTCAAGTCCTGGTGGTCAGCGTGAAGGGGCGGTCATGACTCAGCGACGGAATGCGGCGTCGAGTTTCTGCTACCTTTGACAGATCTATCTCTGACATCACAATCCCTGGTTCTTCGCCGCCATCGGCAAGCACCACGCCCCACGGATCGACGATCAGCGAGTGACCATAGCATTCCGCCCCGCCGGCCAGCGTGCCGCACTGGCCGGGTGAGATCACATAGGCCGCGTTCTCGATGGCCCTCGCCCGTTGCAGCACATGCCAGTGCGCCCTGCCGGTGACCCGGGTGAAGGCGGCGGGCGCGGCCAGCATTTCTGCGCCCGCCTGCGCATAGCTCCGGTAGAGATGCGGAAAACGGATGTCATAGCAGATCGAGAGTCCCAGCAATCCACCGGCGCAGGGCGTGATCACAGCCGTGCTGCCTGGTGCGATGGTGGCCGATTCACGGTAGCTGCGGCCCTCGCCGAGGTCGATGTCGAAGAGATGGATCTTGTCATAGCGCGCGAGGATTGTGCCCTCGGGCGACAGCATAAAGCTGCGGTTGAAGATGCGGCCGTCGGGCGCCTTCACCCCGACCGATCCGATCAGCAGCCAGATGCGCAGGTCTTTCGCGAGGTCTTGGAACACCGGCAGGGCGGGATGGTCTGCCTCGGCATGGGCAACGGGAAACATCTTGCCGTCGCGCGTGTCGAGTCCCGCGCAGTATTCGGGCGTTGCCACGAAGCTGGCACCCCGGCTTGCCGCCTCGCGGATCATCGTGGCCAGCACGGCGAGGTCGTGACGGAGATCCGGCGTGGCGGTGGACTGGATGCAGGCAGCGGTGAAGCGCATGGCGGTCTTCTATCTCATGGCACGTCGAGCGTGAAGAAGGACTGGATGATGTTGAGCGAACTGCGCGCCGCAAGGCAGGTCATCCATTCCTCCATCTCGGTTGTCCAGTCGGGAATGGCCAGCACCGCCAGCCGCCCGTCGGGCGTGAGCTCGCCTTCCGACATGATGGCGAGGCCCAGTCCCTGGGCTGCCGCCTCGCGCGCCGCCTCGCGGCTTTCGATCTCGATGGTGGCGGACAAGGCAAGGCCGCGCCGCGCCGCCTCGGTCAGCAGCAGGTGCCGTGTCATCGAGCCATCCTCGCGCAGGATCAGCGGCAGCTTCATCAACTCGGTAAAGCGGATGGTCTTCAGCCGCGCGAGCTGCGAGCTGCGCTGCACCACCGCCACCAGCCGGTCGCTGCGGAGCTTGCGTGCGAGAAATCGGGCCTCCGCCGGGCGCTCTGCGGTGACGGCGATGTCGATGGAGAAGTCCTCCAGCCGCTTGAGGAGCTGTGCTGAATTGCCGGTAACCAGCCGCACCGCCAGCTTGGGGTGGCGCACGCGGAAACGCGCCAGTGCCGGAAGAATATGGACAGCCGCATCGGCGCCGATGGTGAGCTGGCCTTCCTCCAGCCTGCGGCCCCGCGCCAGAAGCTCGGCGGCCTGGGCCTCCGCCTCGAACTGGCGCTCGGCGATGGCAAACAGCTTGCGGCCCATCTCGGTGAGCGCCACCCCCGAGGCCGCGCGGGTGAACAGCTGCACGCCGTAGCCTTCCTCCAGCTTGCGCACATGGTCGGAGACGGCAGGCTGGGTGAGACCCAGCGCTCCGGCTGCGCGTGAGAAGCCGCCGTGGACGGCCACGGCATGAAAGGCCTTGAGCTGGGCGTGTCGCATATCGTTCAAACTTATGGACTACATAAGAACATACGATTTGACTGATACAGGTCAAGCCGTCATTTTCCCGGCGAACGACGAGGATGCTCCCATGGACAAACCGACCCAGCGCTTCAACGGCCCGCCCGGCCAGGAAGACATGCCCTATCTGCTGACCCCCGGCCCGCTCACCACCTCGCGTGGCGTGAAGGCCGCCATGCTGGCCGACTGGGGCTCGCGTGATGTCGAGTTCCGCCGCGTGGTGGCCGAGATCCGCAAGGGTCTCCTCGGTCTCGCCGGATGTGACGAATCCTATGAATGCGTCATCATGCAGGGCTCTGGCACCTTCGCCATCGAAGCCGCGCTCGGCGCCTTCTGCCCGAAGGCTGATGCCAAGACGCTGGTCGTCGCCAATGGCGCCTATGGCGATCGTGCTGCCGCGATCCTCGCCCGCCTCGGCCGCCCCGTCAGCAAGATCGACAAGGGCGACAGCGCTGCCCCCTCCGCAGAGGATGTGGCCCATGCGCTTGATGCCGATCCGGCCATCAGCCATGTCTGGATCATCCACTGCGAAACCACTTCGGGCATCGTCAACCCGATCACGGCGGTCGCGCGCGAAGTGAAGCGCCGCGGCAAGACCTACATGGTTGATGCCATGTCATCCTTCGGTGCGCTGCCGCTCGACATGGGCGATGGCATCGACGTCATGGTGTCCTCTTCCAACAAGTGCATCGAAGGCGTTCCGGGCTTTTCCTATGTGCTGGTCAAGCGCGACATGCTGCTCGCCTCGAAGGGCATGAGCCACTCGGTCGTGCTCGATCTCTACGAACAATGGAAAGGGCTCGAAGCCAATGGCCAGTTCCGCTTCACGCCGCCCACCCATGCGCTCGTCGCCTTCCATCAGGCCATGGCCGAACACGCCGAGGAAGGTGGCGTCGCGGCCCGCGGCCGGCGCTATGCCGGAAATGCGCGAATCCTGATCAAGGGCATGCGCGACATGGGCTTCACGACACTGCTCTCCGACAATGAGGCAGGTCCGATCATCCAGACATTCCTCACGCCCCGTGATCCCAATTTCGACTTCGAGCAGTTCTATGAAGACCTGCGCCGCCGGGGCTTCGCCATCTATCCCGGCAAGCTCACGAAGCGCCCGAGCTTCCGGATCGGCACCATCGGCAAGGTCGATGAGCGGGTGATGCAGGCTGTGCTCGCCGCCATTCGAGAGGTGCTGGCCGGCATGAAGGTCACCGATCTCCGTCCCCTGGAGGCGTGAGACGCGCATGAAGACCATCACCGTCAATGGCCGCAGCTACAACTGGCCGTCTGCACCGCTTGTCGTCATCTGCTGCGATGGCAGCGAACCGGCCTATATGGAAGTCGCCATGCAGGCCGGCCTCATGCCGAACCTCCAGCGCATCATCGCCAGGGGCGAGAACCGCCGCGGGCACTCCGTCATCCCCAGCTTCACCAATCCCAACAATCTGTCCATCGTCACCGGACGCCCGCCCGCCGTGCATGGCATCTGCGGAAACTATCTCATCGATCCGGCCACCGGCCAGGAAACCATGATGAACGATCCGAAATGGCTGCGCGCCCCAACCATCTTCGAGGCCTTCCAGAAAGCGGGCGCGCGCATTGCCATGGTCACCGCCAAGGACAAGCTGCGCCTGCTGCTCGGCAAGGGTCTCGTGTTTGACGGCACGGCAGTGGCTTTCTCCTCCGAGAAGGCCGACAAGGTCACGCTCGCCGAGAATGGCATCGCCGATGC
>Ga0129333_10001658_pt1 | contig 20358 bp, 32 predicted proteins | sample CPB6_08_DNA_FD_94474 | JGI IMG/M metagenome (GOLD analysis project Ga0129333, IMG submission 94474) | Freshwater to marine salinity gradient microbial communities from Chesapeake Bay, USA - CPBay_Sum_0.6_0.8_DNA | ecosystem: Environmental > Aquatic > Marine > Coastal | place: USA: Chesapeake... | reverse complement strand
GCCGCAAGTTGGGCAAGCCCTGCCAAGAACTTCCGGCGGGGCAATGTCCTGCAGCAGGATTGGTCATCCACCCGCTGGACAGGAGCCTGACATGACGGACCCTGTGGTAGCTAATTTAGAAGACTACCGCAGGGTCCGCGAGCTCACTGAGCAAGCACGGAAGCTAGGATTTGCCATCGTGACTTTCACGCCCATGCAGACCATAGATGTGGACCGCGATGCGTTTGAGAAATGGTTAAAGACCGAGGGCACAAAAGTCCTAAGGGCCATGAGGCAAGAACATGAGGGTCCTTAGCTCAGTCGGTAGAGCAGCAGACTTTTAATCTGTTGGTCGTGAGTTCGAATCTCACAGGACCCACCAATTGACAACTAACACAAAGGAGTTATACTACACATATGGACAGCAAAGACACATTAGACGAAACCTACAACGACATCAGCGATTTGGCTTCAGGCAAGATAGCATCAGGTCGCTCACCCTTTGAAGTAGCGGCTGCACTGGTCACGATCGGTGCCAGCATCTACCGCACCACGCTGAATGAGGAGGACTACAACCTCATGATGGATGCGATCAGCAACAATCGAAATATGGTGCAGCGGTTGGCGCGGGTTGACGTCGCAACGCTGCAATAAAGTTTGGTAAATTAGGGGTTGACGCCCGTGGCCCTTGATAGTAATATACACGGGTTGATTAGTTAAACACCACAGCAAAGTTAGGAGTATTGACAATGGGTATTTTCGTTAAGTTCCCCAACAGCAAGCAGATCCGTCGCTTCACCAGTCAGCGAGCCGTTGCTCGTATGCTGAGTGGCTACGGCACTGAGAGTGGTGGCCTGCGCCGCACGATTTCCGAGAAGGGAATCAACGGCTTGGTCACTGGGAAGAACAACGTGGTCCGCAACAACGCGCTCTACGGTTAACTCCATAGGAGCTGAGCACCTCCCAAAACTGCTCAACTAGTTCCTCTTTTTTGGGGCGGCGACTAAACATCCCGCCCTGTTTTTTTACTTGACAGTTTGGCTCCCAGACTGTATAATATCTACAACATAAAGGAGCATGGCAATGGCCAAAGAAAAAGCAACAATCATTGAATTTGACACGGATGCAATTCGCCAACGTGAGCAGGAAGTAGCAGGTGAAACGGACGAAGCAATTGTGGAACGATTGCGGGAACGTTTCCGGATTCTCACGGACATGACCCGCGCTGTAAAGAAGGGTGATGTGCGAGCACTTATCGTCAGTGGTCCCCCGGGCGTAGGCAAGAGCTACGGCGTAGAGGACGTACTGCAAAAGGACGATCTGTTCAACACCATAGCACAACGCAAGCCCAAGTATGAGATTGTGAAAGGCGCAATGAGTGCCTTGGGACTCTACGCCAAACTGTTTGAGTACAAGGACCGAGGCAATGTCATAGTGTTCGACGACTGTGATAGTGTGCTTATGGAAGACCTCAGCTTGAACATCCTCAAAGCAGCGTTGGATTCAAGCAAGCGCCGTTGGATCAGCTGGAACACGGACAGCCGCTTGCTGCGTACTGAGGGCATACCGCCGCGCTTTGAGTTCTCAGCAGGCGCTGTGTTCATTACCAACATCAAGTTTGAGCATGTGCGCAGCAAGAAGCTCAGGGATCATTTGGACGCACTGGAAAGCCGCTGTCACTACATTGATCTGCAGATGGATACCACACGCGAAAAACTGCTGCGTATCCGTCAGATCGTTAATGACGGCATGCTGCAGGAGTATGAGTTCGAACAGTCAGAGAAGCAGGAGATCATTGACTATGTGGAGCACAATGCGGATCGTATCCGTGAACTAAGTCTACGCATGGTACTGAAGATAGCGGACCTGCGCAAGAGCTTTCCGGACGGGTGGCAGAGCATGGCGCGTACTACCTGTATGCGTCGCAAGTAAATAACTGCATGAATGCATTGCTACAAAGATTAGTATGCGCGGCTGCACTAGGCTATTGCTTTAGCCTAGTGTACCCTGCTACCACTATACAGTTCTGGGCCATGCTTGTGCTGCTGCTGCTATGGGACCTAGCAGCAACGCGCCAAGGTGGGGCCAATGCACTGGACTTGATCACCAAACTGCGCAAGGATGATCTGCTGCGCTTGAGAGAGTTGGTAAGGATGGCTCGCAGGGGTCAGCCCGTGGACATGAAGGAGATAAAAGAAATCCTGGCCAGGGGTGAGGACTGAGGGCCCTGGGGTTGTAAATTAAAAAACTTGACAAAAATTTAAAAAGGGGCTTGCCAAACCACCCCAGTTAGACTAGATCACCAGGGGCCGAGATCTCCAAACCATGAAATTTTTGCGCAGCAGATTTTTGCCCTATATATAGACCGATCTGCAAAACTCCCCACCCTCAACAATTCCCACTCTAAAAAATTTTGCGCAGCAATTTTTTTGGTTGCTATATAGACCGGGCTAGTAAATATTGCTATGCTGCCTGCAGTACAGTATATAGAGCCTCTAGCTGATTATTCAGTGGATCTTCAGCAATTACTCAGTGAGTACGCTGCGCAGATTCAACCTCTCATGCAACCATGGCTTGGAGGCTCAGATGACGGTGTTCTAGCCCGCATACCCGTTCAACTACGTCATAATCTACAGTTTAATTCAGTGTATAAAGAACACATAAAGTTCATGCCCTACACACTCACTGTGGCCAATCATCTTCAACGTTATCTAAACTTTAACAGTGTTAACTATAGAAGTATACATCCAAACTGCGCTTACAATTGGCATTGTGATAGGGGCCGTGTGTGTTTGCATATACCTTTAATAACCAACGAAGGTGCAAGATTTGTCTATGAAGATCGTGCATTTCATCTACCCGCTACAGGAGCAGTTTATATAGTAAACAACTCACACTATCATACCTTTGTTAATTCAGGTTATGACTATAGACTGCATCTTACCTTTGAAATACACTAGTTCTTTTATTTTTCTGTGTAAATATCTTATATGCTACGCTGTTCGCAATGTGGTCTACGTCATGGCTCAGCTCGCACATGGACTCTACGTTTCAGACTTGCGATTTACATCCTTGCTGCTGCTATTGTGTTCTACCACACGCCACTTTTCGTAGTTATAGCTAATTTTCCACTGTAAGCACAGTATGGTATACTGCTGCTCTGTTATCTCTGTGCGCAGTGTGAATCTATCAGGGCCCTTGTGCAGTGTTAACTGCCATTTGTGCTGTTTTGCTATTCTGTCTAACTGACCCTTTACACGGCTATGACCCATTTGAGCGGCCAAACCGCCTGCACCACTCCATAGCTGCCATTCTATGATCATTGCTGTCGTCGCGCAGCGTTATGCCCAAGTCAGCAAGAACAGTGCATAGTCTTTTTCACCAGCAAAGGTAAACGCTCCTTCACCTTCGTATCTATAAGGGCTTTGGCATTGTTCATGACACCATTTACGCACTCTCAGCCAGTTCTGCTCACCCTGTGGAGTGGGTATGCTTATGCTGTAGAGACGGGGTTCTTCAGTTTGTCCTAATTCACGTAGGCTTGAGGGCTGAGTGCTTATTACCATTTTTTAGATTATCTCTTGATATCACTGTATTTTACACTGATTATTATAATAGTATAGAATTATGGTGAAATTTTTCTGCGTAAACCGCTTTGCGCTTCGCGCAGAAGAGAGGTGGGTTCCGCCTAGCGCCATAGGGATCTCAATTCAGGAAATGTCTTCACCACATCTGTGCCTCTAATTTGATCCAATTCTCTAGTCAGTGTTCTCAATCGATCTCTATGCTGCACCCAGGTATGCTCTGAGTTGGCATGCTGGACACCGTGCTCTAGGTTACTGACCATGCTCCAGTTGTCCTGCTGTCTGGCCCAATCTCTCAACGCCAGTATTTTCTCGGTGGCAGCTGTTTTGATCCATCTAGGCAGCACTGCTGCACTGTAGAATTCTGGATAGTTTGTGTTCACCATGAAGTGAAAGCGATCAGTAGGCCTGTATAGGTCTCTATCCACCAAATACTGATAGAACTCTGGCAGTGTGGCATAGTTAAACACACTGAGCACTGTGTTGATCTGGAAGTCTATGTTTGGTTGCTGTCTCAACAAGATCAAATTGCTTTCCACAGCAGCCCAATCTGTGCCTGTGCGTATATATTCTGCACGTTCGCCGTAGTGGTCTATGCTGGCACTAACTTCAATTCTATCAAACTGCTGCCATAGCTGCCAGATGTCTCTGTCCTTGAACTTAAAGCTGCTGGCATTGGTATTGTAGCGCAGTGTGATATCTCTACGGCCTTGGGCGATTAACTGCTGCAGGATTTCATAGTGTTCCTCCATCATCATGGGCTCCCCGCCTGCAAAGTAGATGATTTTGGCATGGTCTAGATGCTGTGCAATTTCTCTCAGCAGTTTACCTGATGGATCTGCATGCAGCAGTGTGGGATCTGTGTTGGGCTTTGCTTTCTGCTTGTTCACTAACTTGGTTTCTGTGGCCCACTGACTGCTGTATTCCACACCGCAGGTTCTGCACTTGAAGTTGCAGAGATTGCTGAATCTCACGTCAATGTAGAGCATGCGAAAGTCGGGCACTCTACCGTCTGGCAGCGTGGAAGGAACCACACTGTGAAATTCTTCTCCAAATCGTTCGTTGGCAAATTGTCTGTAACTGTGCGCGCCCCTGCGTTCAAAGGTATAGCACATTTCACAGACTGGGCTGGGCTTGCCCTCAAGCATGTTCATGCGCAGTGTGCGCATCTGTTCATTGTTAAACACATCGGCCAGTGCCTGCGTTTTTGTGTTGCCAAAAGCCTCTGTTCTCTGACTGTGACTGCAGCAGGGATAGACTGTGCCTCTGGGAGACACAAATAGGTGCAGCCAGGGAAACATGCAGAAGGTTTTACTTTTGGTCAGTAGGTCAGTTTTGTTCATTAAATACTGCTATAACAGATTAGATATTTACATGCAATTGCACTCAGGTCCTAGTTTATGCGAAACATAACACAGCAAATTTCCAATCAGCGTAAAATAGCTGTAGAGGCCCGCAATCTATGAAGGTTGCTGTGGAAATCAGCGGCCAGCCCCGTGTCTGTGAGTTGGTTGGGAAATTTGCTGATCAATTAGTGGGTGCGGATTCAGTGGAATGGCACATAGTGTTTTGGCAGCAGAATCCCAGACCCGATAGCCTGAGTTGGCGGTGGTGGGATCTCATACCTGATACATGGCGCGATCTGCCAGATAGAGACTTTGTACTTGCCAAATTTCGCAGCAATCTACCTAGCCATCACAGTGTGGTCACATACTCAGCTGCACCTAGACCTGTGATCACTGTGCCTCAGGGCATTGTGGCTGAACATTGTGATCTGCGCAGTGTCTATACCATGTGGAGGGGATGGAGCATGGTAGGCGCACAGCGAGAGCAGTGGGAAGCTGAACATGGTGCCTATGATCTTGTGATCAAAGCCAGACCTGATGCTGCTTTTGATCGCAACCTAGATCTTGCCACAGTGAATCCCCAAGTGATTACCATAGCAGATGGTCCCAGAGATCCGGGTTGCTTAGAATGGGACAGTGAGCGCAGTGTGCAGCAGTATTTCAGTGACGTGCTTTTTATGGGCAGCAGCTTGGCCATAAACACAGTGAACAGCATTGAACATAGAGCTGCAGCATTCTGTTCAGGAGTTGGACTGCATCCCGATCTGACCTTGGCCAAACTGCTGCGCAGTGAAGGCATTAAGGTCTGCAGAGGTCTGTGGACACAGGAGTTTAGACTTAGACAACCCGACTTTAGCCAATGGATTAAATAATGTTATGATCACACCCATACCCTTTGTACCTACACCTAGATTAAATTTCACTGAACGATTTAATCAAGCGCAGGATGAACTAGAAACTAGATTGCTGGCACAGCAGCGTGAGCAGCAGAGACAGCAGCAGTTGAGACTGGAAAAGTACCAGGAAGAGCAACGAAGAGAAGAACTGCGAGTGATGGTCAAAGAACTAGAAGAAAATCGTCAGTACATGGCCTTAGACCGACAGCAGGCCTATTGGAGCTACAAGTATGCCTATTGGGCAGGCTCACTGGTAGACCAATACATCTAATTTAATAAATACTCACTGTATGCGTAGCGCAGAATTTCAGACGGGACGCGACCTCTACAAGGAATTTGAGGACAGTCCTTTCTACGATGACAACATGGGTTATTTGGAGCTTATGCAGGCAGTGGCTAAGTTTATAAAGAACAAAAACTTGGATGCCGATCAGCGCAGATTTGCTTTTCGCAAATTGGGTGCGCAGCTTAAGAGCCGCGTCAGTGAAGTGTTGATTCGTGAATTGGAAGTGGTCAGCACACGCACTGTTCACTATGATAGAGAAAATCCGCCGCCTCCTCAAGAACTGTTCCGTGCCATGGTTAAGGACCTCTACGGTTCTGCCAATGAACCCACTTTAGATGCAGTACTAGATAGATTGAACAGAAGTTGGCAAAAACTCTATAACACGCAGGTGTCTATGGTTCAGATGAGAAGCATTGCTAGCAATAACAGTTTCAGTCGCGCACTGTGGAGTGACGCTGTGGGCAAGTGGGCCGCTAGAGGCAGCACATCAAAATAAATCGTTGCGCGCCCGGCTTTCACCGCTGAGATAGCCTATCATTTCCGCACGTTCCAATGCTGTAAGCAGTTTGGAAATATTGTCTAGATCTTGTTGGGCCGCTTCCCTGTACTTGTCGCAGGGTTTACGACTGTATAACCATAGATTATTGTTATACTGACCAATGTAACGATCTATATTGTGTATTACTGTTTTTATGTTACTAAAATGATGAGGGAAGTTTCTTTTGACTCTAAAGATTAGATCGTATACGGGTTGAAGATCTTGACCTACAGTGAGTTTCATTGCTGATAGTATTTAAATGATTAATAAATAAGCTTGTGCATGATCAAATAAAAAACAACGCATTAAACCTGATTAATTTAAAAAACAGTCAGGGATTTACACAAACCGGTGCCATTATAGAATCGCAATATTCTGTAGAATTCCTGTCTTGGCTAAGCACACAGGGTTACAGCGGTGAAATTACATTTTGTGGTTATCCTCAAACCATAGATTGGAGCACCTACGTTGGAACAGATACTTCTGTTAGTGCTAGCACAGTTAAAGTTATTAGTTTAGAGCGCGATTGGAAGTACGGTGTTAACATTGGTGATGAATCTAAAGGGGAATTCATCTTAGGATCAAACGGCACCATGAATAGTTTTATAATCAGTGGTCTTGGTAACTAATACCAAGTAATTACCGCACAGCCGCAGTTATAAGGACATTCGCCAGTAAAACTGGCAAACACCCCAGCGCCTCTTTCTGCTCCAAAAGAGTATGAAGGATTATTGGGTGTATCTCTGGGAAAGAAGTTTTCATTATAACCGCCACCCTTACCATTAAAGTTTTGATTCTGCGGAAATCCGTCGACATTGACATCGCCGTTTCCAGAGGTTGTACCCCCTTGTGCAGGAGTTGCCCAATTGCTTCTTCCTCCTTGTCCACCATAGCCTATATAAGTTATCCCGTTGGCTGTAACATAAGTAGCCTGTCCATCTCCAGCAACACTGCCGGCACTAAAACTGCCAAAAAATCCTACGTAATCAATACTAATTTGTGTAACCCCGCCCGTAACAGCAATGGTTTTTCTTATGTAACCACCGCCAGCGCCTCCACCCGCATTAGTTGAACCACCGCCAGCGCCGCACAATTCTATTGTTGCATAACTTGCACCTGCAGGTGCTGTGGTTGTAACACCGGTAGTTCCACCAACGTAAGTTTCGTATGACCCTATAAATGATGATAGGCCTTCAAACTGACTTATAGCCAGTCCAGCCTCGGTCTCACTTACGGCAGTATTAATAGGTATGTCAGGTAAACTTGCCGCAGGACGAGTTGCAGCAACATAAGTACCACCTCTAACGTAAGCACTCAAATCATTAGGACCGCCAAATTCAGTTTTAATTTTTGTAAGGCTAGCTGGGGCTGTAACAGTCATAGTGCTTTTCTAAACTCTATTTTTTCTGCATAGGGTATTAAACCCACAGACATTTTATCTTTGAATCCTTTTAATAGTACAGCAATGTTATAACCATTAACATCTACATCAATTTTGTCGTAGTATTGGTTATCTAACCATATTTCAAGTTTTAAGAATTCTCTCTGCTGCATACAGTTATTTATTGAAGGTAAAAAAATAATCGAGAGCCTTGCGACCCTCGATTATTGATTTTAGATATTATCTATCTATTATGGTAGAGCTGCTGTTCCACCGTCAACACCTTCTGGTGCTGCTTCGGTTGCTGTGGCTGATACGCCCTCAGCTGGAACTTCAACTGCTGCTTCTGGAGCAGCTTCAACAGCCGGAGCTGCTTCAACTGCAGGAGCAACTTCTTCTTCCTTAGCGCCACAAGCCGCTAATGAAAGAGCTACCAATGATACTGCAACAAACTTAAACATATTATCTCCTTACTTTTTAAATTTAGCAAGTAAGTTTGCTACAAAGGCCGGCGCCGGAAAGTACCAACCTACTAGTAAACCCACTGCTGCACCTAATAAAAATGCCAACATATTTATAGCCCTCCAGGTTAATGCAGATTATTCTTAAGATTTCTTAGCAAACTTTTCGCTGGCTGTAAAGCCTAAACCTGCAATCACAATCCACATCATACTATCATAAAGTGTCTGAGTAATTTGAAAGTTACTGAAAAGATCAACCAAAAAACCAAATGCGCAAAGTGTAAATGCCAAAAATGTCACCACACGCTTGCTGCTTATAGAACCAGCATCATGGCCATCTGCCAGCATGCTTTTGATTTGTTCGAGTAGTTTCTGCATATGAGTATTTACCACCAACCCAGAGCTCTACCAAATCCAAATATATGCACAAAACTAAAGTAGGTAGTTATTAGCAAAGGCCATGCTACACCGCGTCTAATATAGGCCCATATACTAACTAGAGCACTAGCAAAGGTAACAGGATAGATTAGATGCATGGGAGGATTGTCTGCTGTTACAGCAATGCTGGTTGTGCTGATGACTACCAGTATGCTGGCAACCATTTCTAGATAGAATGCTTTTCTATCACTGGTATAACTTTTAACCCAAAATTCTTTAATCTTGTTTAAAAAAGATTTCATTGCTGCACCTTGCTTTTATAAAACTGTAGATTGAAATTGTAACGTTCAACAGCGGGATCTAGTTCTGCAGCCTTAGATCCGTATTCATATGCCTTGTCAAAAATTCCTAAGTTCCAACAACACCATGCTGCCATGTCCCACGCCTTTCCTCCCCACACACTAGGATCAACGGTGTAAGTATTTTCTCTGTCTGTGATTGCAATGGCTTTTTCTGCTGCTTCAAGACAAAGTTGAAAATTGCTGTGCATGAGATAGTGAGTGGCAAGATCGATCCAAGGTTCTCTGCTGAGAGGCCACTCTTCTACAGATTTTAAATAACTTTGCAGGGCTAAATCAAACTGTTTCAATTCACTATAAGCCTGTCCCTGTATACGCAGTGCGTACATTCTTTCACTCTTCCAAGTGTTGTCAAGTTTAAGATATCTTTCTACTTCTCTAATACATTCTTCCCAGCGACTATGGAAGGTTAATTCTCTTGCAAAATAAAAACTGTTACGAGGATTGTAAGGATTATCCTTCACATCCGCTTCTAACATAGGCATGTATTGACTGCGAGGTTTAGTAGGATCTGGTCTATGAATTGCTAGAAGAAAATTAGTAGTGGCCCATTTCTCTACAGTTCTTGGATCTGCTGCTACAACTTCGTGAATGATATTTTTCCATACAAAGCCATGTCTTGCATGAATTTTTTCATAATAGAAAGGAATCCCTGCACCCCAATCAAACATGTATTTTAGTCTATTGGTTTCACCTTTAATCCAAACACGTTCAATTTCTTCGCGCCATCCTGGCTGCAATATTTCGTCTATATCTAAGCTTATGCAGACATCTGCATCTTCTGGCAATAAACTTACCGCTGTATTTCTTGCAATGTCAAATCTCCAAGGATTAACGGAAATATTATAGACTGTTGCCCCCAACGTTTTGGCAAGTTCTCCTGCGCCGTCCTTGCTGCCTGTATCGCAAATTACAATATAATCTGCGGGCATTGCGCTTTCAATCCATCTAGGTATAAAATGACGCTCACCGTTACAGATAGCGTAAACACAAATCTTTAGTTTATTCATATCAATACTTAGCTTTGGGTAAATATCAATTACCAAAACATTGAATTTATAGAATCATGTATCATATTGACGTTCATCTTCAAACAATTCTTTCAATTCTAATACTGCACGATCCAGATCTTTGGCTAGGATTGCTCGGCCTCCCGCCTGAATCCACTCCTCGCAGTTGCTAGGACGATCATCAAATAACACATCTCCAGGTCGACAATGATCTTTTTTGTTTTTGGCAAAAGGACCAAATCTTACTGCAATATCCGGATAATGCTTTAGCATCCAGTAAATCTTGTCTGAAAAAGCATCAGGTACATCGTTGGCTTTAGGCACCGCTGTTAACATGTAGACACGCCAACCTAAATAATTTCTAAACTTTCTAGCTAGATTAACTACTTCGTCAGCTTTGGCTGTTTTTGGTAGATGCTTGTAGAGGCCGGGATGAGATCTCAGTTTGTTCCATTGCTCTGTCGTCCACTTTTCTGTAGAAGCATCTACAGGTTCTCTTAAAACAGTTGACGCAAATCCGTTAAAGTCCGCAACAACCCCGTCCATATCTATATATAGGGTTGGAATATATAGTTCTTTCATTGTTCTTTTAGACTAAGTTCTCTGTCGTGTAATTTATTAACTAATGTTACTAGACCTTCAAGAGATTGATCGTTTCTAAGGCTTTTGTAAACTAGGTTTGGAACGCTGTATTCTCCGTCCGCAGTTTTTAAACCTTTTTTTCTAAACTCCCTTAACAATTTTAACACATTGCGGCAGGTTTGTAAATCGCCTGTTCTTATTGCACCTTTGAAAACAGTTTTCCAAAGTTTAACCATTTTGCTCACTGCTTTTTGATCATAGCTGACTGTTTTTCTTTCTGGTTCTCTAACCCATTTGTTGGTCAACAAACTATAGGCTGCGCTGACAGCAGGTGTTTTAACATCTTCTATATAAAGTTCTACAGGAATATCTTTAACAGTGATATCGTGATCTCTTTTATACAGCAATCTCTTAGTATCAAATAGCTCCATTGCTTCTCTGTCGCAAGGAGTAGAGTCTACATCTGCGATTATATGTAGATCTAAATCTGATTTATTGGTATAGGTATAGTTGGCATTGCCGCCAGCAATCACAATGTCTATTACTTTAACTGGCACATCTACATATTCTAAAAAGTCTTTAGCTATACGCAACAGGGCGGTTTTTATTTCTCCCTTAAGAGAATCCTTATCCCATAGTTTGGGATTTAACACAACATTTTGTCCTACGGGTAGTTCAAACTCTCGTAATAGCATATTGTTGTATTTATTGTATTAAATACAATGAAGTTATATGAAAAATTATGCAGGAAATTTATTAATAGCTAATCCTACTAACCCAGAAGATGATCTATCTCGGGCTGTTTTGTTATGCTTAAGCCATACAAAAGACGTTAGTATAGCATTGCAAATAAACAAGTTACAGACGGACAACACACTATCTTCAATTGCTAGAAATTTAAATATTCAGTATTACGGTAATGACCCTATATGGTACGGCGGTAATATTGCTGTGGACAAGGTGCATATTATCCATAGCTTAGATTGGAGAGGGGTTGGTACCATACCCTTAACAAACAGCATAGGTGTTACACATGATATTAGCATCTTAATGGCTATAGCTCAAGATGAAGGTCCGGCTTATCTCAAGGCCTGTGCAGGATATTGGCTGTTTGATAAAGGCAGATTAGACAAACACCTTGGTAAAGAAAGAGACCCATTAGATCCCTTTAAATGGGAAATATTACCTGCAGACATCGACAACGTGTTCAATACAGATCACGATATTCTATGGGAAGCTTGTTTGCAGCAATCCATACAAATTAAAGTTAAATCGTATTTTTAATCTTTTTCTGGACTAATATCAGTTAAGAAGGATCTAATCAGCGGCGCTGATTGATTTTTAGATTTTAGTTTGTTTATAGACACTCCCTGAGTGGGATCTACAGATTCTTGCTCGGTAGCTGTGTTGCTCACTACACTGGTTCTACGTAAGCCTTGCATGATATTATTATTAGAATTTGAACGCATTTGACTTAGATTTGCTTCAGCTTCTTCCTCACCAGGATCTGTGATACGCAGTGTGTCTATGTTAAAGTCTAATTCAACTTTTTGTCCCACACCGCTGCTGCTACGTGTTTTCATAAACTGAATTTGATAACGACCACGTTCACGCATAGCACGACTTGTAAAAATGCCAATTACGTTGTCAGCAGTCTGAATCTTACTCAATCCACCTGAAATATGACTGTGATCGAATTCAATTTCTTCAACTGCTGCTCTATTCAACTGACTTGCAGTCACAACTACACATTGCGTTTCCATTGCTAGATTTCGTAGTTCTTCTGACACATATTTGTCTTTGACATACAGATCGCTGGGACTTACTTTGATACTCAAAGGCATCATTAGATCTAAATAGTCTACTAGAATTACGTCAGGCTTTTTGCCAAATTTAACTTGATATTCTTTTAGATAGGACCTAAGGTCGTTGCAGTTTTTGCCTGAGGGCATGTATACAACCTGTATCTCACTGGCTTTCTTACGCATCATCTTAACTTTCATTTCAACATCGTCAAGATTCTTAAAAATTTCTCTAGTAGCAGTGCCAGTGACCATACTGTCTAGTCTCATACTGACTAGTTCTTCACTTAGCTCAAATGTAAAATAAATTACATTCAGTCCAGCCAGTGCAAAGTTAAGTCCTTGATTGGCAAGAAATAGAGACTTACCACCACCTGATCCAGCACACCAGATATTGAGTTCACCGCGTTTGAAACCGCCATAGAGTTTTTTATCAACAGTGGGCCAACCTGTGCTGACCTGACCGTTATTCTCCTTGAGTTTCATTAATCTTGCTCTAGGATCTTCCCAATAGTCTGTGCCCATGTTCTTGTTTAGGCTAATTTGAATAGCATCCTTAACAAGCTTTTCTACAGGACCATAATCTCCTTTTTCCAGCAAGTCTGCACTTTTAAGAATTGCTCTCTCAAGGCTTTTATGCCTACTGAAATTTTCAAACTCATTCAACAGCCAATTATAATGTTCCTTGGGTAGTGCAACAGGATTAAGTTCAACGCTGCAAGCAGTATTCACTATATTGGCTTCAGGCATAGTCTTGTATTTGTCCACATAAGTGGTGATGAATTCTGCTGTATCCTGCAGTTTCTGATCAAAATTTTGCGGACTAAAAATATTTTGACAACGAGTAAACGTTTCTGCATCGCTGAGAAACATTTCTAGATACAATTTCTGCATATCGTAATTGTAATTAGTTTTACTCATTTAAATATTCCAACTTTTTCTTTAATAGATTCAATTTTAAATCACCTGAAATTTTATAATGCAATATAGTAGTTAGCACGTAAAGTCTGCCGTACCGTTTTACTGCATCCGCAACATCCTTTATGTCATCTTCCCACGGCGGCATGCTTGCACTCCAACCATGCTCTATTGCTGCATTTAATATTTTGGCTCCGGCGCGATCTCTATCGGGAACGACAATTATTTCTTTGTTTAAAGCAATTATTCTTGCACACTGAATATCATTTGGCTCATTATGCATGAAAGCAACGCCATCTATAGCAATGGCGTCAAACTGTCCTTCAACCGCAATTATATATTCTCTCTCATCACTTTGCTGATCTAAATTGAAAACGTAGCCCGGCTGTGTATCTGCCAAATATTTTGGACGACCACTGCCAATTTTTCTACCTGTATATCCTACAATTTTTGCGTCTTGATAGAACGGAATAATTACTCTATCTCTATATCCTGGTGTTGCACTCCAGTGCCATTTATACCAATCCCATTTCATTTGACGCTGGTTAACTACATAATCAATAACCGCAACAAGATCAGGATCGTTACACCCTTCTTCTAGCCATCGATCAATGCTTTGGGTATTGTCAGGGAGTGATCTTTCTTCAAGTTCAAATCTCAGTTCTTTTTTACTAATTGGTTGATCATCTTTCAATCTTAGTGCAACCAACCCTAGTTTGCTTATGTCAGTTTGGCCTAATCCCAGCCAATGCAGTAATTTTTTAGTATTGGATGATAGTAGTTTACCGGGCGACCACCCTGCTTTAAAATTACAATTAAAACAATGGTATTGGATACCGCCCTCAGAATTTACAAGTACCCCGCCACGTTGTCTGTTATCTGCTGATTCGCCGTTATGATGACAACACACAGCATTAAAACTGGTCCAGCCGCTGGGAGTAGATTTACGCTTGGCTGGCAGTAAACTAAGGATAGCAGATTGAATTTCGTTCACTCTATAAGTTTAGCTTCTGTAGAGTATTTTGTCAAAAGATCCGAAATAACTAGGATCGTCGTTGGTACTATCTCCTGGTCTGACTGCAGGTATAAAAATAAATCTAATATATGAATAAACACCAGAAAAATTACAATAATCTACTCCGGTAAAGTTTGTGTAATCTAGTGTTTTAATTAGAGAGTAATTCGAATCGTTTGGTTGATTTGATAATGTACCTTCTATTTTTAATGTACCTCTGTATCCAGTCAAATAAATTCCTGCTGTATGCACAGAATTGCTGGTAGTGAGTTCTGGATAAGAATAAGTGTCGCCGCTTTTCCATTCGTATAGATTAGTTGTTACATTTAACACTTGATTGAATGAAATTACATCCTGACTATCTTTAAGTTCTGGATATGCGTCGTTGCCTAAGTAAGCTGTGCCTAGCATACCATAATAGGTATTTGCATAAGCAGGGTTTACTGTGTTATCATTTGGATCAAGATAGGTTATGCTAAAATTATAAGCAGACTTTGATAAACCAATAGTATCTGATTCAATAAGATTTAAAACCGCCAATCCTTTTGTGCTTGTTGTAACTCCGTCATCTATTATCTGTAAAGGTTTTTGACTTACTAACTGTTTGCTGGCTATATCAAACATATTGAATACATAAGTTCCGGTGGAATAAACACGTATTCTTTTCTGATCACTGTTTTTAAACTGTATTTTTACAGAGTTTTTTACACCTCTCTGTAATTTGAGATCATTTTGATACATAACACGATTTACTCCTAGGATAGTGCTGTCCAAATCTAGTATAACGCTATAGGTATTTGGATATAAATAGATTGGTAAAGTTTGCATATGTATATTTATTGATAAAAATGCCATCTAATATCAGCTTTCAAGACGACCACCCATTTATATCCTGCATCAAAGTAGCTGATTCGGAATATGTAGGCATTATAATCAATTTTGACAATCAAATCGCTACAATCTACGATATAAGCGAGTTAAAGACACAGGATCAAAAACGCATATTTTTAGAATTAGGGGAAACTTGGTGGTGGGAAAGTAACAGAAAAATACCCATTAATATATTTCTTAAAAAAGAAATGCAGAATTTCAAATTTGCTGTAAAAACCTTTAACGCAAAAGATGTTAAGCTGGTATTTGGTCCCGTAGTAAATCTCAGCAGCATTGCTGAAAAAAGAATTAAGAGAAAATCGATACAATTAATAAGAAAAGTAAAGACCGTTCGAGGTTAATAATAGGAATTTATATTTTTGTCTCTATATATCAAACTAAACTTTTTAGTAAATTGATCTACTTGCTCACTGTGACTTTCTTTACAAAAAATCTGTTCTAAAAAATTAAATCGTTGCAAAGCTTTTTCTGTATTGAACAGAGGAAAATGTTTTTGTAGATATAGATAATGACAGAGAGGACTTGGGTGACCGTTAAATTCTCCGTTATCATATTTGACTCCTTTTAACAATTTGTTTATTCTAACAAATTCGTCAAGGCTTTCTTTTACGTCATACAAATTGTGTATCTTCTGTGCCATTTCTTGATAAAAAGGCGTGAGATTAAAATAATTTTTATACGTTTTTTTCGTGTCAAAACTATAAGTGAATAACAAATTATCTATTGACGGGTACATACAGTAGTTTACTTTGGTGTTTTGAAGAATATGTCTAATTGATTGAACTGCATCGTGGGATCGTTGTACACACCAAGCATAGGAATCTAACTCTTTAGCAAAAAGTTTTGCTCTCCAATCATGTTCAGGTTGATGATCTTCGATATCGACGGTAGGATCGTTAGGAATAGTATCGCCGCTAGTAATCCATGATCTTGGATAATCTCGATCTAGTATACTAAATCTACCAAATCCTGTAATTCCCACTGTTATAAAGTCTGTCTCTGGATTAAATTGAAATGTATCGTTTGCTTCAATTAGTCTAGACAAAATAAGAGTATTTGATGCTCCACCTTGACCAAAATTATAATATTTTTCAAAATTAGCTGCAATTAAATCTGGTAATGTACCCCAACCATAGTTAACATAACTGCATCCAAATGCAAAGTATCTTTTGTAGTTAGATATCATGAGTAATCGTAACTTATTTTTTCGCAAAGCAAATTCATATGAACTATAACAGCCATAGCATAACTTATTGCGTGTGCTTTTTTAAAGTAATATTCACCAGTCTCTGGCTTGATCCATACTTCGCTCATGATCGTCGTCCAGTCTTTCCCAATCAGATAGCGTTTGGCCGGGCGTATCATTGCTAGGACTGCACCTAATTGTTCCACGGAAGTTGGGCAGGTCTTTTTCAGTACATCCCCATGACCGTTCAAATGAAATAATTGATTTACAAACTCTTCGTGTTGTAAAAGCTGCCATAGCGGTTCTGTCTCCAACAACTTATTTAAATGATTTTCGTCTTTTATATCTTGATATATGCCAACATTGAGAAAATCTATTTTAAAATATCCTCTCTCTTCAGCAACATTATAATCTATGCTTGCTTGACCTGTTATTGGATTAACAGGAATTTGCTGACAATAAACGCCTGTATTATGTTTCCTGCCATCTTCTAAGGTAGCAGGAACGTGTTTGATAATATCAAGTATTTTTGTTCTGTCTGCAAAATCAATATCAATATCAGGCATTTTGAATTTCCGTCAGTGTAGGAGCGTAGTTACCTTCTTTCTGAACGGTAATGCTAGATGCGTTATTAGCAAATATAATAGCTTCGTTGATAGATTTTGTCACTAGGTATTGGTAACTTAGTGCTGCTAAAAATGTATCTCCGCATCCGCAAACATCTACAACTTCTACGGATTTGGTGGGAAATATTTTGTTTCCATACATAGCACCACGACTACCAAGTGTAACAATCATATTGGAATTTGAAGATGTCTTATTTCTATTTTCTAATTCGTTGATCTTTATAAAGGCCCCGTTGAAGCGAGATAGATTTGGCTTTTTAGTATCAATAAAAATTGGACCTTTATAATTTTGAATTAGATATTCGATATCTTCGTAAGATAAAAATCCTTTGTTGTAATCTGATATTACAACACAGTCGTACTTGTCTAATGCTTGCGGAACTTTACGGTTCCATGAGAAAATCTTTGGTTCTAAATCTACTCTTAGAAGATGTTGTCTAGATCTTTGATCAATATATCTTGTTTTCGTAATAACTGCTTCTGCTGTTACAAAATCTACGTCTGTACCCAACTTGTCTAAGTTTGCTTTCACATTTCCGGCCATACCGGGGCCAGTATACCTTTCTACTATTTTAATCACAGGCACAGGTGCCTCAGGGCTTAACCTGTCACAGGTTCCAATAATATATTCATCGGTGCAATAATCACCGACTAATAATATTTTGAATTTTGTTTGTGGTTGAATATCCATCTAAGTAATTACAATATTGTATTTCTTTACAGTGCTGTTCACCAATTATGGGTTTACCAATGTAATCGCTGCCCTTGACCATTACGTCCGGAGCATATTCTTTTATCATACTTACAAGTTCGTCTGAACTTGAAAATATTTTTACTTCATCAACATAGCGCAGTGATTCAAGCATTGTCTTTCTTTCTGTTTGCGAGTTTATGGGCCTGTTATTGCCTTTTAACTCTTTAACCCTGTCGTCACTGTCTATCAATACTAAAACATAACTGTCTTTGATATTTCTAGCTTGCTGAAGCATTTTGAGATGTCCAACGTGTAAAATATCAAATGTACCATTGACAATAACTTTAGTCATAGGGTATGGTAGATTTTAACTTTGTTAAATCTGCACAGGTGAAACTTTGATATTGAACAGCAAGATTTTTAGGAACAGGTATATATTTGATCATAGCCCCTGTTTCTGCCGCAATTTCTTCGGCAATAGATAATATTGATCTAGGCTTGCCAGTTCCAATGTTCCATACACCACTTTTATTGACACCAAAGAATTTTCTATGCACTTCTACAACTTTTTTAACAGGAACAAAGTCTCTATAGAAGTCATGTGATCCTTCAAATATTTCAATAATGCCAGTTTCTTTAGCTTGTTTTCGAAATTTTTCAAAGGGACTGCTTTGATTACCTTTGTGACCTTCATTTGGACCATAGACATTGAAATATCTAAATCCCTGTACAGGCATTTCCCATTTTAATGTATATTTTTCAACATATCTTTCAAACAGATATTTGCTCCATGCATAAGGAGATTTGGGATCTACCGGAGAATCTTCTGTGAATTTTGTGCCAGACCCGTATACACTTGCAGAACTCGCATATTGAAAATGTACCCTAAATCTCCAGCATTCTTCAACTAGCCATTTACTGAAATCATAGTTTTGTTCCATGATTCGATCTACATTGTTTTCAACGGTGCTGCTAATAGCACCTAGATGTATACATATATCTGTATCGCGTAAATTTGGTAGTTCTCCACCCCAATCGTAAAATTTCAATTCGTGCTCATCTTTAAGAGCATCAACCATGTTTTTACCAATAAAGCCTTTATGTCCTGTGATTAAAATTTTCATTTTTGGCTGTCTCCTGGCATGACTCTATAGTTGTCTTCCACGCTATCTGGAGTGCTAACTTCGATAATTGTGCCCTCTTCTAAGCAAATTACCTGATGCGGGAACAGGGGAGGGTTATGCCAAGTATCACCTGCATTTAATTCTTTTTCATGCTGACTTGCATCCTTTGTGTCAATATAGCGCACTAAAAATTTTCCGCTTAAAACGTGCCAAGTTTCGTCCTTTTCCGCATGAAAATGCATACTAAATTTTGCGTTTTTGCGAAAATTCATCATCTTTCCGCAGTATTTTTCATTACTGCACCATATGAGCTCACTACCCCAACCCTTAGGTACTAACCCATGTAATTGTGTTTTCTTCTGCACCATTATTTTATTCCTGTTTCTTTGCAAATTTCCTTAACCAATGCTACATCAGCGGGAAATTCTTTGAATTTTTTCTTCCAAAATTGTACATCTATTACTGCGCTGATCATATCCAATTGTTCGTCGCTCATATTGTTAAGCATGGTTTGGCCTGTGCTTGAATTTAGCACAATCCAGGCGCTGATATTACCGTTTCTGATATCAAAAACTGCTCTATTTAAAGTTGCATAGTTAAAATAGTGAGAAAAATTTGCGTTATTTTCGTCTGCCCACTGCATCATGGTTTGTAAAGATCTTTGTACCGCTGCTTCTACAGGTTCAATCTTTAAAATTTCATAGAGGTACGTTTCGTACAATTCATCCCTACACCAATGATCAAGTTTAACACCACTTTTTATCACATAGTCCATAAATTTTTCTGGATACAATGGATTTACATTGTTAATAAAACTACCAAATTTTACAAATGCATTATAGTAAGGACTATCGCAAAATTCTTCATAGGTTTTTTCTTTTCTACTACCTTGAGAAATAACCCAAAATCTGTTAAAAGCTAAAAATCCTGCTTGAACACGTTTTTCTGATTTCTGCATGATTCTGCGCTTTGGCTCGCACATGTGAGCATAGAGAGTTTTTTCTTTCATAAAACTCTTGCCGCAGTGATTGCAGTTAAAAGGTTGTTCTACGGGTTCTATCATTCGTATTCTTTTCTTGACTTTTTGTCCAATCCCATTTTATCAAATAATTCTTGTTTATCTGCATCAGTCATCATCGCAGCCAGTATTTTTATTTCATTCATTTTCATTGAAGGATAAAGTTCCACAAGTAATTTTTCAATTTTGTTAGCTTTTTCTTTTTTACCTGCGGCTACATATTGATAATCTAAATTCATCCCTAATCCCATGCCGGCATAAAGTTTCCATAGCAGAGATTTATG
>Ga0129333_10001657_pt1 | contig 20360 bp, 19 predicted proteins | sample CPB6_08_DNA_FD_94474 | JGI IMG/M metagenome (GOLD analysis project Ga0129333, IMG submission 94474) | Freshwater to marine salinity gradient microbial communities from Chesapeake Bay, USA - CPBay_Sum_0.6_0.8_DNA | ecosystem: Environmental > Aquatic > Marine > Coastal | place: USA: Chesapeake... | reverse complement strand
CAGCGATTATCTGCTGCCGTTCGAGCTGGCCTCGGTGCTGCTGCTGATGGCGATGATCGGTGCGATCGTGCTGGCGCGCCGCGATGTGTTCGCCGCCGACATCGTCACTGGCGAACCGGCTGATCAGGGTCTGATCGAGAAGTCCCGCACCCCCCTGCTGCTGGAGAAGCCCAACCGATGAACCTCGAGCTCACCACCGTTCCCCTGCAGGCCTACCTGGCCCTGGCCGCAACCCTGTTCTGCACCGGCGTCTGGGGGCTGATCAACAGCCGCAACGCCGTGCGCGTGCTGATGAGCATCGAGCTGATGCTCAATGCGGTGAACATCAACCTGATGGCCTTCTCCAGCTATGTGGACGGCCAGCTGATCCGTGGCCAGGTGTTCACGATCTTCGTGATCACCGTGGCGGCCGCCGAGGCCGCCGTCGGCCTGGCGATCCTGCTCTCCCTGTATCGGAACCGTGAAACGGTCGACATGGAGCGTTTCAACCTGCTGCGCTGGTAGCCAGGCTGGGGTTGCGCCCTCCTGATCGCTCCCCTTGCGCCTCGATTCCGTCTGGTTGATCCACCGTGCCGCCAGCCAGGCGGCGCTGCGTCAGGCCCGCCGCAGCGCCGAGATTCTGCGCGGCCAGGGCGCCAGGGTCTGTGTGGCCATGAGCGGGCCCCATGCCAACCCCTTTCCGGGCCTGCTCGCCGATCAGGGTGGTCCGCCTGATCTGGCCGTGGTGCTTGGCGGTGATGGCACCGTCCTCGGTGCTGCCCGTCACCTGGCGCCCCTGGAGGTGCCGCTGCTCTGCTTCAACGTGGGCGGTCACTTCGGCTTCCTCACCCATGAGCGCAAGCTGCTCACCCAGGGCAGTGCTGCGGCGCTCGAGCCCGACCTCTGGCAGCGTCTGCGCGATGACCGCTTCGCCCTGGAGCGGCGCATGATGCTCGAAGCCCGTACCGATACCAGTGAGGAGTGTCACCTCGCCCTCAACGACTTCTACCTGCGCCCCGGCCTCGATGAGGTGGCCCCCACCTGTGAGCTGGAGCTGGAGATCGATGGTGAGGTGGTCGATCAGTACCGCGGCGATGGTCTGATCATCGCCACCGCCACCGGCTCAACCGGTTATTCGATGGCCGCCGGGGGGCCGATCCTGCATCCGGGGGTGGAAGCGATCGTGGTCAATCCCATCTGTCCGATGAGCCTCTCCAGCCGCACGGTGGTGGTGCCGCCGCGGGCGCAGCTGGCGGTGTGGCCGCTGGGAGAAACGAGCCGGCGCGTGCGTCTCTGGAAGGATGGCGCCCTGGCCACCGTGCTGGAGCCCGGCGATCGCTGCGATGTGCGCCGGGCGCCGCACCATGCGCTGATGGTGCAGCTGGATCAGAGTCCCTCCTACTACCGCACCCTCAGCCGCAAGCTGCACTGGGCCGGCAGCCTCACCGGCGCCGAACCCTCCCCCAACTGAATGCCTTCCCCACCGGAACCCTTGCCATGGCCCTCGAGATCGAACGCCGCTTCCTGGTGCGCGGTGAGGACTGGCGCCCACTGGTGTGCTGGCAGGCGCAGCTGCGGCAGGGCTACCTGGCCGCCGCGTCTGAGGGACTGACGCTGCGGGTCCGCAGCGACGGCCAGGAGGGCGCCTGGCTCACGCTCAAATATCCGGCCGGCGGGATCGCCCGTGCTGAATTCGAGTACGCGATTCCTCCCGCCGATGCGCAGGCTCTGCTCGCCCGCTGCGGCGAGGCCTTGTCGAAATGGCGCCATGGGCTCGATCTGCCCGGGGGTGACTGGGTGCTCGATGTGTTCGAGGCCGACAATGCCCCCCTGGTGATCGCCGAAGTCGAGCTGGCCAGCGCCGACGATCCGGTGCTGATCCCGCCCTGGTGCGCCGTGGAGATCACCGGCGTGGGCGCCTTCAGCAATGCGGCGCTGGCGCGGCGACCCTTTGCGACCTGGTCCGCGGCGGAGCGCGAGCCCTGGCTGCGGAGCGGTCTCAGCGCTGCCCTTCCCGGGGAAGATTGCAGCAGTTGAAGCCATCGCGGCAGATCTTGCCGTGATCCATGGCCCAGTTCAGCAGCGCCACGCGGTTCTTGGCGCCGGTCTTGCTGAACACGTTGCTCACGTGGTTGTCCACGGTGCGTTTGCTGATCATCAGCTGCTCGCCGATCTCCTGGTTGGTCAGTCCCTGGGCAACGAGCCCGATGATCTCCAGCTCCCGCTCCGAGAGGTCGAGGCGTGGTTGGCTGTGATCGCCCCGGTCCGCCATAGGAGGCTGCTCACTCCCGGCCTGAAGAGCCGGCTGACTGCTTGGCATCACTGTAGGCAGCCTGGGCCAGGACGCCGTTCGTGGTGGTCGATACTGGCCCCAATCGGAACAGGGTTTTGCGGCTGCAGCGGGCATTGGAGGATGGGGCGTTCGCGATCACCGCTGAGGTGATGCCCCCCCGCGGCGGTGATCCCTCGATCACCCTGGCCCATGCCCGGGCCCTGGGCGGCCTGGTGCATGCCGTCAATGTCACCGACAGCAGTCGGGCGGTGATGCGCATGAGCAGCCTGGCGGTCTGCCGGTTGCTGCTCGATGCCGGCATCGAGCCGGTGTGGCAGCTGGCCTGCCGCGACCGCAACCGTATCGGTCTGCAGGCGGATCTGCTCGGTGCCCACGCCCTCGGCATCCGCAATCTGCTCTGCCTCACCGGGGATCCGGTGCGCGCCGGTGATCAGGGCAGCGCCCGTCCCGTGCATGAGTTCGAATCGGTGCGGTTGCTGCAGCAGGTGCACGCGTTCAACCAGGGGATCGATCCGGTGCAGGGGGCATTGCCAGATGGTCCCACCGCCCTGTTCGCCGGCGCCGCCGCCGATCCCCAGTGCGGGAGCTGGGGCGGTCTGCGCAGTCGCATCCGCCGCAAGCAGCAGTCGGGAGCCCGCTTCCTGCAGACCCAGATGGTCACCGACGCCGACTGTCTGCGCCGCTTCGTTGAGGAGATCAGCGGACCGCTGGGGCTGCCGGTGCTCGCGGGGGTGTTCCTGCTCAAGTCGGCCAGGAATGCCGCCTTCATCAACCGCGTGGTGCCCGGTGCCAACATTCCGCAGGCGACCATCGATCGTCTGGCGGCCGCCAGCAATCCCGCCGATGAAGGCATCAGCATTGCCGCCGAGCAGGTGGCCGCCTACGCCGGGATCGCCCAGGGGGTGCACCTGATGGCCGTCAAGGCCGAGGAGCGGATCCCCCTGATCCTGGAACGGGCGGGGATCAGCCCGCGCTGCTGATCGCCAGGTCGGTGCCCAGCAGTTCGGCCATCGCCTTCTGCTGCGGTGAGGGCGTGGCGTGATCCTGGCGGCGCGAATCGGTGATCAGCCAGTCCAGCGCCGCTTCCTGCAGGTCGAAGTGATCACCATTGCGGTCGACGCAATAGCGGCCGAACACCAGCTTCTCCACCAGACGCACGCCCGGGCCAATGCGTGAGTAGTCGAAGATGATCGAGTTGTCGATCGTGGCGCCTTCACAGATGTGGCAGCTGGGGCCGATCATGGCCGGGCCGATGATCGTTGCACCATCCTCGATGCGGGTCATCCCACCCACATAGATCGGTCCCTCAACCTTGATGCGGTCCCAGTTGGCGGCCACGTTCAGGCCGGTGTAGATGCCGGGGCGCACCTCCTTGCCGGGGATCTGCACCTGGCGCACATCGCCCTGCAGGACGCTGCGGATCGCCTGCCAGTAATCAGGCACCTTGCCGATATCCACCCATTCGAATTCCATGGGCAGGGCGTAGAACGGTGCCCCATCAGCCACCAGGCGTGGGAACAGGTCTGCCCCGATGTCGAACGGCACTCCTGCTGGCACGTAGTTGAGCACTTCCGGCTCAAAGATGTAGATGCCGGTGTTGATCATGTCGCTGGCGGCCTCATCCACCGCCGGCTTCTCCTGGAAGGAGCGCACGCGGCCATCGGCATCGGTCACCACCACGCCATAGCTGCTCACCTGATCGCGGGGGACGCGTTTGGTGATCAGGCTGGCCATGGCACCCTTGGCCTTGTGCCGGCGCACGGCCTCGGTGAGATCAAGGTCGATCAGGGCATCGCCGCAGAGCACCACGAAGGTGTCGTCGAAGAAGGGCTGGAAGCTCTGGATCTTCTTCAGGCCGCCGGCGGAGCCCACGGCGTCGCCGATCAGCTCACCCTCTTCGATGCGGCCTTCGAAGCTGTAGGCAATCTCAACGCCGAAGCGCTGGCCATCACGGAAGTAATTCTCGATCTCTTCAGCCAGGTGCGAGACGTTCACCATGATTTCGGTGAAGCCGTGCTCCCGCAGCAGCTCCAGCAGAAACTCCATCACGGGTTTCTGCAGGATGGGGATCATCGGCTTGGGGATCGTGTGGGTGATCGGCCGCACACGGGTCCCCTTACCGGCCGCCAGGATCATCGCCTTCATCGGCGCTGTCTGTCTTCGGTGGGAGTGCCACCCTAGACAGGTGCCTCAGGCTGCCTGGGCCTGGCCGGCCGGCCCCGGATCTGACCCCACCCTCGGCGCAGCGATCGTCACTGGCATGCTGCCGGCGTCCGCTTCGATCCGCTGCAGCCGCAGCGGCCCGTGCAGGCCCCCCTCCTGCTGCAGCTCCACCCGGCCCTGGGAGCAGAGGAACAGCAAGGCCCAGAACACGCCGACCCGGTCGCAGTCCAGGTCAGCCGGTGCCACGGCTGCCCAGGCGCCCACCAGGGCCTCAAAGCAGCACCAGTCTTGGGCGGCCGGCCATGCCAGCAGGAACTGGCTGAGGGCTGCGGTGGTTTCCGGCAGCTTCTCGCGGTGCGCCAGGGCGGCCACCTGTTCGATCACGGCCCGATCGCTGTAGCGCCGGCTGCGTGAGCGCTGGCGCCCGTTTCCCTCGTTCGCCTCCAGCCGTTCGGCGATGTCCTCAAGCTGCCGGATCAACTCCCCCAGGGTCACGGGCCGCTGCAGGGGCGGTGGCGCCACCGGACGTCGCAGCAGATGACGCTCCGGTCGTCGCGGCAGTGCAAAGGCCTGGTTGAGCAGCCCGTCCGGACCGTCGTCCTCCAGGCCCAGCTCGGCCACCTCGTCGTCCACGGTTGGAGCCGGGAAGGTCTGCATTTCGAGCACCTCCGCCTTCAGTCCCACCAGCACCGAGGCGGCAAGAAATGCCTCGCTGGTGTCCGCCAGGTCCTGCTCGAAGCTGCCGCCGCGTCCGCCGGAGGCCACAGCCACCAGCCGGGGAACTTCGATCCGGCTGCGCAGCTGATCGAGAAATCCGTCGACAACGGCGATCACATCGACATCCCAGGGGTCGAGATCGCCCCGCTCGGCCGCCTCCTGCAGCAACCGGATGGCCAGCCTGGCGCCCGCTTCCGCCAAAGATCAGCCCAATCTGCTCAGACCCTACCGGTCCTCGTCGGGCTGAACCAGGGGCAGATGGCTGATCGTGGTGTTTGAGGGAGCCTCAGCCGGCCTCGCTGCTGCCGGAGCTTTCGCCCGCGGCCGGCAACAGGCTGAGCTGGGCATCCACGGTGGCGCGGTAGCGCTGCACATCCTCTTCCAGTTCACGGATGCGCACCTGCTGGGCTTCCAGCTCCCCTGGGCTCAGCTGGCTTTCGACGCGTTTCACCACACCGGTCCACACCGCGAACACCCAGGCGGCCGTGGCGCCGATGCCACCCACCAGAAGCAGCATCGCTGCCAGGGGCAATGTGGTGGTCAGGCCCGGGAGGAAGGTCACGGTGGTGGGCGCCGTGTTTTCCAGGGTGAACATCACCATGGCCAGGCCGAAGCTGAAGATCAGCACGAAATTCAGCTGCTTCATCGCTTGTGCTGTGGAGAGTGGGGAACGGGACTGCGCGAGAGCGTAGGGCCCTCAGCCGGCCAGGGGCAGAGTCGGTGCCACCAGTCGCGCCGGCGGCAGCAGGGCCGCCAGTGTTGGCTTGCGGATCAGGTCGTTGGCGCCTGGGTGGATCAGCCGCGCCACCGCGTTGTTCTCGCGCTGCACCAGCGCCTCAATGGAGGCGCGGTAGCTGTCGGTCATGATCCGTGGATAGAGGCCGATGCCCAGGATCGGCACCAGCAGGCAGCTGATCACGTAGATCTCACGTGGCTCGGCATCCACCAGGTTGCTGTGGGAGGCCAGCTCGGCGTTCTCCTTGCCGAAGAAGATCTCCCGCAACATCGACAACAGGTAGATCGGGGTCAGGATCACGCCCACGGCGGCCAGCACCGCCATCACCACCCGGAAGCTGAGGGTGTAGGCCTCACTGGTGGCAAAGCCCACGAACACCATCAGCTCGCTGACGAAGCCGCTCATCCCCGGCAGGGCCAGAGAAGCCAGGGAGCAGACGGTCCAGAGCGCAAACATCTTGCGCATCTTCTGGCCCACACCGCCCATCTCATCGAGCTGCAGGGTGTGGGTGCGGTCGTAGGTGGCGCCCACCAGGAAGAACAGCGAGGCGCCGATCAGGCCGTGGCTGATCATCTGCAGCATCGCTCCGCTGGTGCCCAGATCGCTGAAGCTGCCGATGCCGATCAGCACGAAGCCCATGTGGCTGATCGAGCTGTAGGCGATCTTGCGCTTGAGGTTGCGCTGGGCGAAGGAGGTGAGCGCCGCATAGATGATGTTCACCACCCCCAGCACCACCAGCAGCGGCGCGAACTGGGCGTGGCCTTCAGGCAGCAGCTGCACGTTGAAGCGCAGCAGCGCGTAGCCGCCCATCTTGAGCAGGATCCCGGCCAGCAGCATGTGAACCGGTGCCGTGGCCTCGCCGTGGGCATCCGGCAGCCAGGTGTGCAGGGGCACGATCGGCAGCTTCACGCCGAAGGCGATCAGCAGGCCCGCGTAGGCCAACAGCTGGAACTTCGTGGAGAAGTCCTTGGCCATCAGATCGGTGTACTCAAAGCTGGTGTGGCCGCCGTAAAAGGCCATCGCCAGCCCCACGATCAGGATGAACAGCGAGCTGCCGGCGGTGTAGAGGATGAACTTGGTGGCGGCGTACTGGCGCTTCTTGCCGCCCCAGATCGCCAGCAGCAGATACACCGGCAGCAGTTCCAGCTCCCAGGCCAGGAAGAACAGCAGCATGTCCTGCACGGCGAACACGGCGATCTGGCCGCCATCCATCGCCAGCAGCAGGAAGTAGAAGAGCTTCGGCTTGAAACTCACCGGCCAGGCCGCCAGGGCCGCCAGGGCCGTGATGAAGCTGGTGAGCAGGATCAGCGGCATCGACAGGCCATCGGCCCCGACCGACCAGGCCAGGCCCAGATCCGGCAGCCAGGTCCAGCGTTCAGCCAGCTGCAGCCCCTCCACGCTCGGGTCGTAGCCGTTGATGTAGCCGCCCACCGTGATCAGGAAGGTGATCAGGGTCACCCCCAGGGCGAACCAGCGCACCTGCTTGCCATCGCCCTGGTCGGGCACGAACGGGATCAGCAGGGCCGCCGCGATCGGGAACAGGATCGCGGCGCTCAACCAGGGGAAGGTGGTGCTGCTGCCCTCGGCCAGGGTGGTGGCAAGGGTGACGGCGAAATCCAGGGCCACAGGCCGCTCACGGGTCTGGCCGGAGTGTAGAAATCACGACCGCCGCTGAACCGGGGCGGTGGCCGATGTCACACAGAGCGTTGTGGCTGGGGCCGGCTGCGCGGCGCTCACCGCCGGGCGGGACAGCACCGCGCAGCCGGCCCCAGCCCCTTTGGGGCGCGGGGCGGGAGCTGTGATGTGCAAGCGATCCTTCGCGCCCGGCTGGCGCTCCTACCCCAGCGCTCCGAACAGGACGACGAGGGCGATGACGCCGCCGAACACGATCAGCGCGTAGAACTGGGCGCGGCCGGTCTCGAAGTATTTCAGGCCTTCACCGCTGCCGAGGGTGACCAGGCCGGTGAGGTTGACGACGCCGTCGACAACCTTGGAATCCACCTCCAGAACCGAGCGGGCCAGTTTGCGGCTGCCCTGCACGAACAGCTTGTCGTTGATGTCGTCGAGGTACCACTTGTTGGCCAGGAAGGCGTTGAGCGCCGGGAAGCGACCGGCCACAGCGCTGGCCAGATCGAGCTTGTGCAGCGCGTAGGCCAGGGCCGAGATCGTGATGCCCACAACCGAGATCGCCACCGAGGCGCCGGCCAGGGGCAGGAACTCGCCCCAGCTGAAATGGCTGGCCATGTGGACGGCTTCCTCGGGATCGAGCAGCTGGGCGAAACGGCTGTTCCAGGGGGTACCCAGCAGACCGATCAGCACGGAAGGAACCGCCAGAACCGCCAGGGGCATCGCCATCTGCCAGCCAGACTCGTGCGGGTGGGAGGCGTGCTGGCCATGACCAGCGTCGTGGTCGCCACTGCTCTTGCCAGCGGCTGCCATCAGCTGGGCCTGCACCGTCTTGTCGGTTCCGCGGAACTCGCCCTCAAACGTGAGGAAGTAGAGCCGGAACATGTAGAAGGCGGTCATGCCGGCGGTGATGAAGCCCATCGCCCAGAGCAGGGGATAGGTGTTGAACGCCTGGCCGAGGATCTCGTCCTTGCTCCAGAAGCCGGCCAGGGGCGGGATGCCGGCGATGGCGATGCAGACGATCAGGAAGGTGGTGCTGGTGATCGGCATCCAGCGGCGCAGGCCGCCCATCAGGCGCATGTCCTGGGCCAGCACCGGCTCATGGCCCACCACCTCCTCCATGGCGTGGATCACCGAGCCGGAGCCCAGGAACAGCATCGCCTTGAAGAAGGCATGGGTCACGAGGTGGAACATCCCCGCCACGGGCGCGCCGCAACCCATGGCCAGCATCATGTAGCCCAGCTGGCTGACCGTGCTGTAGGCCAGACCCTTCTTGAGGTCCATCTGGGTGAGGGCGATCGAGGCCCCCAGGAACAGCGTGATCGTGCCGATCACGGCGATCACGGTCTGCACCGCCGGGAAGGGGACGTACACCGGCTGCAGGCGGGCCACCAGGAACACACCGGCGGCCACCATGGTGGCGGCGTGGATCAGGGCTGAGATCGGCGTGGGGCCCTCCATCGCGTCGGGCAGCCAGACATGCAGCGGGAACTGGGCCGACTTGGCCATCGGGCCCATGAACACCAGCAGACAGAGGATCACCGCCACGGTGTTGCTGACGCTGCCGCCGGCCACGGCCTCCTGCAGGCGGGTGCCGATCTCCTCGAAGCCGAAGCTGCCCGTTGCCCAGAACAGGCCAAGAATGCCCAGCAGCAGGCCGAAGTCGCCGACGCGGTTGACCACGAAGGCCTTCTGGGCGGCATTGGCGGCGCCGTCGCGGTCGTACCAGAAGCCCACGAGCAGGTAGGAGCACATGCCCACCAACTCCCAGAACACGTAGATCTCAAGCAGGTTCGGGCTGATCACCAGGCCCAGCATCGAACTGCTGAACAGGGCCAGATAGGTGAAGAAGCGCACATAGCCCTTGTCGTGGGCCATGTAGCCATCCGAATACACCATCACCAGCACGGCGATGGTGGTGACCAGGGCCAGCATCACCGCCGCCAGGGCATCGACGCGGAAGCCCATCTGCAGGTTGAAGCTGCCGGCGCTGGCCCAGTTGAACAGCACTTCCGTGGGGCCGGCGCCGGCCAGCTGCTGGGCCAGCACCGCGTAGCTCAGTACCGCCGCTGCGCCCACGCAGCTGATCAGCAGCAGCGCCACGGGTTTGCGCAGACGGTTGACGGTGCGGTTGAAGCTGATCAACCCCAGGCCGACCAGGCAGGCCCCCGCCAGCGGGAGCACCGGAATCAGCCAGGCGAGTTCGGCGGGCGAGGGCATCCGGCTCTGGGGCAGTCGTGGTCAGTTTAGGCAGGGCTCAGCGAGGCTCCTGTCGCCCTGTGTCGGCTGGCGCACCCCGTCGCGCCCAGGCTCAACCCAGCCAGTGGGCCAGGCCGGTGCGGGCGAAGGCGGTGGCACCGGCGCCGATGAAGCGGTGGGCCCACCAGAACACAGCCACGGCGATGGCGATGCCCAGCTGGGCCGGCCGCAGGAACTCGCTCAGCACCAGCTGCTGCCGGCCGTCGAGCACCGCCCGGAACGGGATCACCGAGGTGCTGGCCCGAAGCTCCTCGAAGGCGGGGCCGAAGCGGTTGGCCAGGCGGCGGTCGCCGTTCCAGATCGCGAACAGGTGATGGCCGATCAGGCCCACGCAGGCCGCCACCATGAAGCTGCTGCCGATCCAGAGCAGGTGGGTGAAGCACCAGAGGATCTGGCCGATCGCCTGGGGATGGCGGCTGATGCGGATGATCCCGCTGGCATAGAGCCGTACCTGCGGTTTGAGCACCGCCGGGATTTCCAACAGGTTGTAGGTGGCCGGGTAGAGGAACAGGAAGCTGATTGCAGTGCCGGTCCACACCACCGGCACGATCCAGGGCTGGTCCTGCAGGTTCCAGAGGCGGATCCCGTCGTAGCGGTGGGCCAGGAAGTAGCCGATCACCACTACGGCCGACGGGATGCTGACGGCGGCGAACAGCAGCCGCCAGGCCCGTTCACCGATCCGTGCCGCCCCCCAGGCCCGCAGGGAGGCACCGCCGCTGTGGATCACGGCGAAGGCCAGCAGCAGCGCCAGCATCACCCAGCTGCTGTGGTGGGGATTGAGTGCGCTCATGCCGGCGGTTGGGGAGGGTTGATTGTGGCGGATGCCGCGGTGCTGCAGAGGAGCAGGCCAATTCCGGAGGCTGCCCCCTAGAGTTCAGCCTCCAGCCGGTGAACGCCTCGCGATCCCTTCATGGCTGATCTGCCGTTCACCCTCGACCAGCTGCGCATCCTGCGGGCCATCGCCAGCGAAGGCAGCTTCAAAAAGGCGGCTGACAGCCTCTACGTGACTCAGCCGGCGGTGAGCCTGCAGATCCAGAACCTGGAGAAGCAGCTCGATGTGTCGTTGTTCGACCGCGGAGGCCGAAAGGCCCAGCTCACGGAGGCAGGGCACCTGCTGCTGAGCTACTGCGACCGCATCCTCAGCCAGTGCCAGGAGGCCTGCCGCGCCCTCGATGACCTGCACAACCTGCGCGGCGGCTCGCTGATCGTCGGCGCCAGCCAGACCACCGGCACCTACCTGATGCCGCGCATGATCGGCCTGTTCCGGCAGAAGTATCCGGATGTGGCCGTTCAGCTGCAGGTGCACAGCACCCGCCGCACCGGCTGGAGCGTGGCCAACGGGCAGATCGACCTGGCGATCATCGGCGGCGAGCTGCCTTCTGATCTGAACGAGCAGCTGCAGGTGGTGCCTTACGCCAGTGATGAGCTGGCCCTGGTGCTGCCTGTCAAGCATCCGCTGGCACGCCTGCCGGAGCTGAGCAAGGACGATCTCTACCGCCTCGGGTTCGTCTGCCTCGATGCCCAGTCCACCACCCGCAAGATGGTGGACCAGCTGCTGGCCCGCTCCGGCCTGGATGTGTCCCGCCTCAAGATCGAGATGGAGCTCAACTCCTTCGAGGCGATCAAGAACGCGGTCCAGAGCGGCCTGGGGGCGGCCTTCCTGCCGGTGGTGTCGATCGAGCGGGAGCTGGCCGCCGGCAGCCTGCACCGCCCTGCCCTGGCCGATCTCGCTGTGCGCCGCCAGCTCAAGCTGATCACCCATCCAGCCCGGTATTGCTCGCGCGCCGCCGATGCCTTCCGGCGCGAGATTCTGCCGGTGTTCGCCAGCCCGGACAGCCCGCTGCGGCGGCCCCTGCTCCAGAACCAGGCCAGCGCCGGTGCCGAGGAAGCGGCACCGGTCTGACGGGAGCGCTTGCGCTCCGGGGGGACGTTGACCGTCTGGGCCGTTGCCGTTGTCAGGCGGGCCAGGTCGTGGATCCGATCCCCGATCAGAACTGATCCGCTTCCGGCGTCACCCCCACGGTGTCGTCAGCCACCCCTTTGGTGAGGAACTTGTTCTCGCTGATGTCGGTCTGGTAGACGCAGCGCACCACCGGCTTGTCCTTGACCGAGCCGATGTAGGCGAAGGTGTTCATGCGCTGCTTGCACTGGCGCATCTGCTCGGCGGTGACCGCCCCCTCCTTCTGCAGCACGCTCCAGTTCTCACGCCGGATCACGCAGCCGGGCTTGAGGGCGGGCTGGGTCACGAAGCTTGAGCTGGGGTTCATCGTGGTGTACAGCTCGATGTCCATCACGAAGGCGCTGGCCCCCCACTGGCGGCAGAACTCGGGATCGGGCACGGCCATGTCCAGCTGCTGGGAGCTGGCGATGTTGCCCTGGTCCCCCTGGGTGGTGCTGGAGAGGCCGGTGCCGATACCGATGCCCACGATCAGCACACCCGCCAGGATCGCGATCGTGGCCATGTTGAGCTGAATCGCCGGGCCTCCCTTGCCACCGGGGCCCATGCCACCGGGTCCCTTACCGGCGCCGCCCCCTCCACCGCCCCCACGGCGGCCTGGACCTGGACCGGCGGCGTAGGGATCGCCATAGGCGTCCTCGTCGTCGGCACGACCGCCGCGCCCGTAGCCACCACGCCCGTAGCCGCTGCGCCCATAGCCACCGCGGTCGTCATCCCGACCCGAGCGGGGGTCACGGCCATCGCGTTCCCCCTGGCGGTTGGCGCCGCGGCCATAGCTGGATCGGCTCATGGTTGCGTCCTGGACACGGTTCAGGCTGCGGCCGCAGGGCTCTGGGGCAGGCCCATCGAATAGTTCAGCACCCGACAGTCCGGGTTGTAGCGCAGCTGGCCGGCCTGCAGCAGCTCGCGGATCGTGTCCTCCAGCTCCGAGCCGATGCGTCGCAGGGTGTAGTCGCTCAGGTCGGCGCCGGCGCTGGCCTCGACCAGCTGGCGGAAGCGCTGCTGCACGGCCTCCTGGCTGGCGGTGTCCCAGAGAAATTCGTTGTCCGGGTCGAGATCGAGGGTGAGCTGGTTGGCATCGGCCACCAGCCGCCCGTCTTCGACACGGGCCGTGAACAGGCGCACGTGGCGGGTGGTCGATTTGATCAGGGTGTCGGCCATGGCGGTGCGTCGGGAAGCGTCTGTGGGGATCCGCGGCGAAGGGCTGGGCCGCTGCTCCGGCATGCCCTGACTTTAGGAAGCCCGTGGCCGTCGCGGTTCGCCCGGGGATCTGGCCGCTGATCCAACACCTGCGGGAGCGGGCCTCTTAAGGTTGACTGCTGATTCAGGGTTGTTCATGCGCGTCGCCATTGCCGGTGCTGGCCTGGCTGGGTTGGCCTGTGCCAAGTACCTCAGCGACGCCGGGCATACCCCTGTGGTGGTGGAAGCACGGGATGTGCTGGGCGGCAAGGTGGCCGCCTGGCAGGACGCCGATGGCGACTGGTATGAGACCGGTCTGCACATTTTCTTCGGCGCTTACCGCAACATGCGCCAGCTGTTCAAGGAGCTGGATATCGAGGACAGGCTGCAGTGGAAGAGCCACTCGATGATCTTCAACCAGAAGGAGACGCCCGGCACCTACAGCCGCTTCGACTTCCCCGACATCCCGGCCCCGTTCAACGGCGTGGCCGCGATTCTTGGCAACAACGACATGCTGACCTGGCCGGAGAAGATCTCCTTCGGCCTCGGTCTGGTTCCGGCGATGCTGAGGGGGCAGAGCTATGTGGAAGAGTGCGACCAATACTCCTGGAGTGAGTGGCTCAAGCTCCACAACATCCCTGATCGGGTGAATGATGAGGTGTTCATCGCCATGGCCAAGGCGTTGAACTTCATCGATCCTGATGAAATCTCCAGCACCGTCGTGCTGACGGCGCTCAATCGCTTCCTGCAGGAGAGCGATGGCTCGAAGATGGCCTTCCTCGATGGCAACCCACCGCAGCGTCTCTGCCAGCCCATGGTGGATTACATCACGGCCCGCGGCGGCGAGGTTCATCTCGATTCGCCCCTGCGTGAAATCGAGCTCAATGCCGACGGCACCGTCAGCGGCTTCCGCATCGGTGGGATCAAGGGCAAGGAGGGCTACACCCTCAAGGCCGATGCCTATGTCAGCGCCATGCCCGTGGATCCTTTCAAGTTGCTGATCCCCGAGCCCTGGAAGCACATCCCCTACTTCCAGAAGCTGGATGGTCTCAACGGCGTTCCGGTGATCAATATCCATCTCTGGTTCGATCGCAAACTCACCGAGATCGATCACCTGCTGTTCAGCCGTAGCCCGCTGCTGAGCGTCTATGCCGACATGAGCAACACCTGCAAGGAGTATGCAGATCCTGATCGCTCGATGCTTGAGCTGGTGTTCGCGCCCGCCAAGGATTGGATCGGTCGTTCCGACGACGAGATCGTCGCGGCCACGATGGAGGAGTTGAAGCGTCTGTTCCCGATGCACTTCAGTGGTGATGATCAGGCTCAGCTGCGCAAGGCGATCGTGGTGAAAACCCCGCTATCGGTATATAAAACTGTGCCGGGTTGCCAGCAGCTGCGGCCTGATCAGGCCAGTCCGATCGCCAACTTCTTCCTGGCCGGTTGTTACACGATGCAGCGCTACCTGGCCTCGATGGAGGGCGCCGTGCTCAGCGGCAAGCAGTGCGCCCAGGCGATTGCCGACTCGCCGCTGGCCGCAGCCACTCGTACCCCCGTGGCGGCCTGAGATCGGTGGCTGTCGCCCCTGTCGCCCTGCCCTCCCTTGAGGAGGCCTACGAGGCCTGCCGCCGCGAAACGGCTCAGTGGGCCAAGACCTTCTATCTCGGCACGCTGTTGATGCCGCCGGCTAAACGCCGCGCCATCTGGGCCATCTACGTCTGGTGTCGCCGTACCGATGAGCTGATGGATAGTGCGGAAGCGATGGCCCGGCCGGTGGCGGAGCTGGCGGCACGTCTCGATGCCTGGGAGCAGCGCACCCGTGAGCTGTTCGAAGGGCGGGTGCGCGATGGCCTCGACCGGGTGATGCTGGACACGATCGAGCGCTATCCCCAGCCACTGCAGCCCTATCTCGACATGATCGAGGGCATGCGGATGGACCTCACCACCAGCCGCTACGCCACCTTTGAGCAGCTGCATCTCTACTGCTACCGGGTGGCGGGCACCGTTGGTCTGATGACCCAGGAGGTGATGGGGGTCGATCCTGCCTACACCTCCGCCCCCTGGAGCGAGCGGCCCGACACCAGCGAGGCCGCCGTCGCCCTCGGTATTGCCAATCAGCTCACCAACATCCTGCGTGATGTGGGTGAGGATCGCGCCCGCGGTCGCATCTATCTGCCCCAGGAGGACCTGGATCGCTTTGGCTACAGCGAGGCTGAACTGATGGCCGGCACTCTCAACGACAGCTGGCGTGAGCTGATGCGGTTCCAGCTGGCCCGCGCCCGCGACTGGTTTGCCCGCAGCGAGGCGGGAGTGCGCTGGCTGGCTCCTGATGCCCGTTGGCCTGTCTGGGCCTCGCTGCGCCTCTACCGCGGCATCCTCGATGTGATCGAGGAACTCGATTACGACGTCTTCAACCACCGGGCCTACGTGCCCACCTCGGGCAAATTCCTCGATCTGCCGCGCTCCTTCGTGATCGCCCAGGCCCGATGAGCATTGCCTGCACGGGTTGGTTGTGGCTGGGACGCACGTGGTCGAGGGCAGCCCTGACTGCCGTACTCGCAGTGCTGGCGCTGCCGGCCCGTGCGGAAGATCCCCCACCGCGCACGCCGGTCGTGGAGAGTCTCGGCGTCGGCTGGCCCAGTGGCCAGCCCCTGCCCGTTGGCCTCGGTCTGCCGGAGGTCACGTCGCAGCAGCTGTCAGGCCTGAGCCTTGATCAGGCGGTTCAGATCAGCACCCAGCGCAATCCGGTGGTGCGCCAGGCCTACGAGCAGCTGGTGGCGACCCAGAACACCCTCGGTGCCGCCTACGCCAGCTGGTGGCCGCTGATCAATCAGAGCCTCAATGGTGGTATGGATGGGGAGCGCGCCTATTACAACTACAACGGAGCTCTCACTGGAGTCGGTGCACCGGCCTCTGGTCCGACAGCCAATACCCGAGCCTTCAGCAGCAGCTATTTTCAGTCCGTCGGCCAGCTGGAGCTCACCTGGAATCTCCTCGATCCTGCACGAACGCCCACCATCTGGCAGAACAAGTATCTGGTCCGTCAGGCTGCTGATACCTATGTGATCGCACGTCGCGATAACAAGCTCAAGACTGAGCAAGCGTTCATCAACCTCCAGAGCGCCAACGCCAAGATCCTGACCGGTCAGCAACTGGTGGCCAACGATCAGCTGCTTTACCGTCTTGCACAGGTCAGGATGAAGCAGGGCGTGGGTTCACGCCTGGAGATCGCCAAGCAGGAGACCGTTCTCAAGACCGACCAGGTCAATCTGGTGCTGGCGCAGCAGACGGCGCATGAGGCCCAGGCGGCGCTGGCCCAGCAGCTGGCGGTCCTGCAAGCTGCTGCAATCCAGCCCAGCACCCCTCTGGCTCCCCTCGGGTCCTGGCCCCACGGTCTGGAGGAGACCATCAACGCCTCGATGCAATACCGGAAGGTGTTGGAGCAGCAGTTGATGGCTGTGAAGATCAATGAGGCCCAGGCTCAGATTGACCTCGCCATCTACCGACCCACCCTGGCCCTGGTCAACACCCTGTACTGGACCAAAGGTGTCGGTTACACCTCCCTGGGCCCGCCCTGGGTTCAGAACGCCCGCTCCGATCAGTGGAATGCCACGGCGCTTCTCCAGATCACCTTCACGGGCTTTGATGGTGGCCAGGCACGCATGAGTGCTGCGGCCGCTCGCCGTCAGGCCAAGGCTTCAGAAGCGGCCTATCAGGCTGCTGTGTTGCAGGTGCGGCAGGAGGCCCAGAGCTTCCACGCTCAGGCCATTCAAGGTCGTGAGGCGGCCCTGTTGGCGGCAGGCCGGATGCAGGCTGCCAGCTCGGCCCTGAAACTGCAGAGCCTGCGCATCGATGCAGGTTATGGCACGATCACCGATGTGGTCCAGGCTCAGCAGGATCTCACCCAGGCTGTTGGTGCCTACATCGATGTGTTGGCCAACTACAACATCGCCCTTGTGACCCTGGCGCGGATTAGTGGACTGGCCTACGAGCCCGACGCCGCTCTGCTGACCAGTGTGGGTGATCCCTTCGCCAACCTTGCCCTGCCGTTGCGTGTGCTCAAGCCCCGCTGAATTCAGCGCTCACCTTCGGCCTTTTTCTCCAGCCGCTGGCGCCGTTCCCGCATGGTCCTGGCCCGATCGCTGAGGCGGTTGAACCCGGGTTGATCGGTGATGGAGCACACCTGGCCCTGCAGGGCCTGCTCACTGATATTGATCTCCAGCACGTGGATCTGCGCCCGCAAGGAGTCTTCACGAGCGTAGACAGCATTGGCCATTGCATTGAAGGCGCGCACCAGCTTGCCGAGGGCATCATCATCCGGATAGTCGAGCTTCAGGCCCCGGTCACCGCCGGCGATGGCATCCGCCGCTGTGGCGAGCTGGAGCAGTTGCCGGTTGATCGAGCGGGCGAAGCGCAGTGCCGCGTAGCCGCAAAGCATCACCAGAACCGCGCTGGAGACCACCAGCACCACCAAGATCTGAATCGTTGACTGACGCATCGGTTGCAGCGTCTGGGTCAGCAGTTCTCCCTCCACGCTGATCACGGTGATCCAGTTCCAATAGGGAAAGGTGGCGATGAACAGCGTTTCCTTGGCACTGGCTCCCTTCCCCGGAAGCCCGGGTCTGCTCACCTCGCGCTCGCTCAGATCGGCCGTGGTGCTGCGATGGGCTGTGGGCACACCACCGGAGCGCTTCATCTTCTCCAGCAGCTCGGCACAGGTGGTTGGCGTTGGAGCCTGATAGGTGCAGATCGGTTTGCCGGTTGGATCGCTGCTGAAAAAGGCGACTCGGTGCTGGTCGAAGGGGAACAGATTGGCGCTGGTGCTGAGAATTCGGGTGGCGGCATCATCACTGACGCTTACCACCAGTGCCAGTCGTTGATTCGACTGCCTTGGGTGAAGGGGTGTGATGCGGGTCATCCGCCACTCCCCATCCCGCCGCAGCATCGTGTTGCGTGGCACGATCTTGCCGGGCGCCGCGAGGTACAGCTGTTCGATTTCGCGCTGGTTGGCAGCTGTCACCCACCCGTTGCCGCTCATGCTCTGGCCATCGCTGGAGACGCCGGTCACGCGACGCCAGCCCTCACCGTTGACGTGATAAAAGATCGCCGCCGTCTCCGATGGCATCGACAGTGGAAGCTGGAGAACTGGATTGAGTTGGCGCCTGGCCTGGGCCAGGCTGATGGCCTGGCCTCGCCAGATCAGCCTGCCTTGCCCATCCAGTCGTAACGGTTGCAGGGCCTTGTGTAGCTGGGTGGAATCCTCAAGAATCTGCTCGGTGGCAACCTGGGCTTCCTGCTGAATCATGGTTGTGGCCATCAACAGCCGGGTGCGGTTGTTCTGATCGAACAGCTGTGTCATTTGCAGCTTGGCGATCTGCGCTAGCTTGATCGAAGCGCTTGTGGCCACAATCAGAAACAAGCCCAGCCCAGCGATCGGGCCTGAGATGCCGAGCAGGATCAGGCGGGCGGACAGCTTCATGGCGATGGCCTGCTCAGCCCAGATTCAACCTAGTATCCAGCCAGGCAGCTCCGATTTCATCCGCCGCCCTCCTCATGGTCAAGATTCTCGCCATTCACTCCTTTCGCGGTGGCACCGGTAAATCGAACCTGAGCGCCAACCTGGCCACGGTCCTGGCCATGGGCGGCCGGCGGGTCGCGATCGTGGATACCGATCTGGCCTCTCCGGGGGTGCATGTGCTGTTCGGCTTCTCACCCACAGGAGAGCAGCAGACCCTCAACGATCACCTGGAAGGCGCGGCCCCGATCCGCAGCTGTGCGCATGACGTTTCACCGGCTGAGGTCAAGCAGGCCCACGGCCATGTGTGGCTGGTTCCAGCGGCGATGAACGGCGATCGCATCGCCCGTTTGCTGCGCGAGGGTTATGAGGTCGAGAAGCTCAACGATGCGTTGTTTGAGTTGGCGCAGGTTTTGAATCTGGATGTGATCGTAGTCGATACGCATCCAGGCATCAATGAGGAGACCCTGCTGTCTACGGCAATTGCTGATTGCCTGATGATGGTGATGCGACCTGACGGGCAGGATTACCTCGGCACGGCTGTAGCCGTTGAGGTCGCTCAGCGGCTTGATGTTCCTGCAGTCCGGATGGTGGTCAACAAATTGCCATCCTATTTCGATGCCCAGCAGGTGCGCGAGCGGGTCAGTGGCAGCTATCAGGTGCCCATTGGCGCCCTGCTGCCCCTCTGCGATGAGCTGCTCACCCTGGCCAGTGGCGACCTGGCGGTGCTGCGCCACCCCAGCCACCCCTGGAGTGTCGGTGTGCAGCAGCTGGCGCAGGACCTGGTCACGTCCGTGCTGTGACCAGCCTCGCCGAGCTCGCTGTGGCGTCCTGGCCGGACGGACCATTGACGATGGCGGCCCTCCTGGCGCTTGAACCGGCCGGTCTGCGTCGCGTGCTCAAGGCCGGGCTGCGCCAGGGTGTTGACGATGCTGCGTTGCGTGCGCTCGTAGCGGCTGAGTTCTGTTGCGAGCCGGACGCTGCAGCCGTGGATCATCTGTTCAGTCAGCTGGAGGGCCGCCAGTGGTTGGTTCGGCAAGGAACTGTCTGGAAAACCAGGTTGGCCTGATTGCGCGGTGTTAAAAATGGAGGACAAAGCAACGGCACCGATGCACGAGGGGCTTCGCGATTTCTGGTATGCCGTTGAGCACGCTGCCGCTCTCGGCAGCGCTCCTCGTCAGGTCACGCTTCTCGGTGTCACCTACGTGCTCTACCGAGACGGCCGCGGTGTGCCGAAGGCCGCCCTTGATCGCTGTCCCCATCGCGGTGCCAGCTTCAAGACGGGATGGGTGGAATCGGGTTGTCTGCGCTGCCCCTACCACGGTTGGTTTTTTGAGGGCGACGGCCGCTGCAGCCGCATTCCGGCCGATCAGCCCGGTGTGCCGATCCCGGCCCAGGCCAGGCTCACGATGCTGCCGGCCGTTGAGGCTTCCGGGTTCATCTGGATCTTCCCGGGGGATGCCGCCAAGGCCGATCCCGCTCAGATTCCCGCATTTCCCGAGCTGGGCGCTCCTGGTTGGCGGGCGGTGAGCGGCTCCTATCGTTGGGATGCCAATTTCAGCCGTGTTGTTGAGTCGGGTCTTGATACGTCTCACGCACCCTTTGTGCACAAGCCGTTTTTCATCCACCGTGACGATGCTTCTGTTTCGCCATTTGAGGTGAGCGAGGATAGTCAATCTGCCAGCTGCCTGGTGACAACCAAGCCGCCCAAGCGCCTTGGCTTGCTTAAATATATCGTCAAGCGTGATCGGGATTATTCCAGCAGTCGCCTCACCTGCTATTTCCCCAATGTCAACCGCATTGCGATTGACTTTAATTGGAAGGGTTATCAATATATCTATTTTGCTAGCAATATTCCTCTCTCTGCGACTGAGACTCTGACAAAGTGGATTGGAGTGCGTAATTTTCTGCCCAGGGCATGGGCGGATCGTAATTCGAT
>Ga0129333_10001656_pt1 | contig 20366 bp, 19 predicted proteins | sample CPB6_08_DNA_FD_94474 | JGI IMG/M metagenome (GOLD analysis project Ga0129333, IMG submission 94474) | Freshwater to marine salinity gradient microbial communities from Chesapeake Bay, USA - CPBay_Sum_0.6_0.8_DNA | ecosystem: Environmental > Aquatic > Marine > Coastal | place: USA: Chesapeake... | reverse complement strand
TGTTTTGTCGTAGGTAATGCTTAGTAACAGGCGCTAACCTGTATTAAGCCGGGCAGTGCCCGCCCACAACGTCGTCTTTGGTAAGCCAATGGCCACCACCGTTCTGTCCGGCACGTCCGGCGCCCTCTACTACAAGCCCGCTGGCACCACCGGTACATTCGGTGAGTCTGGCGTCAGCGTTGCAAACGACGAGATCACCGTCGCTCCTTACCTGAACTTCAAGGTAGGCGACCCCGTTGTTTTCAGCGTCGTCAACAGCCAAACCGGCGGAGCCGGCACTGGCACCCTGCCTGCTGGCATCAGCAGCGGTACCACCTACTACGTGATTGGGTACACCGCTTCCACCGGTGTGATGCAAGTATCCGCCACTGCCGGCGGCTCCACCATCACCATCACTGACGATGGCACCGCTGCTGCCCCCAACGAATTCCAGGTTGCTTACGCCGCCTTCGCCGCTGTCGGCCAAGTCCGTGACTGGAGCTTCGAGATCAGCCGCGCTGAAATCGACGTGACCACCATTGGTCAAACCCCTGGTCAGTACGTGCCTTTCCGCAGCTACATCTCTGGCTTCGGCGATGGTACCGGCACCGCAACGGTCTACATGACCAACGAGGATGCCGCACTGTCCAACCGCATGATCGAAGACGTGCTTCAGCGCCAGCAAACTGGTGCAGCTTTCAAGCTCTACACCGACCGCGTCTTCAGCGGCGGCACCCTGAGCGAGAGCCTGAGCCGCTCGATTGCCTTCGATGCAGTGCTGACTTCGGCCAGCCTGAACATCAACCCCGACGACGCCCAGTCCGTGACTGTGAACTTCCGTCCTGCTGGCACCCCCACCTTCGACTTCAGCACTTCTGCCTGATAGTCTGCAGAGGTGTAATTCAGTCAACCCCCGGCTGGTTACCGGGGGTTTTTTATTGCTTCTAGTCCGCTACAGTAGAACAAACCACAAACGGTTATGCCAGTTCCAGTCCGCGCCATTGACCGCCTCAAGAAAGCGGCCAACTTGGAGCCCGTCAAGAAAACTGTTGAGCTATCTGACGGCAGCAAATTTGAAATGTGGGTCGCTCCACTGACCATGGCTGAGCGCGAACGCGCCCAAAAGCAGGCCAAGTCCGACGATGCCAACGCCTTCGCACTCCAGCTGCTGATTGCCAAAGCACTGGACGAATCCGGCAGCAAGCTGTTCAGCGCTGGCGAGATCGACGTGCTCAAAAACGAAGTCAAGGACAAGGATCTCCAGGCACTGATGCTGGCAATCCTTACCGACGACGCCGAGCCGGTCGATCCAAAAAACTAGCGGCCGAACTTCGGAAAGACAACTGGCTAATGCTCCAGTTCGGCGTCGCCAAAGAGCTGGGGCTAAGCCTTACCGAAGTTCGCACGACCATGACAGCCGAAGAGCTTATCGGCTGGAGCGCCTATTTCCAGATCCTTAACGAGGACCAAGAAAAGGAATACGAAAAAGCTCGACGCCGCCGTTAACCCGGCGGCTTTTCTACGGCGGCTCTACACTGGTCGGAAGAGGCTTGCAAAAACAGTGCAGTACAACGCCGATATTCTGCTTAATGTCAAATACAACGAGCGTAGCCTCGATCGTGTAGCCACGACAGTAGCTCGTGTACAAACACTTGCTAAGCAATTAAAACCCATAAATTTGTTTAGCCCAGGAGCTGGTGCGGGGGCTGATAAAGTAAGCGTTGCGATGGAAAATATTCTTGCTAGAGCTAAAGCAATTGCTGGAGAACAGGGTAAGGGGGCAACACAAATAAGCGCTACATATGCTGGCGCTGCGCAAACCGCAGATGCTTTTGCAGAGGTACTTAGAAATGTAAAAATTAAAGCTAAAGATGGTAATGTAGAGTTAAAAAATCAAGAACAAAGAGTTCAAGACGTAGCCACAGCGTACGGTAGAGCGGCAGCCAAGGCTGACGTTTTACGGGACAGGTACGAAGCGCTTATTCAAGCAGCAAGACAACAGGCTGGGTTACCTATAGGCCCTGTTAGTCAATTGGGAACAGTAGAAGCAGACGCCGCTGCAGCACAAGCCCGCGCACAATCAACCTACCAACAACAAATAAATAAAAATCTACGTACAGATGTTCTGTACCAAAAAATAAAATTAAACCTGATTCTAGATCAAACAGACGCGCTGTTAAAACAAGATGGTCTTTTTGCTCGTCTGGCTAAAAAAGCAAGTCAAAGTGGCGGAGCCGGGGCATTTGGAGAAAATCTTGCTTTAGGCGTAGGCTTCCCCCTGTTATTCGGCGGCGGCGCGGGCAGTGTTGCTGGCTCAGCAATAGGTTCATTATTTGGCAAAGGTTTTGGCGGTCAGATTCTTGGTGGCGCGTTAGGTCAAGCACTAGATCAAGCCGTAGCGGCGGCTGCGCGTCTTGCAAACACCCTGGCAACAGTGGGCGACAACTTTAGTCAAATCCGCGAAGAAGGGATTTATTTCACTGCAGAACTCGAAAAACAAGTACGAGCCGCTAAAGAAATTGGCAACGTTTCAGAAGCTCGCCGTTTAACCACCGCTGCTGTAACCGCACAAACGGGAGATGTCGGCGGGCTTGCAGGACAAGGAGCTGCGGCTGCTGTCAATGAACTCCAAAAGGCATGGAACGGCGTAACTAAAGCTGTAGGTACAACATTAGGTATTATTGCCGGACCTTTTATATTTGCATTAAACGTTGTCTTGCGTGGAGTACAAGGCATATTTTTCTTGATTAACGGAGTTGCAACCGGAATAGCCAACCTAATCAATTTGATTCCCGGAGCCAAACAACTAGGTAATGCTTTGTATGAGCTATCGCTAAAGGGCACTGCTGAGTACGAAAATCAACTGGCTGAGCTAGATAAGCAAATCAAAGCCGAGTACAACCTTGTGCAGCTTGCAAAAGTTCGCACGGGATACCTGGAGCAGATGCTCGGCAAGAGCAAAACACAACAAGACATTCTTGGTAAACAAGCAGACGCTACAGAGCGACTTAAAAAATTTGAACAAGAGATTAAAGAATTTAGAGCCGGAGCTCCCAACGGCACGAGTGAGCTACGCAAAAAAGCACTGGAACAAGAAACCCAGATGCGCCTCAAATTTGCAGAGAACGAAAAACAAATTTTACTCAAAGACGCGAATGAGGTATATAACACCATTCGAGAAAATAACAAGCGTGTAGCAGAAGCGCAACGTACTTATGACGAGCAGCGGCGTGACATGGTGCGCGAAGCAGCACGGGCACAGGCCGATTTTGATTTGCAGGCGATTCGACGTGTAGAAGACGCTCGCATGAAGATGCGCGAGCAAGAACTCGACTATGTACAAAAAGTTCGCCAAGAAGAGCTTAAGACCCAACAACTAATTGACCGCGAACGGCAACTACAACGCTCAGTCGCTGGAGCACTATCTGCTGATCCAGAACAAGCAGAAATTATCAACACCGTACAGACCGCCGTCGAAAATTACCGTACTGGCCGTATGGCCGTCGAAGAAGAAGCTCGCGCAGCCCAAGAAAAAGCACAGTTGGAGTATTCAAAAGTTCAGGTTCAAATTGAGCGCTACAAATACGACAACGCTCTACGCATCAATCGCGCAAACGAAGACAGCCAAATCAAAATTGCCAAAATCAATGACCAAATCCGCCGCCAAAACGAAGAAGCATCTAAGCAAGAATTTAACCGTCAACAGGCTGCAATTACAGCACGTGTTAAAGAACAAATAACCGCAGCTCGCGTACAGTATTTTCCTGCGAAAGCCGCCTTGGCACAAGAGGCAGCTGTGCCCGGTACACTTACGCCGGCAGATAAACAGTATTACACCGATATAAAAAATACAGCATCTATTATGCTTGGTGAATTTTTAGCCTTATACAAAGAAATAGGTGCAATGTTTAGAACTGTACAAGCTACAAAACTTCAACCTATGACTCAAACACCTGGGCTTACAGATACTTCAGGTGCTGCAAGTGCGGCAGAAACCGCAGCAAATAAACAATTGCTTGTATACCAGCAGCAAATCCAACAACTACAAAAAATTAACGGCCTTAAGAAAGAAGAGCTGGCGTTAGCCGAAGCAGTGCTTGCCCCAGGTGTTGATAGTCTTAAGCAGTTTAACGACATTATTAAACAGCAAAAGGATCGCGCTGCATATGAGCGCGAATACGGAGCTCTACTGCGTGACGGAATTAAACCCGAGCTGGCCGAGCAATTAGCTGTAATCAATCAAATGGAGAAAGCGCAATTAAGCCTTCTCGATAACATGATTAAAACAATTGAAGCACTTAACGACCCACAGTTTAAAGATCTTGTTGATGCACTAAAGAAAATTCAAGAAGGTGTTAAAGGTAAAGCGCAAGAGGCGCGTGGGGGCGTTACAGGTACCGCTCCGGGTCAAAGAATACAAGAATTTATTAGCAGAACAAAGGCTGAACTTGAGGATTTAGAGGCACTAGCTATACGTGTTGCCGATGGCATAGGGAATGCTGTTGGAAACTCTCTTGCAAGCGGTATTACAGGCTTAATTGAAGGCACTACCACTGCCAAACAGATTTTTGCCGACTTCTTAAAGAGCGTCGGGGACATTTTGATTCAAGAGGGCACCCGCATGATTGCGATGTATATCGCCATCGGCATCGCCAAAGCATTCGCTGGTTTATCCAGCGGCGGAGGCGGAGGCGGTGCCGATGCGATTCCAAGTACGGGCAATCCTGCAGCTCCGTCAATCAACGGATTCGACACTGGTATGAATGCAGCTCTTGCTGCAGAAGGGGCTTACTGGTCCGGCGGTTTTCAAGCCTTTGCTAATGGCGGCATGGTTACCCGCCCGACTATGGGACTTGTCGGCGAAGGTGGCGAGCCGGAGTACATCATCCCCGCCAGCAAGATGCGTGGCGCCATGGATCGTTACGCGGCGGGCGCTCGTGGTGCATCCGTCATCCCCGGCAGTGGTGGCGCGACAGAATCCGGCGGTGCCGGCGCTCCTGTTGCAACCGCCCCAATTGACGTTCGCTACACCGTGGAGCGCATCAACAACGTGGATTACGTCACGGCTGCCGAGTTCCAGCAAGGTATGCGTCAAGCCGCTGAACAAGGCGCCCTGCGAGGTGAGCAGCGCACGCTCGCCAACATCCGTCAAAATACAACCACCCGCCGGAGGCTCGGACTGTGAGCCACGAATTAGCTTTCGCCCAGTATCTAACCCTGCGCACCGAAAACTCGCTGGGTGATTACAAGTTTCAAAACTACTGGGTCAATGAAGACGCGCCTTTTGTGGATGCGTCTACCGGAACAACCTCTTATTTCGGCTTTATGCCGTTTGCTTTTTCTGGCGTAACAGTCACAAAAGCAGGTGACAATCAGCCAGCCACGCTGACCTTTCCAAATAACAGCCTTAGCCGGGGTTGGGCGGAGACAGCCGTCACGAATCGGTTCCTTGCCAACGTCCGTGTTCTAGTCATCAACCCAGACGACAAGACGGATTACACCTTGGTTACTCGTTATGTCGCGCAGGTAGTTAGCGCTAATTGGGACTCAACAAAACTGGAGCTGCAGCTGGCCTCAGTGCTTGACGCTGTTGGTGTTGACATACCCCGCAAGCGGTTAACCAAGCAACTTGTGGGCAATCTGCCACTAACCAGCAGCGTTCGAGTGCAGTGATCGACCTAATCGGGCGGCCTTACCGCTGGGGTGCAGATGGTACGGATCCAGACGGAGCCTTGGACTGCATCAATCTTGTGTTTACCGTGCTGGACCGCCTGGGCTTGGAGCGCCCGACCCGCCGCCAAGACTGGTACGACGGTAAGCAGTATGCAATCGGCAGGGACTTGCTGGGCTGGTGTCGCCGTGTCAAAAAGCCTAAGTACGATGGTGACGTGTTGCTTTTACCGCAGTCTCCAACGACGTTTGCGGTGTTCTGGAGTCAAGGATGTCTTTACATCAATCAGCATCTTCAGGCGGTGGCATGGTGCCCTACCGACATGTTGCGGTACAGCCACTGCTTCCGTTTGAAAAACGTCTGATTGAAGAGCTGGGTTGTAGCGAGCAGGAATACCGCGCTTTTGTTGAGCATGTAAGCCGTCACAAATACATCCGTCCCGCCGAATACGCCGGAATACCGGATGTTCAAAATGGCGCGTTGGCTGTTGCAATTGTCAGTCTTGTCATTGGTATTGCCTCAACTGCAGCGTCAATCTTGATGGCGCCCAAACCGCGTCAATCAACTATTCAACAACGCAATCAGCCACAATTCAGCGCCCGTGACCTAGGCAGCAAAACTGGTTCGGACATTTTTACGCCTTCTTATGGCTTCAGCTCTCTCCAAGAGTTAGCTGCTTACGGCAACATCGTTCCAATCGTTTTCACCCGCCGCTCACAGAATTTCGACAATCAGGGTGAGTTTTACACCGGCGGCCTTTTAATCTCTCCCACGCTGGTATGGTCCCGCGTCAAAAGCTGGGGCAGCCATCAAATCAGCGAGATTGTCACCATTGCCGGCCAAGGCCCAATGGCTAAACCTGACTTAGCTGGCATTTACCTTGGCAACAACGCGCTCGACAACATATTCGCTAGTTACTTTGATTTCTACTGGAACGACGGATCAGTTATCACCGATGGCGCCAGCCGCTTAAGAGGTCGCAATCTTCGCTACGGCTCACTGGCGATTGACGATGGTCAAGGTGATGCCGATCAAGCCTTTTATGCGCCCACTTTTGCTGGGGCTAATCAGCCTTCATTTAGCGGCGCTTTTACACCATCAAACCAAATCCGTTTTGGCGTTCACTCTGCCATTGCTAATGGCACGCCAGTCCGTCCAGATTGGGAAGTTATTTCTGTACTTAAAGACTGGGACTACCAGCGTAAATTCAGAATGCTGGTTAAGCAGAAAAAGTATGTTGACCTGTATTTAAGGCGTAATCATCCTTATGGAGGAGATTATCAACGTAACGGCATTACCGAGGACGCTGGTATGCCTGGCACTGGCGTCAATTATGCAAGACGCATTGGGGTGGTCGAACACCGCAGCGCATTGACCGGCGCAATTACAACTCACACAGAAACAAGAACCGCGCAACCATATGACACTGAACAGTGGTCAAATTTAACGACTGTTGTTGAAGTAAACAAGGATGACGAGATTGTAATTCTGTATGGAAAAGGGCGCCAAAACGTAGATCCCTTTCCGTATGAAGGCAGCGATGCGGATCCGCCACAAGTTGAAGACGTGCGCTCCGCTGTAGATGCAGAAGTTCAACGCGCCGATCAACTGCTTGCGTTAGGCGCGACGTTCATGATTGGGCGTACCACTTGGATTGTGATTGACCGTCCAGCCAAGGCCTATGACCCACACGATGACAGCGGTTCCGGCTATCGCGTTCGTTTGCGCTGCATTGAAGCGTGGAGCAACCTAAACCGAAAGATTGGCATTGTTGCTGAATCCGCTATCACAGTTGATAGTTGGCTGCCCGCTGCAGATATTGACGAAGCTTTTTACCCGCTGCTTCGCTTTGAAATTGGCAGCTTCCAGAACAATCGCCGTTGCGATGTAACCGAGATCGGAATTAAGTCACAGGTCTGGACTCGTTTCAGTGGAATTACCAATTTCAATACGCTGCCCACGCCGGGTCAAATGGCAGATGAAAATAAGCGCAATGTAGATTTACGTGGCGGCAAACTGACGCAGTACGCCAAACGCCTTTCCACTTTTGCGTTGGATGTACGACCCGCCAATGCTGAATCGGTTCGTGATTACAACCGCAACGAAGGCTGGGTCAACATTCCGGGTTACATTTTTGGTGTAGCCGGAGATTCACCAGTTGATCTTTATTCGTTTATTCGGGTCACTCACCCCAGCCGCTCGCAGCTGGAATATAGGTTGCGTCCGTTTAATGCTGCAATTTTTGCGCAACAGACCAGCGGCGAAGAATTGATTTTTCTGCTAGATGGCGGGCGTCCTGGATACCAAGAATGGACTGCAGATACTTATCTTGGTACATTCCGAATTGGCGGTCGCGGCGAATTTGTTAAACCCCGTGATTTCTTTACTCACAGCCAAATGGCTGTCCGCCCCGAAACGGAAACCGGTGAAAGCAATATCGACAAACTGGTCTATGGCCGAGTCCAACCTAATTTAAATCGAATTGATGTTGTACTGGGCAGCATTACATGTATCACCCCTGGAATTGGATATAACGTTGGAGATCAGATTGCATTTAATACTTTAAGCAATATCATGTCCGGCTTCTTTGGCGAAGATCCATATTTTGATAATTTACCAGTAGGAACCCGTCGCACAAAATCCGGCTGGATATACGACAGAGATATTGCAATCAGAAGCATCAACATGCGTGTAACCGTGGAGGCGTACCAGCAGAATTTGCCTGATACAGCTCGAAACAAGTGGTGGCGCATTGTCGAAACAGACGTGGAATCTTTTACTGGACCATGGGACAACGGCAATGTTTTTACTAAGAATGCAGCAAATATCAATGGTGTGCAATTTGCATTTTCCTACACAGTTACCATCCCGACTGAATACGTCGAATATGACACGCCAATCACCGCCACGCGGCTATTCCAACGATATAGCGGAATTGCAGAGGTCTCGCACTACGGAGAATTAATTACGCATAGTTGCGATGGCGCCCCTGAGCATGAGGTTGTTTATGTAAATGAATGCTTGGCGGAGGATTTAATTCCTGAATACACAAACTGCGCTGTTGCTGGTCTCAAACTGCGTTCCAGCGACAACTTCCAGCAGCTCGATCAACTGCGTTGCTATCTATCCAACGGCATTCGCGTGGAACGCTTAATTGACAATGACGTGGACTCCAGCAATCTGCTAACGGATTTGCTCTGGTATCTGGTCACCAATAAGGACACTGGCGCAGGCTCAATTATCAATTCGGACTTGGTGGATCGCGACCAGTTGATTGAAACCGGACGATACCTACGCGCCAACAACCTATTCTTCGACGACGCTATTGCCCAGCCAATCAACCTACGTTCTTGGCTTGCCGAATTAGCGCCAAGCGTTCTTTGCTATACCACGTTGAAAAACGGCAAATTATCAATCGAACCCGCTTTGCCGTATGACAGCAGCTACAAGATTTCACCCAATCAAGCTTTGGCCATCAAGGGCATGTTCACCGATGGCAACATTATCGAAGACTCGTTAAGTATTGAATGGCTGGAGCTGGAAGAACGCAAATTGTTCCAAGCAGCCGTGGTCTACAAATGGACCGGAATCAACAAGTTTCCAGAGCAGCAAACTTTAATTGTCCGTTACAACGAATCTGGCGCGGCTGACTTACCGCTGGAGCAATTTGAACTTGGCCACGTTACTGCTGACAATCATGCGCTGACCGTTGGCCGTTATTTCCTTGCTCTGCGTAAGCATGTAACTCACAGCATCACGTTTAGGACGTTGCCTTGGGGTTTGAGCTTGGCGCCTGGTGATTACATCCGTGTTGCCACTGAAATCAGCCCGTACAGCCCGACAAACAACGGCATCGTCCGAGAGGATGGCAGTGTTGTCTCGATAACGCCTTTGGCCGATGGCAATTACACGGTTTACTACTGGGACCGGAGCCAGACAACGATCGAAACTGGCACGCTTGAGATTGTGAACGGCGAAGCGCAGAGCCTGCGGAACACGGTCTTTTCTGTAATTGATGCCAACGTCACCAGCCAGGTGTATCAGATTGAGGCAATCGACCTTGACGGCGAAGGCATTGTGACAATTAAGGCAAGCAATCACCCAGTAAACTCAAGTGGAGCCAGCCTGATTGCCCGTGACACGCTGGATGTTGATAACCAGTTTGAGGTCCTAGGAGGTCCGGCAGACTAATGGCCTACCCCACGCTTGTACCGTCCAGCCGGACTTTCACTGCTGGCGATTATCCGTATAAAAGCTTCAAGTCACAGAACGGTTCCGAGACTCGGATTCTGTATGGCGACAAGCGCACCGGCATGACACTGGACCTTGGCTATGAAAATATCGCCGATACAGCAGCCGACGATTTCATCACCCATTACGACGAAACCAAGGGCGGTTTTTCGGTGTTCACCTTGCCCGATGAGTTCCGTACCGGCTGGGGCGGTGACAGTGGTGCAATTGACGCCGCTACCGGAAATAAGTGGCGTTATGACGGCCCACCCCAGATTGCTTCTGTGCGACCTGGAATCAGTAACGTTACAGTGAAATTAGTAGGTGTCCTCTAATGGCCAAGGTCTATACCGGCAGGGACGGGCGCCTGCTGATCGACGGAACAGAGCAAATCAAGGTCACAAACTGGTCACTGACCGGAAACCTTGAGGTACTGGAAACGACCACGCTTGGCGACTCGCAACGCACATACACGCCCGGCGTTCAAGAGTTCAACGGCAATGCCACGCTGCTGTACTACAACGATGGCACTGGTCGCAACGACGCCGCCACAGCCCTAAAAAATGTTTTGAAAATCGCTGGTGTTAGCGATACAGATACGGTCGATCTTCGCCTGCGTTTGGTGGAGGGCAACACCAATCATGATGTGCAACTAACCGCTTATATCACCAGCGTCAGTTTTGCCGCATCTGTGGGTGAAGTAAGCCGTGCCGATATTACGTTCCAAGCCACTGGTGCCCTTACTGCGGTGACGATCTAATGGGCATCTATCTCGGCAATGTCGGCAGCATTGAGCTGACCCGTAAATCCCTTGAAGGCAGCAAGGAATCTATCGTCAACCCATCAGATGTAAGCGCTGGATCAAATCGCTTTAGTTTTGATTTTGACGAGGGTTTCTTAGTCAGCGGTGATTTTATTGAGATTGCCACGACTGACGGCACAGACCTTGATTTTGTTGATGCCTCGGGCTGGACTGTCGGCAGCGTTCAAACCAGCGGCAACTGGTATGTCTTCATTGATGATTTAGGCGGCGTCAAGCTCTACAACACCTTTGACCAAAGCCTTGAAGGTGGAGCAACTGGCGTTGTTTCGCTTGCCAATATTGCGCGTGACATTCCAATTCGCGTCACCATTCGCGACCGCGACACCCGCATTTTGGCGGACGTTACTCAATACGAATTAAACACCAATCGTGAAACTGTTGATATCACTGCTCTCAGTGACGAACACCGCCAGCAGTACAGCAGTCTGATTACGGGTAGCGGCAGGCTTGTTGCTCATTGGGACTATGCCAACACAGACGGCAGCGAATCCGTCCACTATCTAATGCAGCTGGTACTGCGCACAGAAGTTGGCTCATCATTTCGCGGTAAGTTTTACGTCAAAGCACAAGACACCACTGCACAAACCGGCGAATTTTACGCATCACAAATTAACGATTCCTTGTGGTGGGAATTTGATGCCTTAGTTACAAGTTCAGCGGTCAGCTTTACCCCGGATAGTTTGGTTGTTGGAACAATCGACTTTGTTGCCACTGGGCCCATTCGCCTCAAGGCAAGAACCCAACCGAAGAGTTATCTGCTGCAGGAAGACACCGGCAAGATCACACTGGAGCAAAATGCCGACTCCTACCTGCTATTGGAGGAATCGGAATAGCCCTTAGACTGATTGCAACCGTAGACGGCATCAGGAACCAAGGGTATGGCCGACCTGAGAATCACAGAATTGGCAGCCCTTGCGGGTGGCGATCTTGCAGCGGGCGATCTTCTGGCGATCGCGGACATCAGCGCCAGCGAGACCAAAAAGATTACGGTCACCGACCTGGTAGGCAACGCCACCACGCTGATCGCAGACGCCACCATTCCCGGCGCCAAAATCCTGTTCGGCAGCCAGCAAATTGCTGGTACGGCTCTTGTTAATGGCGCTGTCGGTGCAACCCAGCTGGCAGATGACGGTGTAACTGCCGCCAAACTCGCTGACGAATCCACGGTTGATCTGGTTACCACCCTTCCGGGCAGTGGTGCATTTGTCGGCCAGATTGCCCTTGATACCGATGACAGCAAGATCTACTGCTGGAATGGCAGCAGCTGGGTCAGTGTTAAAGCCGCCGGTTCGGTCAACAGCGTTGTCGGCAGCAGTGCCGGCGTAGTCAATATCAGTGTCAGCACGGTTGGCGATGAAGTCACAATCAGCACGACGCTGGATAACACCAGTGCCGCCGGTCAGTTTTTGGCTGGCCCTAGCGGAAGTGCTGGCGCCGTTAGCTACCGAGTAATTGCTGCAGCGGACCTGCCGCTAGCCACCACAACGGACAAGGGCGCAGTTGTCGTGAATGGCAACGGCCTCACGATGAGTGGCAATGAAATTCAGATTGACAACACCGTTACCGCAAACGCCAGCGAATATCACGTCACCCAATACGACGCAAACGGCCTGGTAACCGCTGGGCGGCTGATTACTGCAGCTGACTTGCCCGCTGCTGGCGCTGGTACGGCTGGCGCTGTGTATCCCGGCAGTGGTCTTGAAGTTGCCGCAGGCGGCCAGCTCAATCACAGCAATTCCGCCACTCCCGGCACCTATCCCAAAGTCACAATCGACGCCCAGGGTCATGTCACTGGCGGCACGACACTTAGCGCCGGCGATATTCCCGACATCAGCGCGGCAAAACTGACCAGCGGATCGCTGTCAATCGACCGGCTTGCCAACAACTCGATTACTGGCGCAAAACTATCCAACTCTTCCACCGTCAAATTCGGTGGTTCTGGTTCAACCGCCGGTGTTGTCACCTTCCCGACCGCTGATTTCAAGGGTCAGTATTTCTGGGATGAGCTGAACGGTGACCTTTACATCTGGTCCGGGTCTGCATGGCTGCCCGTCACGATCACCAGTGGTGAGCTGATCTTTGCTGGAACATATGACGCCAGCGTCAACCAAGTTGATTCGGTCACGTCTGCCGGTTCTGCACTGGGTCTGACGGTTGGCGGCTCACTGCCTGCTGCTTCTGACACCAACAACCGGTACTACTTGGTCGTTAGCACTTCGGGCACCGGCTCTGGTAATGCCCCGCCGGAAGCTCTGGCACCGCCGGACATGATTCTCAGCAACGGCACGAGCTGGGAACTGATCGACGTTTCGGGCGCTATTGCAGGTCAGACCGCAACCAACATCAGCTTTACGCCTTACGGCGACATTGCCTCGACCAACGTACAGGCCGCAATTCAGGAGCTGGACAATGAAAAGCTCGGCACTTCCCTGACTGACGGTTATGTGTATGTCGGTAATGCAAGTAATGCAGCGACCGGCGTTCAGTTCACTGGTGATGTAACCATCAGCAACACAGGCGTCACCAGCATTGCCACTGGCTCGATCGTCAACGCCGACATCAATGCAGCAGCCGCTATTGATTACAGCAAACTGGCTGCGCTGACTGCCGGTTATTTGGTGGTTGGAGATGGCTCGAACATCCCGACTGCAAGGCAGATCACAGGTGACGTAACAATCAGCAGCAGCGGTGTCACAAGCATTGGCACTGGCGTCATTGTTAACGCAGACATCAACGCATCTGCAGCAATCAGCGGCAGCAAGATTCAGACCGGCTCCACAAGCGTTACCGGCGTTCTGCAACTGACTGATTCGACTAGCAGCACAAGCATCACAACGGCTGCAACGCCCAATTCGGTCAAGACGGCTTATGACCTAGCCGATGCAGCACTGCCCAAGTCGGGCGGCACGATGACCGGGGCGATTACGTTTGCCGCCGGTCAGACCATCAGCGGTTACGGCTTACTGGATGGAGCGCAGACCTGGACGAAGGGTCAACGTGGTGAGATTACGGCACTGACAAGTGCATCAACCATCACGCCTGACTTTTCTGATTCCAATAATTTCAGCGTGACGCTGGCGCATACGGCGACTTTGGCAAATCCGACTAATCTCGTGGCAGGTCAATCGGGTTGTATCTGGGTGACACAGGATGGCACGGGTTCTCGTTTGCTGTCGTATGACACCTACTGGGACTTCACTGGCGGTACGGCACCGACCCTAAGCACTGCCGCTGGAGCAGTTGACTGCATCGTGTATGCGGTTCAGTCCAGCACCAAGATCACTGCAACCCTGATCACCAACCTGAGCTGACATGTCAATTCCCGGAAGCGCCCTGCCTCTGCTGTTGGCAAGTCCTGCTGGAGCAGCTGGCGGCTACGAAATCGAACGTTCGCTGCGGTTTAATCGAGTTGATAGCGCTTATCTTTCAAAAACTTTTGGTTCAGCGGGGAACACTAAACTCTGGACATTTTCCTTTTGGTATAAATCTTGTGTTTCTAAAGATCCGTCCGAGCCGCGTAGGCACATTTTTACTGCGCGAAACGCTTCAGGACATCATTGCATCATAAATTTTAGAGGCAGTGAGGATAAGTTTGAAGTTTATTTTTACAACGGCAGTCTTGTATTTCAGGTATTAACAACAGCTGTTTATCGTGATCCATCTGCCTGGGGTCACTATATGGTTGTGTTTGATACTGATCAAAGTACACCGGCAAACAGGGTAAAGATGTATGCTAACGGTGTTCAAATAACGCAATTTGCTACTGCAAATTATCCAAGTCAGGGTTATTCTCAAGCACTTTGGAATAGCGCAGAACCACAAACGATAGGACGCGATGATACTACTTATCTCGACGGCTACCTCGCCGACGTTCACTTCATCGACGGTCAAGCCCTAACCCCCACAAGCTTCGGTGAGTTTGACGCCACTACCGGCGTGTGGAACCCGATTGAATACACCGGCAGCTACGGCACCAACGGCTACTACCTTAATTTTGCGGATAACAGCAGCGCAGCCGCACTGGGTTATGACGCCGCTGGCAGCAACGATTGGACGGTTAATAACATCAGCAGTAGCAGTGCTGGTTCAGTTGGTGGCTACATAATCGCAACTGCTGCTTATTTAAATAGCACCAATAAAATTACCTTTCCTGTAACACTTACTGCAACCACGACTTATGAGTTTTTTGCTCGCGTCACAACACCGTCCACATACATTTATTTTTCAGAAGACTCAGCAAGCGCTTGGAACATTGGTGTTAATACCAGTAATTCGCTGTTGTTTGGGGACTTTAATGGTGGCTACACAACTTTTACAAGCACGGCAATTGCAAACGGTAGCTGGCACTTTGTACGTCTAACAACTACTGGATCTAGCACCAGTCTTTATGTTGACGGAGTTTTGAATGCCACAAACGCCAGTGGCGGCAATGCTGCTACAGGAGCAAGAACATTAAATGTGTACGCAGCAGGATCTGGTGCGGTCCAGATTGCTCACCTACGTATAACCAGCGGCGGCACGCCTCCTACTACTGGGATTCCTGATCCATCGACGATGAATACTGCTGCCGGATCTGGCGGCACGCTGTTGTTGTATGACGCGCTGGATTCCTTGTCCGGCACAGGGACAATCACAAGTGACGGCGGAGGTGTCACCATTACTGTTACTAATGCTGTAAGTAGCAGCACGGCTGATGGTACTGGCAACGACTCTTTCCGCGACTCGCCCACGAACGGCGACACGGCGAATGACACCGGACTCGGTGGAGAAATTCCGGGGAATTATGCGACGTTGAATCCGCTAGACATGGGAGCAAATATAACATTATCTAATGGCAATCTTGATATAACTGCTACTGCAGGCAACTTGGGGGCACGATCAACTTTTGCGCTTACTACTCAAAAATGGTATTACGAAATAACAATAAATGGCATTTCTAGCGGGCACTTAATGGCATTAACCTCGCCATCCGCTCCGGTCACAGATCAGTATCCGGGATCTACCTCTACAAACGGATGGAGCTGGAGAAATGAAGGAACAATCTATAAAACTAGTTCAAACATTACGGTCAATGGATCATGGCCTTCCACTACTTATACAACTGGCGATGTTTTGATGCTTGCGGTTGATGTGGATGCAGGCAAAGTCTGGCTAGGTAAAAACGGAACATGGTCAAATAGTGGCAGCCCTGGAACCGGGGCAAATGCTTCTATTACGTACACAAACCCTTTACTCGACGGACCCTTGGTTCCGGTTGTTCGCGCAAACTCTACTTCTGTTTCTTGCAACTTCGGCCAACGCGCCTTCGCCTACAGCGCCCCCAGCGGCTTCAAGGCACTCTGCACCGCCAACCTCGACACGCCGCTGATTGAAGACCCATCCACCGTTATGGATGTGGCGCTTTATACGGGCAATGCTCCAAGTACTCAAACAATAACGGGTCTTGGATTTTCCCCGGACATGGTATGGATTAAAAATCGCAGTGTTACTGGAAATCACGTTATTAACGACATTGTTCGTGGCGCTGGTCAACGGCTAATTACAAACCTTACCAGCTCAGAATCTACTGATACAGATAGATTTTCCGCATTCACCAGTGATGGATTTACTGTTGGTGATTCAACGGACACAAACGGCAGCAGCAACGCTATTGTCGCCTGGGCGTGGGACGCGGGCACATCAAACGCGACGAACACCAGCGGCAGCATCACCAGCACCGTCCGCGCCAACATCTCGGCGGGATTCAGTGTGGTGACATATAACGCTGGTCCACTGCCAGCAGCCACAGGCGCAACTGTCGGCCATGGATTAGGTATTGCACCACAATTTATTGTCGTTAAAGACAGAACTAACGGAAATCCTTGGGGCATTTATCACACGTCTTTGGGACCTGGAAAAGGTTTATTGTTTAGCGCAGCAGCCGAACAAGTCGCCTCAACTTGGTGGAACAATACAGCGCCTACGTCCAGCGTTTTTTCAATTAACTCGGATATTTATGCAACTGCGCAACCAAACGATGATTACGTCGCCTACTGCTTCGCCCCAGTCGCGGGCTATAGCGCCTTCGGCAGCTACACCGGCAACGGCAGCACAGATGGTCCGTTTGTTTATACCGGGTTTAGACCGGCATTTGTGCTTCTGAAATGCAGCAGCGCATCTGGAACATATTGGACTATTCATGACAATAAGCGCCTTGGCTACAACCCGGATCAAGATTTGCTTTTCCCAAACACTAGTGATTCGGAAAACTCGACCAGTTACATGGATTTCTTGAGTAACGGATTTAAACTCCGCATTATTTCAAGTTTTGCCAACGCATCAGGAGCAACTTTTATCTGGGCAGCCTTTGCGGAATCACCATTTGCGTACGCCCGCGCACGTTGATCGGGCTAACCTAAAACCACGCACCTAGAACCATGTCAAAAACCAAATCATTTGTAGGATATAAACACGGCAGAATAGAGATTGTAGCCAGAGTATTTGCCTCAAAAAATCCGACGCTGTGGTGGTACGCATGTACATGCGGAAATTGGAGCACATGCACGGCTAGCGCCGCTCGCAGAAAAACTAAAACCGTAGAGAAAAGTTGCGGCTGCGCTAATAGAGAAAAAGCTGCCAAACTTGCCAGAAGTATTAATTTTGTAGATCTAACAAACAAGCGCTTTGGTCGCTGGAAAGTCCTCCGCATTGATGAAAATATACGCGCCGACTGCAGTGTTTGGTTATGTAAATGCGATTGCGGAACTATTCGATCAGTGTCATCTGGTAGTTTAAGGCAAAAACGCTCAACTAGTTGTGGTTGCTACCAGCGCGAAATTGCCCCTGAACTTGCACTGCATATGTCAAAAAATCGTCGCTCAAGCACAAATCTTTCGATGCGCCCTCGTGCAAATTTGACAAATTCGCTTAGGTACTCGCGTCAACGCGACGCAACGCCGCCATGGGTATCCAGAAAAGAGCTGCGTTTAATTTACGAGAACCGACCCGACGGCTACCACGTCGATCACATCCACCCTTTGAAACACCCCCTTTTATGCGGCTTGCATGTGCCTTGGAATCTGCAGTACCTGCCTGCAACCGATAATCTAAGAAAGCGCAACAGTCTGGAGCTTTGACGTGTTTTTGTTAGACGGCAAGCCACTGTCACCCGATCGCCCCTTTCAGCATCGGGGCATTCGCTATCCCGCCAACTGGCTCCGTCTTGCCAGCCCGGAAGAACGCGCAGCAATCGGCATCCAAGAGATCCCCGATCCCCCGAGCTGGGACCAACGCTTTGCATGGGGCTATCGCGAAGACGGCACCTTGATCTGGAAAGATCACGGCGAACTGGTCAAACTTTGGATCGCTCAGACCCGCCAGACCGCCAACACTCTGCTTAGCCCGACCGATTGGCAGGTGGTCCGCGAAGCCGACAACGGCACCGTCATGGACCCCGAGTGGAAAACCTGGCGCGAAGCCGTCCGTCACGCCGCCAACGAAAAGGTGCTGTATATCGGCACCACCAATGACACGCCCGATCTGGCGGCATACATTACTGGCACCGCCTATCCCATCTGGCCAAATGATCCCGACCATCCTCCTGTCATTGCTAGCGACGATGCTGCTGACGGGCTGGAGCCTCTTATCGATGGCGAAACTGCAGGACCAGTTAGCGGAGGACCAGTTTGATGGCGGTCAAGAGTAAAACCGCCCTGGGTCGTGTTGAGCACAAACCCGGCAAGCCGAAGCGCACGAGCATCGGGCAGGGTCAACATTCGCGCCTGCGTAATCGCAAAAAGCTAAGAGGTCAAGGCAAGGGCTAGTTACACTACAAGAAAGGGATAACTGCACCTTGAGATGGAACACCACGAAGAGGTGCTGATCACGGCGAAACCGCCCGAAAGTCCGTTTAATCAAGTTGTACCAGCCTTACTGACCGCTGCGGTGGTTGGTCTGGCTGGTCTTTTTATGCAAGTCGCCAAGCTGGATCAATCAGTCAGCACCGTTGCCGCCGACATCCAAGAACTAAAAAACGACAGCAAGGAGAGGCTTAGCGACCTAGAAACCCGTGTCCGCCAAATTGAAATGCGTATCGGCTACGGAAAATGATCGTCCATTCCACCAAATTTGAAGGCGGCTTCTCCCTGGAGCAACTGGAGAACGAACGCGGCGAAATTTACTACCGCGCCTGTAAGGACAGCATCTGCCGTTACGCAGAAGACGAATACATCGCCCGCATGTACCTAGAAGGAATGGGCTGGGACCCTACGCAGCCTGAGCTGGATCAATCCATTCCTCAATCTCAATCTCAAGCCGCTGATCCCAAAAGTCCTGCTCCCGAAACCACTCCCGCCAATCCCGACTCGCCTTCCGCACATTGCACGACAGACACGCGGGTATCAAATTCCTCGGATTGGTGTGGCCGCCTTTACTTTTAGCCAGCACATGATCCAGGGTGGCCGACCGTCCCAAATCTGAATTGCAGTAAGCGCATCTATTACGCCATCGCCAAATAATCTCTTGTCTAAACCTTAACGTCGCTTCCTTTTTGTTTAAGTATTCGCCATCCATGATCTGATGGTCCATACCGCTGTATCGCTATGCAAAAGGTAGCGGCAGAAACTATTAAGCGCTGGCCCTTCTTATCTAGTACAGGTAAACTTCAGCGAGATTCCAGATTTCTATGGATCCCACCACCGTTGCAGTCGTCGCAATCCTGGCAGCCGCCGGCTCCGAGATTCTCACCTTGCTGCCTATCCGCAGCAATAGCTGGGTTCAACTGATTGTGACTGTGCTCAAAGTCGTAGCCCGAAAAAAGCCCTGAGCACAACCTGGCTGGCGCGATTTAGCACGCGGGACTGGCGCGACGACGTGCAGAAAGCTGCACAGGACTACAAGTTCAACGCCACGCTCAAACCTCGCCTGGATCGCGCCATCGAGGACTGGCACGTGGCTCAGCCATTAACAACAAAACCCGTTGTTGTTAATGAACCGGTCAACGATGAACTACAAACCGGCGATAGTCGCCTTCTCGGAGGCGCCATGAGTATCCACGCTCCTTGGTCCGATGACTACCAACAAGATCCGCCTCGCTGATCTCTTCCGCTACTACAAAGCATTGCCCCACCAAGCAGCGGCACTCACCGAGCTAGAGGAAGCCATCAACAAAGCCAACCCCCACATACTGGGGCGCGACCAGGGCTGGTTCAAAACCTGGAGTGTGGCCGGCAAGCAAAGCAACTTCCCCAACAGCTGGGAAGGTGTACTTGAAGCCGCCCGAGTTGCTGGCGCCAAATTCCCGGAACTCGTTGCAGCGCAATGGGCTTGCGAATCCGGCTGGGGTAAACACGTGTCGGGCCGAAATAATTTCTTCGGTCTAAAGGGAGATGGTACCGCCACCAAAACTCAAGAATTTATCAACAACCAATGGATCACAATCACCGACAGCTTTATTGATTTTCCCGACCTCATTTCTTGCGTCATCTACCTAGTAGATCGCTGGTATCGGGACTACAAGAAATACAAAGGCTGCAACAACGCCGCCACCCGCGAAGAAGCAGCCAGGTGGCTGGTGAAAGAGGGCTACGCCACCGATCCCAACTACGCCGAAAAACTAATCAGATTGATGAGCGAACACAGCGGTACAACTCCTGCTGTAAGCCCCAGGGAGAAAATCCTGAAGGT
>Ga0129333_10001655_pt1 | contig 20372 bp, 25 predicted proteins | sample CPB6_08_DNA_FD_94474 | JGI IMG/M metagenome (GOLD analysis project Ga0129333, IMG submission 94474) | Freshwater to marine salinity gradient microbial communities from Chesapeake Bay, USA - CPBay_Sum_0.6_0.8_DNA | ecosystem: Environmental > Aquatic > Marine > Coastal | place: USA: Chesapeake... | reverse complement strand
GCAAGGCTCACGCATCCGGCAACTCCTGCACCTGCCGCATCAGCTCGGTGACCTTGTCGGGTGTGAGCCACCCCTCCACGTCACCCGTCACAGGGGTGTCGTAGCAGATCTTCGACCCCTTCAAGACCGCCAACTCATACAGGCCGGACTCTCCGCCGTACGACCCATCATGCCGCACCACCGAGACTCCGAACCCATTGGGGAACGCGATTTCGGACTTGACGCCATTCGCCCCCAACCACCCAGAATATGGTTGAAACACCAGATCGTTGAACGTCTTCATGCCGACTCCTTTGATTTGACGGTCACGAAGGACGGGGACATCCCGACCTCCAACACGACCGCACACAAATGACCTCCCGCGCAGCACCCCAGATCCAACCCCGTGGCGTGGGGGTAGTGGGCAGGCCCATCCTGCATGAATGGTTGATGCCCGAAGTAACAGTGGCCGAACCGGCCATCATATCCCCACGCCCAGAACACCCCATCCTGCTGTTTGAGCAGGGGGAGCCGTTGGTACAGCTTGAGCTGTTGAGAGGACTTCCGTCCCTCCAGCGACTCCAACTCTCTGGGGATCCCCCCATGCACCACCACCGCCCCAAACTCCGGGAGACGGTGGTGCAGGACAGAGCCCCGCAGGAATTGGACGTCCTGTTCGTTAAGCTGGCGTTGCACCGCCTGCTCGGCCGGCTGTGCCGCACGATCCAATTCCTTCCCCTTTAGGATCTGGAGATGTCGGACCTCGTGGTTGCCCCGAACCAGCAATCCATTCAGTTCCCTGAATCTACGCAGCACCCCAATGCTGTCGGGCCCCTTGTTGACCAGGTCCCCCACCGAGATGAGGGTGTCGTGTGGGGAGAACTGGACCACCCGCAATAGCTCGTCCAGTTCCCGGAGACATCCGTGGACGTCTCCCACGACAACCGTTTTCACGCGGACTCCCGCAGGTTTGAGACCCCGAGCTCCTCCCGAGCGTCCATCCAGCGCTGTCGGTGCTCCGGGGACACCTTCTGCATGTGCCGGATCATAGGGTAATCGTAGTGGGTAGTGGGGAACCACCCCAACATGACCGTCAGGCAAATCGCGCTCATAATGACCTCCGTCGAGTCCATGTGGACTCTCTCATGATTCTTATACCCGCATAATTGCGCGTGTTTGCTAATGGATGGTGTGGTTGACGATCCAACTGGCTCGGCCGTACAGAAAGGCCTCCCGGTCGAACCCGCTCTCGCACAGCAGCCCCGACCTACCGCGCGGGTTGCACCAGCCTGTCTCCAACTTTTTCAGTTCGTTCTTTGAGATGCGCCCCCACTTGACCAGCGCGCACTGTTTGCTTCCACAGCTGCAGAATCTGAGGATGTCGAACTGAACGAACTTTCCGTTCATCGCGAAAAGCATGCGCGTGACCTGGTCGTCTCGTCGATCCTTCATGACCGCCAAGATCAGGACCGCGCCGTGGTCTGGTCCATCATCTATGGCCTCGTGCACGGCCTGCGCGATGTTGGGCACGATGTCGTTGTCCGGCATCTGCTCAAACTCGTCCACCAACTCGTCAGGAAACCATCCCCGCATCACCACCTCATAGGTACGAAAGAGGGTGGAGATCATCTCCACCCTCCCCGTTTATCGACGATGCCAGATGCGTTTGCAATCCGGACAGGTCGATCCATCACCGTGTACGCAACACCTCATGACATCTCCTCCCACACGGGCTTGCGTCCCAACAGTTTGGCCGTGCAGCCGAGCCCATATCCGTGGTCGGGGAGAGTGTGGCGAGCCACGTTGTAGTGTAGGTCGCCCCGGTGATCTCGTGGCCAGGGGAGCCCCAAGCGATCAAACGCCACCTTCCACGCCTCCTCAGGCGTGTTGGCAGCCACGAGCACGTCCTCTGCGCTGAGAAGTCCGACCCACCAATCGTCGGACTTTCTCACCTCCCGTTCCAACACCACTGCGACCCGCTCACCAATGGCTAGCGCGTACTCAAGGGAACCGCTGGAGTAGCGGGCACCCTCGGCGTCAGACGTGACGGGGGTTTTGTAGTCATCGAAATCGTTCATGATCTCATCAACCGTGAACACCAACATGCTTACCTCCAGCAGAGTGGATCTCTGCAACTCTCTTATGCCAGCATTTGGTGCCTGTTTTGTCAGTATTACTAGGTAATAGAAATGATGAGTGCCTCTACCGCTCCCGCGGAGCGCGCCAGGGAACGCCACACGATAACGTGACGCCATAAGCCCCTGACACCCCCGCAAGCTTCCTACCGATGACCACCCCGGTGACGATTGCGAGCCTGCTCACGCGCCATGTTGGTGGCGGTTTGCTGGAGCACGTTCACGACAACCGGAATGATGACCGATACGACCAATGTTTTACCAATCTGCTGCCACATACTGCACACTCCCCGGACACATGGTCCGTTCCATTAAATGTTGACGAACAGGCGTGATGAGCGCCATCAAGCCTATTATACCGTAATGACTATATTATTTGCCGGGGGGAGGTTGCCCTCCCCCCGGCCATCACTACGGAAGCGCGCCCTGCAGATACTCCCACTCAGTGGGGGTGAGGCTGCGGAGAACCTGCACGGTCTCGCCAGGGATTCCCTGCAGCCATTCAGTCAGCCGCATGAGTTGGGCGAAACGTTGGGGCGTCAGGGTGAGGTTCTGGGTGTCGACCTCTACGGACCTGAGGGGTGGGCTCTCCACGACGACCGGCTCCTCCGTCACCTTCTGCTCCTCAACGACCGGCGCCGTCTCCTCTGCGGGTGCGTGGGGAGCCTGCTGGATGCTGGAGACCAGGAGGTTGCGCAGCGCCTCCAACTCATCGGGGCTCGGCGTGAGCCGGCACTGTTCAAACCTGCAGATACGGGTCTGGTTGACGCCCAACAACCTGCCCAGATCTGCCTGACGGAGCCCCTTGGACTTGCGGATCTCCAGGCACATGCGGGAGGCGTCTCGACGATCATTCAGCTCCTTGATCGACACGTACACCGCCCTGCCCTGCGGATCCATCGCCTCAAACAACTGCTGCTGCACCGCCTTCTCCGGCTCCCGGGGCTGCGGCTCAGGCTCCCCACCCCTCAACCACTTCAGCACCCTGTCGGGTTCATGACGATACCCATACAGTTCCCGGTAGGCCCGCACGATGGTGTTGCGGATCTGTTTGCTGGGAGTCGCGTCCCCCGCCTCCAACCACCCATACGTACGGCCGCTCACGTTCATGAGCTTGCCGATCTCAGCTGGCGTCAAGTTGAGGGCCTTGCGGACCGCAAACGCCTTGCTGGAGAAAGAGAGGGAATTGAACCGTGGCACAGGTGGATCTTCCGCGGGGACGGGAACCGGACTCGTGAGCCGGTTCTCCAGCTGCTCGATCCGACCGATCACCTCGTACGACGTGGCCTTACCGTCGATCCAAAACTCCACCGCCCTCCTCGATACACCCACCTGTTCCGCCAGCTCGCCCGGACTCCATCCCGTGCTCTGAAGGATCGCGTTGATGCGATCCGTAATGACCTCGCCCTTACTGCTCATTGTCCACTCCTCTGGTGATGTTGGGCCGTTCACCTCGACCTCAGGGACCTTATCCCAGATTGGCCCAAATGTTTGCGGTATTACTGACTAATATGTAAAACATGAGTTATCACGGCCTGGCCCGTACGAGGAGGCCATCCCCCGTACGGACCAGGACCGTGGCCCTTAAATCTGCTGGGCTCAGACCCGTAGGTCCAAACCTTTCCCGCTACGACGGGCGAACGATTTCGGTCTGCGGCTCGTAGGCTCGATCCCACATGTCGTTCCATATGTCAGCAGAGCGGAGGACGGGCAATCCTTCCACATTTTTCTTATGCCGTATTTACACGACATTTTGCGATTGGTGGCCGCCACTCCCTGACGATGGCGGCCGGTCGACCAGATGGAAGGTATCACGAGGATTGTTTGGTGGGCATGAATGGGGGATTGGTGATCGTCACAGGGATTGTGTGGTGGTCGAGTGGGCGGCACGATAACGTCGTCTCCGTTACCGTGCTGGATTTGCGTTAAGCGTGCGCCAGGTCTGCGGGCATGACCTCGAACATCCGGTCGTTCAACTGCCACGCCAGCTTGGTGAGCAGCATGCCCAACAACAGCTTCTCTCGGTCGAAGCCGTGGACGTTGTCCGGAAGTTCCGACCGCAACGACGCAGTCATCGGGTGGTCAAGGAATTGTTCCGGGTCCCCAGGGTCCAGATGGTCCGACACCATCGCGAAGGCGAGCGGCAGACTGGTAGAGTCCTCCCGGGACACCATCTCCGCCATCTGCTGGCGGATCGCCATGAACGCGCAGACCAGCCGCTCCTGCTGCTCCGTCAGCCCCATCCCCACCAAGCCCGGCAGTAACTCCGGCCTCGCCACATCCCCGATCGCCAAGATGTCGTTGATGTCATTCATCGTGCGCATGTCGTCTCCTTGACAGATGCCCGTTTGGGCAGTAAGCTGTCTTAAGACAGCTTAAATTGTTGAACACGTCAGAAAAACACCCAAGCATTTCTGACACAGCTCCCTACCCTAAACAAGCGGGACTTACGTGGTCTAGCCACTGCCCCTTGTTTATCGGCTCCCTCGCCACCGCACGCACACGCGACACCGGCAGTCCTGCCGCATGAGACCGTGCTCGTTGACCGTGAGTTCGGCCAGCCACTGCCAGCTGTTGTCCGGCCTGCGGCGGGGTGGGTTGTGGTGGAGTTGGTAGAGGGCCATCTCCTCCGTGGTGATGGGGAGCTGGATTTCGTTCTGCTGGTTCTGCTGGCTCATCATGATCTCCAATAAGATGCGGGGATATGCCCCCTCATCACTCTTATGCCAGGTCTGCAGGTGGTTTTTGCGTATCACTGAGTAATAGGTAAACAAGCAGAGGTCCCCTTGGACTTGCTGAGCGTACCCCTACATGCCTCCCTACATGTAGGCTTCGTCCCCTGTGTGCATAAAGATCAGGTAGTTTACCTCACGCACTTGACCGGTGCGGTCGAAGGGGTCCCAGTCCGCTTCTCGGATCCGCTTGCGTCGGAGCGCCTTGAGGAACCTCACGGGGTCCTCCAGGCACCAGTCGCGTGGGAAGTCGTACCAGGCGACCGCCTCGTTGACCATGTCGCTCAGGACGGCACGGTCCCGATCGGTCATACCGCGCGAAAACAACCGCATCCGGGCAGTGTGCCCGCAGTTGCCATTCGCACAGTCGTTGCAGTACGACGACTCACCAGACCAGCGCTCGACCTTGCATCCGCATTTACACATACACATTGGGCACCTCGCGGGGGTAGTTCATCCCGTCTTCATACTTCTTATACCCAGGGCAGTGCATTTGTTTGCACCTAAGCGCTAAACAAACAGAGCTCCCCTTGGAGTTGTTTGCGGGCCCACGCCCTATCGCTGGATTGGTCGGCATCGTGGGTGCCGGCCGAGATCCGCGTAACCCGGCAACGTCAAGGCTCGGCGGCACACGCTGCAGACCCCGAGGTTTGGCTTGCCGGTAGGGCGCCAATCCTTCTCCTCGACCGTGTCGGCCCACCTCAGCTCTCCCACACCCTGCATCCAGCTGGCAGGTGGGGTTAAGCCCTGCGCCTCATACATCAGCGCCGCTCGTTCTTGCCAGCTGCGTTCGAACCAGTGACTGGTCATTACGACCTCCTCCGGGTTGTTGTTGTTGTTGTTGTTAACGCGGGTACGTGACGTCTCCACTGGTCCGTCAGTCCGACCAGCCCCAGCTCTCGAAACTCCTTTGGGTGGCGGCTGTGCTGGGTTGCCACCGCCACGAATAGCGCAGGTCCCACTCGACGCGGCGAGGGTGGTGTGCAGATGTTGCCGGTGCGGACCCCAAGGCAAGGCGCTCTGGCAGCGGTCGTTCTTTGAAGACCCCCTCCTCGGCGCGCCACTTCCGTTCGCGGCGCGGTACCAACGATATGGTGTCGTCCGCAGGCGCATAGGTCCCGCACCTTTTCCTGATTGAAAAGTAGGCGCGGTCCATGTACCTCCACTCACGATGGCGCTGCATGGCGTTCCGATGCTGGTCCCACACTCCCTGCATCCACCAGCCGGTCGCTAGTACGTGATCAGGCACAGCCCCGCGCTTGCGACCGCTAACCCGAATTCTAATGTGCCTGAGCTCGCGCCACTCGGTTCTGGTGTATTTGTTGCCAATTAGGAACAGCTCCCGCACATGACACGGACGAATGGCAATGAACTTAGTCATAAAGACCCCCCTTGTGCCGGTAATGATTGACTCGGCTCATCTTCCTTATGCCATGTCCATGGGCTGGCTTTGCATATTACCGAGTAATAGGTAAGAACAGGCGCCACCGCGCCTGCGGGCCCACGCCCTTCACTGCCTATTCTGTTGTCACGGCCCTACGAGCGCAGGTACGAGATGTCCCGCTTGGTCCGGAGGTCCCGCGCCTCATCTTCTGTCAACCCGACGAACTCTCGCTCTGAGAACGACAGCTCGTCCGGGTAGAACGTGAACAAGTCCTTCTCGCTACCGTCCTCGAACGTGACGTGAACCTTCGGCAACCCCACCGTGAGCATCTCGCCCCAGTTGCGGGGATAGGGTCCGATCTGACATTTCGTGATCTTCATGCGGCTCCTGATGGCCGGGGGTGTGTGGGTCCGGCTCACCTTTCTTATGCCCAACAAGCCCCCAGCTTTTGCGCCCACCCGTCTTCCGCCCACACCTCTGTCTGGTAAGCTGCCTTAAGGCAGCTTAACGGCGCACGAGATATTACGGAGTAATCCATGCCCATCAGCTCTACAGAGATCCAGAACATCCTGTCCGCACAGGTCGGCATGTTCGCGAGTTCCGCACAGTACGCACAGGCGGTGTCCAATCAGTACGGATACCAGCCCGGCGGCGGTGGTGGTGTTGATGACCCCCGCAACTCCCCCGCCCTGATGGGCGGCATGATGGCGAGTGGCGCGGTCCGTGGCCTGGATGTTGCCGCACAGGTGGGTGGCACGGCCGCCATGTTCGGGATGGCGCCCCGTGTCCTCGACCCCTTCACCGGTGTGGCGGGAGCGGCGGCCGCCGGATACCGGGGAGCCGGTGTGGCCGGAATGTTGGGTGTGGGCGCAGCTGCCGCCGGCGCCTACATGGCGTTGGGGTCGGTGTTCAAGTGGGGTGCCGATCAGGCAGTGGCGGGTGCGCAGCAACAGGCCATGCTGAACTACCAGATGGGGCAGATGGCCCCACGACTCGGCATGTCCCAGCTGGGAGCCATGTCCTCAATGGTGTCGGGCGCCGCCCGCATGGGTATGGGGTCGCTGCAGGACATCACCAGCATGATGCAGGCCGGCGCCTCCGACGGCTCCATCAACACCCAATCCCTCACCCAGTTCCAACAGTCCTTCCAGAAACTGCTCGGTAATGTGCGGCAGGTCGCCTCCGCCCTCTCGACCAGCCTGACCGAAGCCCAACAGGCCATGCAGCAGGTCAAGTCGATCGGCGTGGGATCCGATCAGGCCGCCAACTTCCTGGGTAGCATGCGGATGATCGGTCAGGGAGCCGGTCTCAACCCCCAGCAGATGTACGGGATCGCCGCCCAAGGCGCGGCCTTCGGACGTCAGATGGGCATCAACCCGCAGAACGCCGCCATGGGCGCGATGATCAACCAGGGCGTGCTCGGGATGGTGGAGAAGGGAGGGCTGATTGAAGGGGTCGGAACAGACTCCTACGGCCGCTTCAACCAAGGTGCAATGAGATTCTTGGGTTCCGCGCCGGGCCAGCGTGTCTTGGCCGCCATGATGACGGAGGGCGGGCAGCTCGACCCCGGCGTTGCGGCCCAAGTGGCGGCCGGCACGTTGTCCAGGCAGGAGATCCAGCGCATGGCGTCCCAGAACTTGGGTCGCCGTGGCATGAGGGACGTGTTCAACGCACGGTCAGGTGAGCTGGCGGGCGAGTTCATCAGTCAGTATGGACCCCAGGCCATCGCGCCGTCCGTCCAGGCCATGACGTCGGGCGGTCTGTATGGGTCCAACCCCGAGAGCATGCGCACCATGTTGACGGGGCTGACCAGAGCCGAACTCGGGCAGATGAACGACCTGAACCGATTCATGCCGGCCTTCCGGAGTCGCCTGATGGAGGCGGGGAGAGAGGGGTTTCAGGAGGGTGTGCGCCGTCCGACCTTTGGTGAAGCCCTCGACGCCCAGATCGGGCAACTGGTCGCCCCGTTCAAGGATCGGCTCCGCCAGTATGGTGCGGACCTGTCGCAGTCGGTTCAACAGAGTATTGAAAACGTAACGCGCGACTTCATGGGTTCCCCGCCCAGGCAGGCCAATCCCGCCACATACGCGCAGTACATCAAGTCCTACATTGCGACCGGAAATGCCCGCAACCCCATCTACCAGACCATGCAGCGGCATGGTGGTGGTATGGGCGGCGACTTCATGGCGCCCTCGATCCCGGAGGCCCAATCCTTCATGGGTGGGTTGCCCTCGGGTCTCCGACTCGGGTCAATGGCACCGGGTGTCGGGTTCGGTGATCTGCCGGGATTCGGGCTCGGTACCGAATCGTACAACCCCTACATCACCGGCCTCACCGCCGCCACCAACATCGGCATCGGTGGTCGGAGCCTGATGTATCGGGCGGGCCAGGGCGTCGGTGCGTTCGGTACCGGTCTGATGGAGGCGACGGCAGTCGGAGGAACCGGGTTCATGGGGCTGGGTGGGTACGGCCTGGCCACCGGCTCTGGCCGACTCGCGGGTCTGGGTCTTCGTGGAGCCGGACTGGCCATGCGGGGGTTAGGGTATGCGGGTCTGGCGGTGGGTGCGTACGACGTCGCCACCAATGTGGGCCCCGCAGTATCCCGGGCCTTCGGCATGAGCCCCATCACTGAGGGTGCGGTCATGGGCGAGAACGCCGCGCTCCTCCAGTACATGAGCCAGAACAACATGCTGGGTGGGGAGCAGCTGACCGAACGTGGTGTCGGGATGTTCGGTCTATCAGGCGGTAATACTGGTGACCTGACTCCTGTGGGAGGCCTCACATCTATGGGGCGCCAGAACTTTGCCACCCCAGCTTTTCGCGCGGCCTTCAATGAGTTCGTGCAGAGTGGTGGCCCCCGCATCATGGGTGACTTTTCTCAACAGTACGGAGACCGTGGATCACAGGCCCTGAGGATCGCCACACTCTCGTCCGGGCAGATCGACACCCAGGCCAGGGTCCTGGCCAAAGAGACGGGCATGTCGTTGACTCAGGCACGCCAGGTCATGGCCGCCGCAGGGGCCTCAGGATTGCGCGCTGCCTACACGTTTGACGCCGCGAAGGAGCGCAAGGCGCTGCTGTCTGGAGGTTTCAAAATTTCCAGCGGGCCCGTGTCTGGCTCATCCACAAACGCCACCGGTTATACGGCGAGTCAGTTATCTGATAACGACTTTGCGCAGGGACACAACTTGGCCCTGGACGCGATGGACGAGACGGTCGCGGGTAAGTCCGGCCAAGTCACACTCGATAAGTTTCTGTACAAGATGCTGCATGGCGACAAGGTCAATCCCAACTCACCCACCGCCAGGGAAAGGTTGGCCGCGTACTTTGACAAGCTCTCCAGCTCTCAAGGGTCTTCAACCCCGGCCCTCAACATGTACACCGCCGAGCAGGTGTTGAAGGGCGAGATTGGGCCGAAGGGCAAGGGATCGAGCTACATGGAGCTGCCGTCCCGTGAGATCGCGGCAGACATGCTCCAATACAATGACCAGATTGGCCAGCGGTTGGAGCGGGAGCGTGCGGACGCCCGTGCCACGGGACGGTTGGCCGCCAACGTCGGCATGTTCACCCCCTCGATCATGCAGGACTACGTCTCTGGGTTCACGACCTCGGATCCGGCCCAGCGCACCGAGGCCATGGAGACGATGTTCACCAGACTGGCCAAGTCCGGGACCGTCACGGCCAAGGGGTTGGTGTCGGCCGCCGCCATCGCCGGCAGAGATCCCTCTGAGGCCATGCAGAGATTTGCCCCCGGCGCCGAGCATGTGGCCCGCTACAGGTCCATGATGAAGAGGAAGGTGGGGACCCGCGGACTCATCGAAGGCATGGTGGGGGCCGACTTCAGCAGCATCGATCGAAGCCTGCTGGACCAGAACTTCAGAAACATTAAAACCATGACTAAGTTTGACGCACCCGTCGAAGCCGCCATCACCGCCAAGTTCGAGGACATGCAGCGTGCCAAGCTGGGCGAGGGGGAGGCGGTGGATCACCAGGCCGCCACCAATATGTCGGATCAGCTGTTCCGCGCGTTGAAAGAGGCGGCCAAGGGCAACACCAACAAGCTGGAGGCGATGGAAGGCAAGATCGCCACCTTCATGGGTCAGTCGGCTGGAAAGGGCGGGGTCAAGGGTGTGGAGGGCGTGATGGCCAACTTGGGCCGTTTCTCCGATGCGGTCGAGAACGCCACCCGCAAACTGGAGAGTATGGCGGGCAATCAATCGACGCCCTGATCCACCATTCGGCAAGATACCGAAGCCATCGACCTCATGCGATCATTTCTTGACCCTGGAGGAACCGTCCGTGCAATCAAAGTACGCCAACACTGCCCTCAATCTCCGCGGATTTTCGCGCCGGCGCGAGATTGAAAAATCAAAGAACCCGGCACTCAAGCGGTTCGCTTATGGCCCGCTGCCAATCCTGTCGGCGTTTGTGGCCCCCTTGGCTGGCGCGCTCGCCGCTGGTGCTGGGCGAACCCGCGGTGGGTTGGCGGCCGCAGCCCTGGGTGGTGGCGTCGGTCTGGCCGGGACGTTGCCCAGACTATTGGCTGACGTTCGTCACGGCCAGGAAGCTCGCCGGCTACTACGTGCCACCAAAAGTGGCGAGCCCCTCAACCGGGAACTCCGTCGGTCCCGTGCCTTGGACGCCGCCGCCACGGCGGGCGCGGCCAGCACCATCTTGGCGGGTATTGGCGCCGGCATGAAGAAGGGGACCACCAGCCGCATCATTGAGAGCGCGGGGCTTTTGGGTCTCTTGCCCGCCATCGGCACTCTCGTGTACCTGAACAAGAAGGGCGCCAACCCGTAACTTATTACTAGATAATGAGAGAGCCACATGCACCAGCGCCGCAGATCCAACATCCTCTCCAAGGTCGCCGGACATCTGGTCAAGAAGGGTGGCGCGGAGCTTTACTTGCGCGGTTATCGGGAGAATCCAGACATGCCGGCCGCGGCGGCTAAGAAGTATCAGGCCGAGCGGGCTGCGCGGGACCGCAAGGTCCTGGCCAAGCTGGGTCCTTGGCCCAAGAAAGAAGACTTCACCACGCAGCCCAGCACGCTTGGCCGGCTGTTTGGTAAGAAACCCCAGTTGGACCGTGACGCCTACAGGACTGCTTTTAAGGAGCGGCACGATAAGGCTGTCGCCCACCTCGACTCCACTAAGGATCGCTCCCGTGGAGAAGACCCCGGCCAATACGCAAAGAGGCGCTCCACAGGGTCGTGGGGAGGGAAAGGGCTGCACATGCTTCATGACCCCCGCATGGAGGGTGTGTTGACCGACAAGGTGTATGGCAGAAAGCCGGTTGCCCGCAACCTGACCGCCGACCAGGTCAGGCGGGCTTTGTCGAAGATCCCTGATGCCCGTCTGCAGGAGATGGGCCTCAACCGGGCAGATGCTGAGAAAGTGCTGTCCAACAAGAAAGCTAAACTTTTCCGCCTAGAGCTGGCGTAATAGACACGAGGGTACATGCACAAGAATCGACGCAACAACATCCTCTCCAAGGTCGCCAACATGATGCCGATGCAGCAGCAGATGGGTCGTAATCTGGATTACGGGGAACAGATGTCGGATTCCCGAGAGGGCAAGATGTTCCGCCAAGCCATGTGGACCGTCATGAACGACGCCAAGGAACTGCACGACACCATTCAGAACGGGGACGACATTCCCCAGTGGTGCCACTACAAGGCGGCGGAGGCGGCGCACCACCTCTCTGCGTTGCGTGACTACCTGATCCATAAGATCGAGATGAAGGAACAGGGTGAGTGCTAGTCAGCTGGGGAGCAGGAAATGATGACCAAGCAGGCTCTGCACGCTGATGACCGATTGAAGGAGCGGACCTCGCTGTCTCCTGAGGTGTTGGTGCGCCTGCGTGAGGGCCTCAAGAAAGCCCACCTTCCCCGTGGAACCCACCATGTCAGGCTGGGACCACACGGATACGCAGTGCTCAAGGATACGGGCAAGCGCCACGTCGTGGCGACCGTCCTGTCCCGCCACATGAAACCGCCGGGAGCCGACGTCTCCATGCGTGTGGTGACGTATCAGTCGGTAATGTCCCCGAAGGAAAAGACCGCTGGTGTTGAGGCACAGGGCCGCGCACAACAGCGCGCCGCGGACATCCGGAGACTCCGGAGAAAGTTGAGGCCCGGCGATATCTTGTTGACCGCGCCAAGACGAGAAGTCCGCGGGGTCGTTGAGCGTCTGTTCAGGCCCGTCAGTCAGATGATCCAAGGGACAGAGTACGGCCACTCCGCCATCTACGTGGGTAACGGCAAGGTGGTGGATGCCCGCATCGGGCTGGGGGTCAAGGAACGGTCACTCAGCGGCATGTCCCGGACACATCGGATCCTGGCCCTTGCCCCCGAGGTGTCGGAGTCTACGCGCAAGAAGGCGGTGGAGTTCGCCAAGAAGTCGGTCGGTGCGGCCTACTCGGTGTCCGACTTGCTGGCCGCGGCGCTGCCGTTCAGAGGCCGGCGCGGAAGGGTTGGAGAAAAGGCGCTGGCTAAACGCACCCACGAATCTGGAATCTGCTCGGGACTTGTGGCGTACGCGTACTCCAGGTTAAAGTTTTCCAACAGTTCCAGAGACCTGACCCGCCCGTCAGAGATCCTCAGATCCAACAGGCTGAAGGTCGTGGGTCGTTTGGGGCGTAAGGGTGAGAAGTATCCTAGGTAGCGCGAGGGCAGCATGATTGCGGAAGAACGGAAAGAAAGGATCCTGTTGAAGTTGGCGGAGTTCGCGCCCAACCAACAGGGTCGTCAATTTTCCGGGAGTTCGGAGCAGGCCATCCGGGACGCCAATCCCGGGCGCTACTATCTGGACAAGGGGTTGACTGGAATCGGGCGAGCCTACGACGCCTTCAACAACGCGGTCGGAGCCGTGGTGGCGCCTCCCATCAACGCCTTGGGAGAAGCCGCGTACGGCAAGGATGAGTGGCAGGGCCTGCAGCGATTCCAGGCCGCAGAAAATCGCCGGAACCGTGTGGCTGATGCGCGGGACCCCTGGACGTTGGGTGCGATGGGTCGGCGTGCTCTGGCGGGTGCCAACGCCGCCCTCACGGTGATCCCGGCGGCGGAGGCGGCGACGGCCGGCGTGAGCGCCGCCAGGGCAGGTATGGCGGGCGCGGCCGAAGCGGTGGCCAATACGATTGGACGTGGTGGGGGTGGGTTTGGTCCAACCCCCGCCTTGGCGACGGTCGGTGGAGGTGCTCGGGGAGGTGCGGCTGCGATGGCGGGCGGACCTGCGGCGGCGATCCCACAGCTCCCCAATCCGGGCCTCGTGCTGGCCGGTTCGACCATGCAGCCTCAGAAAGGCTCCAACGTCATGTTGAAGGACCGGACGACCCGGGAACTTGAGAGCCGCATCGACGCCGCTGGCGGACCGGGGGCGGTGTCGGCTGACCCGTCGAAGGTCCCGATGATCGGGCAACTCCAGGAGGCGGCCGCACAAGGAAAGATCGCGCCGATGTCCGATCGGCAGATTCGCTTTCTTGGTCGAGGCGAAGAGGGTAGGGCGAGCGTCACGTTGGCGGAAAAGCCTGGGGAGGGGCTGGATGTCCGGAAGACCCCGTTTATCCGAGACTACGACCCGAAGACCGGCACCCGCCTCATGCCCCGAAGGTCACGCCCTGGGCAGATGGGTCCTCAGGAGGACGTGACCCGCCTGGTCGATGCAGAAAATCGGCTGGTCAACGCGGAGAGACGGGGAGCTGAACTGGTCCAGCGGGCCCAGAAGGCAGATCCTCGGATCAACGAGTTGGTGGAGCTGCCGCAGTTTCGGGGAACCACCCCCAGCACTGCCACTCGAGTGGGAGCTTCACGCCAGTCGCTCCTCGATGTCGGGCAGGGTGGTCTGAGGTCGGCGTTTGAGGGAGCCCTACAGGGTGCCCGAAACCAATACCAAGGACTTGAGTCCGGCATCCGGGCGGTTGGCGATAGAGTTTCGCCAGTGTTGGAGTACATGCGGCGCGCGGCACAGCAGGGAGTTCTGGATATTGACCGGCACCAAGGGAACGTCTTCTACTCCACATCCTCGGGGGCTCCGCGCGCCAGACCCGCTGTCATTGATGTGGGCCGCGTGAGCGACCTCCGCGCTGATCCGGGGTTGATCGCCTCACTGCAGCGTCCTCAGGTTCCTCAGTTTCCGTTGACCCCTCCCGCCGCCACTCCGACTGATCCCCGGATGCTATTCATGCGCGACATCGCCCAGCAGGCCCGTAACGTCGGTTCGACCGGAGGCTACGGAGATCTTGTCAGCCGACTGGCCGACATTCTCGGGGCCCGTAACATCCAGGCACCGGTCAACCGTGTGGTGGTGACGCCGGGCAGAAGCGCGCAATCGATCGGCAGCACCACGGCTGATGTGGGCCGGGCCACCGCCAATGCCGACACCGTCAACGCCGCTACGGTTGGTAGGTAAAGAGAGGGGGCGTCGCCCCCTTGGCGCCTGTGGGCGCCAACCATCTACGGCTCCTTATACCGTGGATAGTCTCCAACTGGCCCCGTCAGATCCGTCACCCGCATGAGCCCGACGCGGATCAGCTCCCACTCAAGCCCCGTGGCTCCGGTCTCCCGGACATCTTCACGGAACCGCATGTCGAACTCCCACACGTGCTCTCTCAGCGACGGGGGCGATCCCATGCTCCAGGTCACGCGTTCCCGCAACGCACTCTTGATCCAGCCCAGCGGCTTGCCCCGGTACAGCTCGTACTCCGGCTGGTCAGGCGAGAACGGTATCTCTCGTTCCGGTACAACACAGTAGGTCTTGTCAGCCATACAGCACCTCCCTTCATCTTTCTTATCCCATAGCCGCGCCCCAGGTTTGCAGCATAATCGTACCGGTCGTCTCGTGTGGTAGAGTTGTGCGGGGGTGCGGATGCTGGCGACGCGCAAGAACAGAATTCTGTACAAACTGGCAGAGATCGGCATCGCCGTCGCGAACTTTCCTAATGGGCGGCTCCATCTCATGGTGTCGCGGACACCAGAGTTACTGGCCCGGGGTCTTTCCGGCGTGCACTCATTACCGAGTAATACCGGAATGTTGTTTGTCATGCCCGCCGCTGGGCCCGCCTACTTTTGGATGCGCAACACCCACATCCCCTTGGACATCGCGTTTCTGGATGAGAACATGAGCATACTGTCCGTCCAGACGATGGAGCCGGAGACGGGGTCCGCGAGACATGATGGGCCCGTAAAGTACGCCATTGAGGCGCGGGCAGGTTGGTTCGATGAGCATGGCGTTAAAGTTGGGGACGCCGTGCAAGTAGATGGGTTGTAGGTTTGGGAGGACTGGATGATTGAGCTGACGACCAAGGATCTGTTTCAAATCGCTTCGTTCATTGTGGTGGGCGGTGGCGTGCTGTGGCGATTCAGCAGCCTGTTGGGCGAGATCAAGTCCGACCTCAAGCTGATCAACCAGCGGCTCGAGCAGATCGCCCCCAAGCTGGATGACCACGAGGCCCGGATCCGTCAACTCGAGAAGCTGATTGCCGAGAAGTTGGGCACCGGCGCCTAAGGGGAAGCATCATGCTGAGTCAGCGCAGAAAGCACAGCATTCTGGAAAAGTTCGCCAAGAGCTCGGTGGTCGTCGATCCGCCCAGGAAGCCCCCGGCACCCATGTCGCTCGGCATGGGCGGGGGAGTGGTGCGACCGAACCTCCCTCCTCCAGAAGAGTCGGGACCACCCAAGGCGCAGATCTTCAATGCCAGGCCCGCCAGCCCGTTGGGTCGAGCGATGGGTACGGAGTCCGACACGGCGACCGTGGGTTTGCCGGGACTCGGCAGTTCCCTCACCGTCATCCCGGCGGGCCCTTCCGGATCACAGTTCATGCTCAACAGCACCGTGCCGTTGACCGGTGGTCTGTCTCTGGGTAGGTCGACTCTTGTCTCGCCCACCACCGGCAAGATCACGCCAACGAACCTGCAGCTCCAGTATGGTGGTGACCGGGGCTCCGCTGGCCTCTCCTACAGCCCCCAGTCAGGAGGCGTGGGCATTCAGGGTGACTACAGGGCTAAGAGTGGTGGGTCGCTGGGCGGGTCACTTAACTACGTCCCCACTCCTGGTGACGTCAGGACTCCCCGTGAATATCGAGCGCAGGTTCAGGGCCGCGCCCCCGTTAAGGACGCGCTGGGACCTTTCCGAGATCTCGCCCTGACTGGAACCGCCGGAGTTGCTGGTGAGAGCGGTGGATCCCCACGTTTCGACGCCAGCCTTGGGTTCGGCGGACGTTTCTAGGAGCCCGATGTTTCCCATCAAAACCATCGACCTGATGTTTAAGTTGGCGGCCAAACAGCCGGCCCGCAACGCCCCCACCAACCCAGGGCTGTGGAGCCAGGCCATCTCTGAGGCCAAGAAGCGGTTCACCGTCTACCCGTCCGCGTACGCGAACGGCTGGGCCGCCAAATGGTACAAGGAACGGGGCGGCGGTTGGGAGAAAGAGAAGCAGGCCGAGGCCACCGCCAAGAAGGACGTGGGGCACGGTGGGCTGGACGAGTGGTTCAGCGGTCACGGGAAGGACAAGGGCAAGGCTCAGTGGGGTGATTGGGTCTCCATCAGCCCGGTCCGAAAGCAACTGAAGAGCGGACGGGTCGTTGAGCCCGGCGACATCGTGGGCGCGTGCGGGATCTCCGATAGTCCGGACTGGCAACAGTACACCAAGGGCGGGCAGGACCCGCTCAAGTGCATGCCCCGCAAGAAGGCGCTGGCCATGTCGAAGGAACAGAGGGCGGCGTTGGCACGCGGAAAGGCCCGGGCAGAAAGATCATCCAGTAATACCGGCAAGCCCGTCATGACTCCCACCTTCTCCGGTAAAGGGGGCTAAATGGACCCGAGGAGACGGCAGAACATCCTGACCAAGTTGGCGGCCTATCCGGGCGCCAGCCCTGCGTCCAGTGGGTTCTCTCCTTACACGCGGAACGCCGTTCCGTCGGTCTACCAGCCCGGGCAGTCTCCACAAGAACAGTACATGCAGGGTTTGCAGGCGGATCGTATCCACCGCAACCCCATGGCCTCGGGAGCCGCGGAGAGTTTGGGTTCTGGCGTCGGAGCGATTACGGGTTTGGCCACAGGGTTGGCCGCCAAGAAGGCGGACGACTTGCTCGGAAACTACCCAAGCGCCGGCCTGAAGGCCGTGGGGAGTGGGCTCTGGCAGGGCGCGGACAAACTTCAACGCGCCATCTACGGCGACAAGTTTATTGAGGACTACAATCGTGGCGGCGGGATGGCCGGCGCCGTCGGATCCGCTCTTGGTGCGAAGGGGCGAAAGGCCGCCGGTGAGGCGGGGCTGATTCTTGGCGACGCCACCGCGCTTGTCGGACTAGGTGGCTTGGCCAGAACGGCCGCCCAGGGAGCCGGCGCAGCTGGTTCAGGTCTAGCTCAGGCGGGACGGCAGGCCGGCAATTTTGTTAAAACGGAAATTACCAATGCGGCCGACACCTTGGCCTCGATGGGACCTCGGCCAGCCTACGCGATGGCCAGTGCCTCGTCAGCACCGGCGGCGGCTGCTGCCCCCAATCTCACGCCCATTCCAGGACTCGGGACAGGGCTGCAGCGTTCTCGGCTGAACAGTATGTTGGCCTCCGGCCAACTCAGTCCGGCTGGCCGGGCAACCGCGCAGGAACGTGGTTGGTTTGACCCCAAGAAGCACGTAGAGGGGATCGAAAGAGGCAATCTATCTCTCGCGGAACGGTACGGGGTCAAATTGACCCGAAACCCAGAGAAGCCCTCCACCACTAATGTGGGGGCGGTGGCTGGCGCGGAAACCGACGTAAACAAGATGGACGCAGGTTTGCGCGGCCGTGACCAGGGCTGGTCACAGTATTTTCTCCGAAGGTCCGGCGCCACCCCGGACCCGCTGGTAAATATCGATCCAACGGCTCCGGCCAGCAAGTATGAGCGTTTTGCTGGTCCGTTTGATCCAGAGCAGATGCCCGGCCCATTTCGACGCGCCTCCAGCGCCATCACCACGCGGCATGAACTGGATGAGGTACGCTCTCTAGTTAGGCCGGGGCGCAGGGGTGAACCCAGCACGTTTAGAACGTACGGCCAATCTGTAGACCCCGCCACTGGGCAGATGGCCCCCACCAACACGGCCATGCAGCTGCCTAATGCCCGCGGTGGTTATGGGTACCACGCCCACCCCAGCGTGATCAGCCAGGAAGCCGCCAACGTCAACATGATGGACGACTCGACGCGCAATATCTTGAGCCGTTTGAGATCGAGCGGCGGTTCGGATGAGGCACGGGTAATCTACCAGGCGCTGCCAGAGTCAGTCAGGCAGGCAATCCCCACTACACGCAGCGGGTTTCCAGACTTGACGCAGGCGTTCTTGCGTATGTGGAACCAAAACCCACAGGTACGTCGGCAGATTGAGCGCGGTATTTGGGAGAGCCCAGCCAACAGGGCGGGGCAGGCGCAGTATATCCAGCGAGGCTTCTGATTAACTGACCGCCAGCTACGCCTAGGATTGGAGCCCGCCATGAAGAGATTGCTATCGCTTCTCCTGTTGATCGGCTGCGGGGATGACTTAGGATGGGACCAGAAGGCGGACCACGATTGCCCAGAGGTTCAGGATGCGGAACAGGACGTTGCAGATCTTGATGACACCCCCGACAGTAGTGGTGGCGGTGACGTTGATGGCGGGGACGCTGTTGATGTTGGCGGCCTGGAAGACCTGGGAGATGTTGGAGACGCGCAAGACGTGACGGAGGTGGTGGATGCGGATCAGGTACCAGACCTACCGGATGCCCAAACCCAAGATCAGGATGTGGCGCCCACCGACATTCAGGATCAGGATCTACCAACCCAGGATTCAGTATCTCTTCCACCCGAGTGCACCGAGGCTTCGGATTGTCCTGCCCCAACCCCTTGTGTGATGGTGTGGTGTAGTGATGAGGGCGCGTGTCAGCAGGACAAGGAACTGCTCGACAATGTCCCGTGCGACACCGACCAGAACGGCTGCACCCTCGAGAAATGCTTGGGTGGGCTGTGCTTGTCGGCGGGGTTGAAGTTCTGCGACGACCTAGACGCCTGCACCACCGACACCTGTGACCAGGAGGTTGGGTGCCTGCACATCCCGATCCCACCGTGCGACGACAACCAACTCTGCACGGACGACTCGTGTGATCCGGCCCTTGGGTGCCAGCACATCAACAATACGACCCCGTGCAGCGACGGGGTCGGGTGCACAGATGGAGACGCCTGTAAGGACGGGGCGTGCCTGCCGGGCGACCCGACTGCCTGTGATGACCAGAACCCATGCACCGATGACGTGTGCGACGTGCTGTCGGACTGCCAGAACCTGCCCAATCAGGTTACCTGCACGGACGGCAACGCCTGCACACAAGATGATGTGTGTGGTGGTGGGGTGTGCGTCGGCGGAACCGTCAACTGCAACGACGCCAACCTCTGCACGGACGACTCATGTGCCCCGACCATTGGGTGCGAGCATGAGCCGAACCTCGACGGCTGTCAGGACGGGAACCCTTGTACTGACTTTGACATGTGCGAGGCCGGGGTCTGCATGGGTGGGACGGGCGTCAGCTGCGACGACGGCAACGGCTGCACCGTCGATGTGTGCGACCTGACGGTCGGGTGCACCTCTACCGACGCCCCCGCTGGCACACCCTGCTCTCAGGGCTATTGCCTAAATGGTGCCTGCAGCTGCAAGGCCTTTGGATGTGCAGCCCCAAAGTTTCTGTACAGCGGGGACGTCACGGCCGGCATGTTGGGCGGTATGGGTGGTGGGGTCGGTCCCAAGATGGGGTGTGCCACCACAGATGTGTTGATCGGCATCGGCTTCGACTTCAGCTCCAGCAACAAGACCGTCACCCGCACGACCGTCGTGTGCGGTAAGGTTGAGGCCGACCAGAACGGAACCGTCAAGACCACCCAGACCACCACCCAGAAGTCGGGTGGCTCGGGTTGCTATGGATGGGACCCCGCCCCCTCAACCCCGTTGGTGACGTGCCCGCCCGGGTGGGTCATCGTGGGGATCGAGGGTAAGAACGCGTCCGGTACCCTGTTCCATTCCGTCAGCGTGACGTGCGCCAAGATGGATGTGGGCGGCAAGCCCACCGGCACCACCCAGACGATCCCGATCCCCGCCACCAATGCGGCGGGCGGCACACCCAAGTCGGTCATGTGCCCGGCCGGT
>Ga0129333_10001654_pt1 | contig 20373 bp, 27 predicted proteins | sample CPB6_08_DNA_FD_94474 | JGI IMG/M metagenome (GOLD analysis project Ga0129333, IMG submission 94474) | Freshwater to marine salinity gradient microbial communities from Chesapeake Bay, USA - CPBay_Sum_0.6_0.8_DNA | ecosystem: Environmental > Aquatic > Marine > Coastal | place: USA: Chesapeake... | reverse complement strand
TCGCCGGCTTGACGGCGAGGACCTTGGCCCGGGTGCCCTTCGAGTTTCCGGTGCGGACCTCCACGAGGTCGCCAGCCTTGATCAACATCACACCACCTCGCTCGCCAGACTGACGATCTTCATGAAGTTGCGGTCGCGCAACTCACGGGCCACGGCGCCGAAGATGCGGGTGCCTTTGGGATTCCGATCGTTGTCGATGATCACGCAGGCATTGGCGTCGAAGCGGACATAGCTGCCGTCCTCGCGACGCGACGGCTTCCTGCAGCGCACGATGACCGCCTTGACGACGGCCTTCTTCTTGACGTCGCTGCCGGGGATCACCGACTTCACGCTGCAGACGATGATGTCGCCCAGGCCCGCGGTCCGCCTGCGGCTTCCGCCCAGCACCTTGAAGCACATCACTTCCTTGGCACCCGTGTTGTCCGCGACCGCGAGCCGCGTCTGCATCTGGATCATGTTGTGCGTCCCTCACGCGCGTCGACGCCGGCCGCGGCGGCCTCCTCGGCCTTGGCCGCCGACTCCTTGATTCGGGTCGCCCGGGCGCCGCTGCGCAGCGACGCCACGTCGACCGCCGTGCTCTTCTTGACCACGCGAACGAGCTCCCAACGCTTGAGCCGGCTCCGCGGGCGGCACTCGATGATCTCCACGAGATCACCGGGCTGCGACTCGCCCGCTTCGTCGTGGACGTGGCACACGGTGCGACGGTGAAGGATTCGCCCGTACTTCGGATGCCGCACGACGCGCGGAATCTCCACCCGCCGCGTCTTGCTGGCGGCCGCACTGGTGACGGTTCCTGTTTCCACTCGCTTCGGCATGGACTCGTTCCTGGGATGGCCTTCGTGTCGGGGTTAGGTGCCGCTCTGTGTCCGCTTCTTGAACGTCCGGCGCTGGGTCACACCGGCCTTGCCGGGCGCCCGCAACTTGGCCCGGCCGCTGGCCCGGTGCTTCTTGGCGTGCTTCTCGTGCCGCGGCGATTCGTCCGCCGCCAGGGCCGGAGCGGCCGGGGCCAGCGTGCCGCGCTGGGCGAGGATCGTCTGGCAGCGGGCGATCGTGCGGCGTTGCTTGCGCACGTCCGAGGGGGAGGCCAGCTTTTCCGTCTGCGCCTGGATGCGCAGCCGGAACAGAGCCTCGGCGGCGTCCTTCCAGACGAGCCGGATCTGCTCGTCACCCATCTCGCGCAATTCCTTGGCTTTGTTGTTCATGGCTGTCCTCACATCGCCCGTCGCTTCACGAACCGAACCCGGAGCGGCATCTTGTGCGCCAGCCGGGCCAGGCACATCCGCGCCGCCTCTTCGGCCACGCCGCCGATCTCGTAGAGGATCATTCCCGGCTTCACGACCGCGGCCCAATATTCCGGCTCGCCCTTGCCCTTGCCCATGCGGGTCTCGAGCGGGATCGACGTGATCGACTTGTGGGGGAACACGCGCACGAACAGCCGGCCTTCGGTGCGAAGGTATTGCTGGGCCGCGATGCGGCCTGCCTCGATGGTCGCCGCGGGGAGCCATCCCGGCTGCTCGGCCTGGAGGCCGAAGTCGCCGAAGACGACGCGATTCCCGCGGGAGGCGTCACCTCTTATACGACCTCTTTGGCTTTTTCGGTGCTTGACCCTCTTGGGCATCAGCGCCATCGCCAGCCTCCTCGTACATGCCTTGGTTGACCCACACTTGAACCCCGATGTTGCCCTGCGCCGTGGGAGCTTCGCAGAACCCGTAGTCGATCTTTGCGCGGAGCGTGGAGAGCGGCATCGAGCCCGCGATCGCCTTCTCGCAGCGCGACATTTCGGCGCCGCCGAGCCGGCCCGCCAGCTGGATCTTCACGCCCTTGGCGCCGGCGCCCATCGTCGTCTCCAGGGCGCGCTTGAGCGTCCTGCGGAAGGCCGCCCGCTTGGAGAGCTGGTCGGCGATATCCTCGGCGATGAGCTGGGCTTGGATCTCGGGATGGCCCACCTCCTCGACCTTGAGGTTGACGCGCCGGCCGAGCAGTTCCTGCAGTTCGTCCTGCAGCCGATCGACCTCCTGCCCCTTGCGGCCGATGATCACACCGGGGCGGGCCGAATGGAGGATCACCTTGACCTCGTCCCGCGTCCGCTCGATCTCGACCTTGGGGATGGCGGCGGCGCGGTACTTCGTCTTGAGGAATTTCCGTACGCGGACGTCCTCGAGGAGGAGATCGCGAAAGTCCTTCTTCGAGGCATACCAGCGGCTCTTCCAGGGCTCGGTGATGCCCGTCCGAAACCCGACCGGATGTACTTTCTGACCCATGGTTTCGTCCTTATTCCGCGGCGTCGCCGCCCGGCGCGGCTGCCACCGCGTCGAGCGAGACCTTGATGTGCGACATGCGCCGCTTGATACCGAACGCCATGCCGCGGGCTCGCGGCCTGATCCGTTTGAACATCGGCCCGCCGTCGATGCGGGCGTCCACGACCACCAGGTCGTCGACACCGGCGGCCTGCTGATGCTCGGCATTTCCCAGGGCGCTCTTGATCACCTTCTCCAGCATGCGGGCGCCGCGATGCGGCTGAAACCGGAGGATGTCGAGCGCCTCGTCGGCGAACTTGCCGCGCACGAGATTGGCCAGAGCCCGCACCTTGCGGGGGCTGATGCGGGCGTATTTATGGGTTGCTGTGAATGGCATGGATCACTCCCTGTGCACGGGCCGGCCGCTACTTGGCGGCGGGCGCCGGGGTGGCGGCCTCCTTGACCTTGCCGCCGTGGCCGCGGAACGTCCGCGTGGGGGCGAACTCACCGAGCTTGTGGCCGACCATGTCCTCCGTCACGAACACCTTGAGGTGCTGTTTGCCGTTGTGCACCATGAACGTCAGGCCGATGAACTCCGGCACGATCGTGCAGGACCGCGACCAGGTCTTGATCGGGTCGCGCTTGCCGCTCGACAGCTGCGACTCGACCTTCTCGAACACGCGGGGGTCGACGTACGGCCCCTTTTTGGCACTGCGTCCCATCGTTTGTTACCTCAACTTCAGTTGGCCGTAGCGGCGGCTCTTCCGCCGCCGGATGATCGCCGAGCCCGACGGCTTGCGGGGCTTGCGGGTGCCGCCGCCCTTGGCACTCTTGCCGGTGGGACTGACCGGATGCCGCCCACCCTTGGTGCGGCCCTCACCGCCGCCGTGCGGGTGGTCGATCGGATTCATGGCGGTGCCACGGACGTGGGGGCGGATGCCCATCCAACGCGAGCGACCCGCCTTGCCGAGGCGGACGTTCATGTGCTCGGAATTCCCGATCGCGCCGATCGTGGCCCGACAGGCGGCCGGCACACGACGAATTTCACCGGACGGCAGCGTGAGCTGGGCCCACTGCGCCTCGCGAGCCACCAGCACGGCCGACGATCCGGCCGAGCGACACAGCCGCCCGCCCCGCCCAGCCTGCAATTCGATGTTGTGGATCTGCATGCCCAGCGGGATGGCCGACATCGGCAGGCAATTGCCCACCTCGGGCGGGGCCGACTCGCCACTCTGCACTTTGGCACCCGCGACCAGACCCTCGGGAGCCAGGATGAAGCGCTTCTCGCCGTCCGCGTAGTGCACGAGCGCCACGCGGCAGGTGCGATTGGGATCGTACTGGATCGAGTGCACGGTTCCGGGCACGCCGTCCTTGTTGCGCCGGAAGTCGATGAGCCGATAGTGCTGCATGTGGCCGCCGCCGCGGTGACGGGCCGTGATCTTGCCCTGGTTGTTCCGGCCGCCCTTCTTCTTCTTGCGGACGCGGAGCCCCTTGGGCGCGGCTGCACCCGGCGTCAGTTCGGCGAAATCCGAGACGCTGGCGCCGCGACGGCCGGGGCTTGTGGGGTTGTAGCTGCGGATGCCCATGCGAGTTCGACCGGTGTGGTGGGGATGCGGCCATCCGGCCGCCCGACGGGACTAGAACAGGTTGATCTTGAATTCGGGCTTGAGCTTCACGACGGCCTTCTTCCAGGCCTTCGTGCTGGTGCGCCGCACCCGACTGCGGCGCATCTTGCCCGCCCGGTTCTGCACGGCGACCTTGTCGACCTTGACGCTGAACAGTTCCTCGACGGCGCGACGGATGTCGGCCTTGGTCGCCTCGACGACGACCTCGAACGAGTAGGCATTGTGCCGGTTGGCCCGGTGCATGCCCTTCTCGGTGACGAGCGGACGGAGGATGACCTGGTGCGGCGCCAGCCGGGGAGAAAAAGCGGGAGCAGGAGGAACGGGCACTGCCATGACTTACTTCGCTCCCTTTCCGGCCGCGGCACGGGTCGACCGCTTGGCCTTGGGCGCGGCGGCCTTGGGCTTGGAAGCGGCCCGGCGGCCCGCGGCCGGCTTCCGTTCCGCGGCGGGCTTCGCCGCAGCCCGGAAGGCGTCGATCGCGGCCCTCGTCATCAGAATCGAACGCGGGGCCAGGATCGCCCAGGCGTTGAGCTCCGCCACCGGCGCCACCGAGACGCCGGAAATGTTGCGGGCGCTCTTCCAGAAATTCGCATCGTGCTTCTCGGGGGCCACGAGCACCGTCTTCTCGCCGAGCCCGAGCGCCCGGAGCATCCCGGCCACGACGGCCGTCTTCGGAGCGGCCACCGACAGGGAGTCGATGAGCTTCACCTCGTCGTCGGCGATCCGCGACGCCAGGGCCATGCGGGTGGCCGCCTGGAGCGCCTTGCGGGGCATCCGCCAGCCGAAATCGCGCGGCCGCTTGGCGAAGATGTGACCGCCGCCCCGCCGCGTGCCGCTGCGCCGGGCACCGGCGCGGGCGTTGCCCGTGCCCTTCTGGCGGTACAGCTTGCGGGTCGAACCGGCGACTTCGCCGCGGGTTTTCGTCTTCTGCGTGCCCTGCCGCTGATTGGCCTGATACATGACCACCGCGTCGTGCAGCAGCTGCTTGCTCACCCGGGGCGCCAACTCGGCGGGGTCGATCTCGTAGCTCCCCACCTGCTTGCCCTTCATGTCGTAGACCGCGAGGTTCACTTGGCACCCGCCTTTTTCTTGGCCGTTGCAGCGGCAGGGCCGCCTGCGCGGCGAATCTTGTTGGTCTGCATCACGGTGACGAACGCGCCGTTGGGCCCCGGCACCGCCCCGCGCACGAGCAGCAGATTCTGCTCCTTGTCGATGCCCACCAGTTTCACGTTCCGCATCGTCGACCGCTCGTTGCCGTAGCGGCCCGCCATGCGCTTGCCCTTGAAGACACGCGCCGGCGAGGTGTTCATGCTGGTGCCACCCTGGTGGCGATGCACCTTCTTGACGCCGTGGCTGGCCCGCTGCCCCTTGAAGCCGTGCCGCTTCATGACGCCGGCCGTGCCCCGCCCCTTGGTGATTCCGGTCACGTCGACGAAGTCGACGCCCTCGAAAATCTCCACGGTGATCACCTGCCCGACAGCCACACCATCGTGCGCGCCCCGGAATTCACGAACGAACCGCTTCGGCTCGCACGCGGCCTTGGCAACGACCGCCACACCGGCCTCGGCCCGCTTCTTGGCCCGGCGACCGTCGAGATTCGCCACCTGCCCGCGCACCGAACGCGACGCCAGGCGGCGCGGCTTGTCGCCGAACCCGACCTGCACGGCCGCATAGCCATCGCGATCCGGCGACCGCACGAGCAACACGGGACAGGGGCCGGCTTCGATGACGGTGACCGGCACCACGGTGCCGTCGGCGGCAAAAATCTGCGTCATCCCGACCTTGCGGCCGAGGAGCCCCTTGCGGGCGGGCTTCTCCGAGTTCTTCGTGGCTGCAGTCATTGTTGTCGCCGTCGTGACACACTCCTCACGGCTGCCGCGTGCGGCCGCCGTCTTCGCGTGCCTCGCCTTCACGCTCGAAGCCGTTGGCTGCGGGAGCGCCAGGGATCAATCCCGGGCCTTACCCGCGACGCCTTCCAAGCATGCCGTGTCGTGCGCTCCTTCGTTGCGTATGTGCTGTTGTGAGGTCGTGACCGCCGCGGCCGTCACGACCGGGACGAGGCCTTGATCTTGATGTCGACGCCCGCGGGCAGGCTCAGTTTGTTGAGGGCCTCGATCGTCTTGGCCGTGGCCTGCACGATGTCGATGACCCGCTTGTGCGTGCGAATTTCGTACTGCTGCCGGGCCTTCTTGTCGATGTGCGGGCTGGAAAGCACCGTGTAGCGCTCGATCCGCGTGGGCAGCGGGATCGGCCCGTGGACCTCGGAATTCGTCCGCTTGGCGGTATCCACGATCTCCGCGGCGCTCTGGTCGAGCACGGCGTGATCGTAGGCCTCCATCCGGATGCGGATGATCTCTTGTGTCGGACCGGCCACGAAGCAACTCCAGTCAAATCAACGGACGAACGAACAATCGGCAGCCTGTCGACCGCCAGCCGCCATCGGCACGCATGCCGGCGGCACTCAAAAAAGCCTCGTGAAAGGCTCTTTTCGACGCCAACCTGCGGCCGAAGCCGGGGGCGTCGCAACGATCGAGCCTCGAAATCTAAAGTCGCCCGACGACGGTGTCAACACGCCGGATTTTCAGTCGGGAAAACCGCCGCCCCCGCGACGCCCCCCTGAAACCCGGTGCGCGGAGGCCACGGCGGGCGTCGGCCGGGGCCGGCCGTTCACACGAACGCCTCGGCGGTTTCCGCCGGGGCCGGCCCATATTTGAGCGGCGCCATCGTGAAGCTGGCGCGGCCCTGGCTCACGCTGCGAACCGCGGCCGAATAGCCGAACATGCCGGCCAGCGGGGCCTCGGCGGTGAGCACCGTGGCCCCGCCGCGGATCTCCGTGGCCGTGATGATCGAGCGTCGCTGCTGCAGGTCGTTGATCACGTCGCCGAGGTGGTCCTCCGGCACCGTGACCTCCACCTTCATGACCGGCTCGAGGAGCACCGTGCCGGCCGCCGCGAGCAGGTTCTCGATCGCGTCGGCAGCGGCGATCCGCACCGCCACGTCCGAGGGTGGCGGCTCGGGCAAGGGACTGGCCAGCACCACGATCCGCACGCCCCACAGCGGGCATCCCTTCAGGCCGCCCCGCTCGGCGCTCTCGCGCACCGCCTCGGTCATCAGGGCCGCCGTGGCGGCAGCCGCCTCCTGTTCGGGAAACCAGCCCTGCTCCACGACCACCGGTCCCTGCTGATCGGTCGGCTCGGCGCGGATGGTGACCGTCGCCAGCAGCGTCTGCCCCGCCACCTGCCGGTTCGACTCGCCGCTCACCGTCGCGGCACGGGCCAGCGTCTCCTTGTAACTGACCCGCGGCTTGTGGACGCGGCAATGGAGATTGAAGTCCCGTTCCAGCTTGTGGCGGATCACCTCCAGGTGGAGTTCCCCCATGCCCGAGATCAGCGTCTGCCCCGTCTCCTCGCTCTCCACGGCCCGGAAGGTCGGATCCTGACGCTTCATCATCTCCAGCGTCTCGGCCAGCTTTTTCCGCTCCAGGCTGGTCTCGGGCTCGATCGCCATCGAGATCACGGTTTCCGGGAACTGGATCGACTCCAGCACGATCGGCGCCGCGGCGTCGCAGAGCGTGTCGCCGGTGACGCTGGCCCGCGGTCCGATCACGCCCACGATGTCGCCGGCCCGGGCCTCGGCAATCTGTTCGCGCCGATCGGCCTGCACGTGCCAGAGCTGGGCGACGTTCTCCTTCTTCTGCTGGAGCGGATTCCAGGCGCGGCTGCCCGCCTTGAGCGTTCCCGAATACACCCGGAGGAAATACAGGTCGCCATGCTTCTCGGCCACGATCTTGAACACCAGGCCGCAGAACGGCTCCTGGGGATCGGCCCGCCGGGAGATCGTGACGGCCGCCTTCTTGGTCGGGTCGAGCCCCTCCACGGGCGGCACGTCGGCGGGACTGGGCAGGTACCAGGCGACGGCGTCGAGCACGGGCTGGACGCCGATGCAATCGAGCGCCGAACCGGCCAGCACGGGCACGATTTCGCGGCGGATCGTGGCCTGGCGGATCGCCCGCCGGATGGCGTCCGCCGGGATCGGCGCCTCCCCCATGGCGAGCTCGGCGAGTTCGTCGGACACGTCGAACAGCGCCGACACCAGCTGCTCCCGCCACGCCGCGGCCGCGGCGGCCAATTCCGCGGGGATCGGCCCCCGCACCACGGCCGCCAGCGCCGCCCCGCCCGCCAGCGCCTCGTCCTTGGGCGGGAACGTGAGCAGCTGCATCTCCACGAGGTCGACGAGGCCGCGGAACGGGTCGCTGACGTGCGGCGGCCCCAGGCCCAGCGGAATCTGCAGCACCAGCGGCCGGGCTCCCAGCCGCTTCTCGATCTGGGCCACGGTGCCGAAGAAATCGGCGCCCTCGCGATCGAGCTTGTTGACCAGCGCCAGCCTGGGCACGCCGTACCGGTCGGCCTGTCGCCACACCGTTTCGCTCTGGGCCTCGACCCCTTCGCGGGCCGAGAACACCACGACCGCACCGTCCAGCACCCGCAGGCTCCGCTCCACCTCGGCGGTGAAGTCGACGTGGCCGGGCGTGTCGATCAGGTTCACGGTCACGTCCTGCCAACGAAACGACACCGCGGCCGAATAGATGGTGATCCCGCGTTCCTGCTCCTCCGGGTCGAAGTCGGTGATCGTGGTGCCCCGATCCACCTCCCCCAGGCGGTGGCTGGTCTTGGTGAAGAACAGCATCCGTTCGGTGAGCGTCGTCTTTCCGGCGTCGATGTGGGCCACGATGCCGATGTTGCGGATTTTTTCCAGGTTGCTTGCCATGCGGATCGGGGAGCGGTGCTGTCACCGCGTCGTTGGGGGGATGGGCGGAGTGCCGGTCTGGGCCTGCCGTCCGGCGGGGCTCCGAGGGTCACATTTTCGCGACGGTCCCGATGCCGAGCAGCTGCAGGCCCTTGCGCAGGATTCTGCCGGTCAGATCGCAGAGCGCCAGCCGGCTGCCGCGTTCGGGCTCTGCGGCCTTGAGCACCGGCAGGGCGTCGTAGAGGGTCGAGTAGCAGCCCGCCAGATCGTAGAGGTAGGAGGTGAGCAGGTTGGGGCGGTAGTCGGCCTCGACATCCTCGAGGGCCTCCGCGAAGCGGAGTAGTTCGAGGGCCAGCGCTCGTTCGCGGGGATCGGCCACGAGCACCCGGCCGCCGGAGGCACGCAAGGCCTCCCGGTCGATGCAGCCCTTGCTGCAGATCCCCTCCACGCGGGCCACGGCATACTGCATGTAGGCCGCGGTGTTGCCGGTGAGTTGCAGCATCTTGTCGTAGCTGAACACGTAGTCGGTGGTCCGATTCTGGCTCAGGTCGGCGTACTTGATGGCCCCGATGCCGACGGTTTCGGCGACCCGGCGCCGTTCGGCTTCGTCCATCGCCGCGTCGCAGGCCACCACGGCCGCCGCCCGCTCCACGCCCTCGTCGAGCAGCGACTCCAGCCCCACCGTGTCGCCGGAGCGGGTCTTGAAGGGCCGGCCATCGTCGCCCAGCACCGTGCCGAAGGCGACGTGCACGAATTCGACGCCCCCACAGCCCCAGCGGCGGGCGGTCTCGAAGAGCTGCTCGAAGTGCTGGCTCTGCCGATGATCGACGACGTAGAGGATGCGGTCGGGCTTCCAGTGTTCCAGCCGCCAGCGGATCGCCGCCAGGTCGGTGGTCGCGTAGAGATAGCCGCCGTCCGCCTTACGCACGAGAAAGGGCGGTTTGTCCTCGCCGCCCAGAAACACGCCGATCGCCCCCTGGCTCTCCCGGGCCAGGCCTAGCCGCTGCAGATCCTCCACCACTCCGGCCAACAGCGCGCGGTAAGTGCTTTCGCCGCGCACGTGGTCGAAGGTCACTCCCAGCCGCTGGTAGATCCGGTCGATCTCCTCGTGGCAGAAGGGCTCGAACCCGCTCCACAGGGCCAGGTTCTCCGCATCCCCGCGGTGCAGCCTCTCGGTCTCGTCGAGCACCTCCCGGGCCACGTCCGGATGCCGCTCGAGCAGCGCCGCCACGCCGGGGTCGGCCGCGAGTTCCTCGGGCTTGGCGTCGACGAGCGTGCGAACCAGGCGATAGAGCCGGCCCAGTTCCCGGGTGGGATGGGAATCGTAGGCCTGCTGGTCGCGGAGCCGCTTGTAGCCCCAGAGGATCATCCCGAACTGGGTGCCCCAGTCGCCCAGATGATTCACGGTGATCACGTGGTGGCCGCGGAAGCGGAGGATCCGGGCCAGGGCGTCGCCGATCACGGTGGAGCGGATGTGGCCCACGTGCATCGGCTTGGCGACGTTCGGCGACGAGAAGTCGACGACGATCGTCTGGGCCGGACGGACGGCGGGCACCCCGAGCCGCTCGTCGCCGAGGGCCGCGGCCACGGCCGCACAGAGGGCCTCGTTCCGCACGCGGACGTTGATGAACCCCGGGCCGACGGGATCGCCCGGCGGATCGAAGAGCTCGGCGTATCCCGCCGCATCCACGAGCCGGGCGGCGATCTCCGCAGCCACGTCGCGGGGTTTCCGGCCGGATCGCTTGGCCAGGCCCATCGCCATGGTGCCGGAGTAGTCGCCGAATTTGGGATCGGCCGTCTCGCGAACCTGCTCCAGCAGGGCCGGCATCTCGGCGGGCTCAATCGCCGCCACACCGTCGGCCGCCAGACGCTCCAGGGCCGCGCGGAACATCTCTCGGAGGGCCGCGCGGAAATTCACGCGGGCCGACGGTCCTTCGCCGTCACTCATCGGGCGGAGGCTCCCGCCGCGGGCACGGCCACCCGCACGGCATCGCCCCAGAGGTGCTCGATGTCCCAATACTCGCGAGCCTCGGCGTCGAAGAGGTGCACGAGCACGTCGCCGTAGTCGAGCACAATCCAGCGGCCCTCCTCGTAGCCCTCGCCGCCGCGCTTGCGGTCGTGGAGCTCCTGTTTCACGGTCTGCTCGATCTCGTCCGCCATGGCGTGCATCTGCCGCCGGCTGGAACCGGTGGCGATCACGAAGTAGTCGAAGACGGGCGTCAGCCCGCGCAGGTCGAGCACCCGCACGTCGCTGCCCCGCGTCTCCTCGGCCACGCGGGCCACGGCCAGCGCCAGCGTCCGCGCCCGATCGGCTCGAGGTGTCGCCTTGTCCATGCTGCTGATCGCCGGGTATGGGAGTGCGAACGATGCCGCGAAGCGCATGATTGTAGCCGAGATCGGCCCGTTACCAGCGGGCCGGCGGTGCATCCGGCCGGGACTGCCGCTGCGCTCGTCCGAGGGCCTGCGGACGGACGAAACCCGGTTGGCGGATCGCCCTCGATTCGCCGACGAACGCTCAGCGGTTCCTCGAGCCCGTCGCCGCCAGCGCGATGCCGAGCAGGACGAGGTCGGGCATGTCACGGGCACCGGGCAGGGCGTCCCGCACGACCCCGCTCGATCCTCCCGTGAGGATCACCTCGGCCTCGCCGCCGAGAGCCGCCTGCGCTTCCGCCACGAGCCGGGTCACTGCCCCGCGCATCCCCCAGCCGATGCCCGCGGCGATCGCCGCCTGCGTGTTGCGTCCCGGCATGGCGGGTGGCGGCCCATGATCGAGCGCCGCCACCTCGGGCAGCCGGCTCGTGCCTTCGGCGAGCGCCCGGGCCAGCAGGGCCGGCCCGGGCAGGATCGCACCCCCCAGGAACCGGCCCGCGGGCGAGATCACGTCGATCGTCGTGGCGGTGCCGCAGTCGACCACGATCACGCCGCGTTGCGCCGTGGCGAACGCCTTCGCGGCGGCCGCCGCGGCCAGCCGGTCGATGCCCACCCGCATGGGCTCGTCGACCTGCACCTCCACGGGCAGATCGGCCCGGTCGACCCGCCGCTGCCGCAGCGGTCGGTGGCGGGTGGCCGAGACCTCGGCGACGGCTGCCTCGAGCCGCACGGCGGCGGCGTCATGCACGCTGGCCACGAGCAGCAGGGCCGGCCCCGGTGCGGCCAGCGCCAGCCAGCGTTCGATGTTCCCGGGGTGAAAATCTCGGCTCAGGAAGTCCTGGCGCCGCTGCACGCGTGGCAGCCTCCCGTCGGCACCGCGGTCGGCCACGAGTGCCAGTTTGATCCGCGAGTTGCCCACGTCGGCCACGAGCAACGCGTCGTCGAACGCCTCGTTGCCACCCGCGCCGCTCATGCCCCGGGCCTCCGGGCATCGAGCGTGGCGACGATCTCCCGGAGCAGGGCGTCGAGTCCCTGCCCCGTCACCGCGCTCACCGCCAGCACCTCGCGGCCGATGGCCCGGGACAACTCCACCCGCACTGCTTCCGCGCCGGGGAGTTCGCACTTGCTCAGCACCACGATCTCCGGCCGCTGCCCCAGCGAGGCATCGTAGCGTTCCAATTCGTCGCGGATGGCCCGGTAATTCGCCAGGGGATCGCTGCCGTCGACGGGCAGCGGTTCCACGACGTGCACGAGAATCCCCGCTCGTTCCACGTGCCGCAAAAACTCGTGGCCCAGGCCGACGCCGGCGTGGGCGCCCTCGATCAATCCGGGCAGGTCCGCGAGCACGAAACTGCGGTCCCGCGAGATCGCCACGATCCCCAGGATCGGCGTCTTCGTGGTGAAGGCGTAGTCGGCGATCTCGGGCCGGGCCCGTGAGACCCGTGACAGGAGCGTGCTCTTGCCGGCGTTGGGCTTGCCCACGAGCCCCACGTCGGCGATCACCTTGAGTTCGAGCAGCAGCCGGCGGCACTCACCCTTCTCGGCGGGCTTGGTCTCCCGTGGAGCGCGGTTGGTCGACGACTTGAAGTACAGGTTGCCGCGGCCCCCGGCGCCGCCGTGGGCCGCCACGATCGACTGTCCGGCGGCCAGATCCTTGAGCACCAGCCCGCTCGCTTCGTCGATCACGATCGTGCCGGGCGGCACCCGCAATTCGAGATCCGCACCCCGGGCGCCCTGGCGGTTGGCCGGTCCGCCCGACTCCCCGTCCAGCGCCCGCCACTGCCGGCGGTGGGCCAGGGCCGCCAGGGAATCGACGCCCTCCTCGGCCCGCATGATCACGCTGCCGCCATCGCCGCCGTCGCCGCCGTCGGGGCCGCCGAGCGGAACGTATTTCTCGCGGCGGAAACTGCAGATGCCGCGGCCACCGCTGCCGGCCGCCACCTCGATCTGCACGCGATCGACGAACACGCGGCGACTAGGCCTTCACTCCGGCCACGACGTTCACGCGCCGCCCTTCGCGGTCGAACATCACGACCCCGTCGGAGAGCGCGAAGAGCGTGAAGTCGGTGCCCATGCCGACGTTCTTGCCGGGGTGGAAACTGGTGCCCACCTGCCGCACCAGGATGTTGCCGGCCCGCACCTGCTGGCCGCCGAACTTTTTCACGCCCCGTCGCTGGGCGTTCGAATCGCGGCCGTTGCGGCTCGAACCCTGACCCTTTTTGTGTGCCATTCGTTTCGCTCCGCGGCGCTGCCTCGAACCCCTGATCCGGGGGCCGGGGGAACCGGATGTCTAGAAACTACCCTGCCCGACCCTCGAATGCGAGCGGGTCACAGGCCAGGACCATCCGAGTCGTATCGGAAAACCCAGTCATGGTCAATGCCCTCGTGGACCGCCACGGCGGCCGCGAACAGATCCGGACCGCGCGGGCCGAACACCCCCTGCAGCACCTCCCGGCGTTGGGCCTGGTCGAGGGCACCGATCGAAGGCCGCACGGCGTCGAAAGCCGCCACGGCGTTGCCGGTGGCCACGGTCTTCGCATCGACGGCGATCGATTCGAGCGCCGCCAGCGTCCGCGCCGCCCTCGCGCCCTTCGCCAGCCATTCCACCCGCCGGCCGGCCGGGCCGAAGATCTTCGTCGCCAGAGCCTGCCGCTCCGCGTAGCCCGGCTGAGCGTCGAGTCCGCCCACGATGCGCACCAGCGCCGCAAAGGGGGACTTCGCCACCTGCTCCGGGGTCAGGCCCAGCGTCTGCAGCGCCGCGCGGCGGCGTTGATCCTGCTCCGCGTCGACCGTGCCTGCGGCGGCAGCGGCCAGGGACTCGAGCGCCCGCTCGCCGACCTCGCCGAACATCTCTCTGAGCAGGTTCGCGCGGGCCGCCGGATCCTTGCCGCTCGCCTTGAGCACCTTCTCCAGCGGCAGCAGCCCCGGTCCGCCCCCACCCGCCGGGTCGAGCAAATCCTGCCACGTCAATCCCATGCGCTCCAGCGCCGCGGCGGGGTTCGACTTCGTCGTCGCCACCCAGCCGGTCGCCTCGAGCAGGCGGCTGCCGAGCGTCATGCGCTCGAACATGCCCCGGTATCCGACGCTCATTTCCTGCTCGGCGGCATCGCCCGCAGCCGGCAGCCAGAAGTCCAACCGCAGGCTTTCCAGTGCCAATTCCATGTCACTTCCCGGCTTGTCGGTGGCATTGACGACAGCCCCCTTCCGCTTCCGCCAACGGATCGAATTCGTCAGGCCGCTGGCGTAGATGGAAAAAAAGTCGATCCGCGGGTCGACATCGACCCACACGGCGATGCCCCAGCGTTCCTCGCCGAATGCGATCTCCTTGGCCACCATTTCGGCGCTGTCGTAGAACCGTTGGCGGGGATCCTCCCGACGCCTGATGGCGCTCATGGCCGTGGGCACGACGCGATCCAGGTAGGCACGATGCCTGGCCAGGTCCTCGGCGTCCGAAAGCGGTTCCAGACTCTCCAGGACGAAGTGCGGAATGAACCGCACCGAGGTCTCGAACGGCACCGCGGCGGTGAGTTTCGTGGGGTCTTTGGCATCGACCACGGTGCGACGGCCACCGGTGTTCTTGACCCGGTAGACCAGGTACCAGACCCGCTTGCGCTGCATCTTCAGATCCGCTGCCGGCACGTCGACCTCGATCATGCGGGGCGGCTTGAAGGCGAATTCCAGGCACCAGATGTCACGGGGAAAGGTTCGCCCGCGTGCGCGTTCCACGAGCGTGGTGTTCGCCGGCGCCCGATGAGGCTCCCAGGTCAGGTCTTCTCCGGGTGGTGGTCGGGTGAGCCCCTCCGTGACCTCGAGCAGATCGCCGCGAAGCAATTCGTCGGCGCTCGTCTTGTCCGGCGGGATGACGGTCAGCACTCCCGGCGCCAACGTGCGAAAACCGCCCTTCTGCGCGTGAGCCAGAGGGGCGGCCACCGCCACGACCAGGGTGGCGATGAGAAACGCCCCGCGGGCGCACCCTGTCCCGACCAACCGCCGCCATGGCGAGCGGGCTCGTTCGGTTCCGTTTTTCACGGTGAATTCGGCCGGCGGAAGCACGGGAGACATCCCTCAAAATCGTACCAAAACCCTTGCCGGGCATCGAAATACGTCAAGTGCTACAGATTCTCCAAACAGCCTTGCCTGCCCAAACTCCCCAGGGCACACTTGCAGGGTATCCCAAAAACCACTGGAAAACTGGGCTTCGCCTCGCCGGCCTTCCGACACAAACTCCCGCCCCCAAGCGAAACGGCTGCCGGCGACAGCGACGCGACTCCTAGCCTTTCGGGCCGATCATCCGCCATGCTCCAGAAAAACCCGCTCCAGCCGCCGCGGCCCTACGCTCCGCAGCCCATGGCTTCGGTCCCTGCCGCTCACGCGACTGCGGTTTCCTTTCTGTCGGCCGGTGACTTCGATGGCACGGGCATCCTGGCCGGCATCGACCCCAGCGAATCGCAGTACTGGTGGATGCCGGAACTCTACGGCCCGGACGCCCTGGCGACGGCCCGGCCTGCCGCCAGGGCCTCGCAGACACTGGCTGCCCGGCTGCGGGCCGCCGGTCAGGCGGCTCGCGAGGCTCCGGCGCGTTCTCCGGCCGCAGCCTGATCGACTTCCGCGGCCAGGGCGGCATAGTCCTCCGCCCCGTGGGATTCCGGTGCGTAGTCGAAGATCGACTGGCCGAAACTCGGTGCCTCGGCGAGTCGGATGTTGCGCCGCACCCGGGCACTGAACAGTTTCGCCGTCGCCCAGGCCGGATGGCCGGTCGCCGTCCCGGCGAAAAATGCCTCCACGTCACGGCCGATTTCGCTGGCCAAACGTGTGCCCGCCTCGTACATGCAGAGCACGACTCCGAGCAGACGCAGATGAGGATTCACCCGGTCGGCGACGAGCTCGATCGTCTCCAACAGCTTGCTCAGGCCGTGCAGCGCGAGGAAGTGCGGTTGCAGCGGCAGCAGCACCTCACCCACCGCTGCCATCGCATTCAGTGAGAGCAGGCCCAGCGAAGGCGGGCAGTCGATGACGAGGTAGTCGAAGCAGGAACCATCGGCCGCCTGGCCGTTGCAGCGTGGGTCGGCGGCGATCCGTTGCCGCAGGATCGACTCCCGTCCGGGCTTGCCGGCGAGGGCCATTTCCACGGCGGAAAGATCGATGTGGGAGGGCACCACGCTGAGCGTGTCGCTTACCCTGACGCTGGCGGCGACGAGCGGTTGACCGGCCGTGAGCACGTCGAAGGCGGAAATGCCCTGGGCTCCCGGGGCCACGCCCAGGTGCAGGGTTGCATGGGCCTGTGGATCGAGGTCGATGACACCCACCCGTTTGCCGGCCCGCGACAGGGCCACGGCCAGATTCACGGCGGTCGTGGTCTTGCCCACCCCACCCTTCTGGTTGGCGACGGCGATCGAGCGCATGGCAGGCGGTTCCTCAGCGGCCCGCGACAGGCCGCGGGGTGGGAAGGATAGACCGCGGTCCGCCTCGTCAAAAGCCCGATTTCCCGGGCAAAACATGGTGCATCGCCCGTCAGGGCCGGGCCGCAGCGCGTGTCGCATCGATCCAGGTCTTCACTCCCTCCGCGATCCGGCCCAGCCGCACGCGTCCCGGCCGCCCGACCACGGTCATGGCGGCCGGGGGGTCGAGATCGAAGGCCAGCACGGCCGTCGGCGCGTCCGCAGCGGGCTCGAAGAACGCCAAGGCCTCGTCCCACGTGGCTTGCGGCTCGGGATCTTTTCCTGCCGGCGTCTCCGCGGCGGAATCCCAGGCGAAATTCGCATCCTCGACGAGGCCCCGCCGCAGATGGACGAGGCCGCCGGCCCGTGACACGTCGAGACGCTCCATGCGGATGGGACGCGTCGTCGACTCTCCCGTTCCGAGCCGCCACAGTTCCACCCGGCCCGCGGTCTGGATGAGCCGAGCCGATCGCGCGCCGTAGAACATCAGGCAGCGTCGAGTCTGCCGCCATTGGAACCAGACCGCGAACGCGGCCAGCGTCACCGCCAGCAGGCACAGGCCGACCACCACGCCCGTCCCGATCAGGCTGCGGTTGGCAGGCGCTGGACTCCGATCCGCAACGCTCATGCTCGTCGACGCTCCAGGCCCTTGCCACTAGGGCCCACGGCCCCTGAAGCACTGTATACTCGGTGGCTCGGCGGGCCGTCTGCGTGGCCCGCAGCGTTACGTGTATCGGAGCTGCCCATGGCCAATGCATTCGATCCCTACCGGGAAGCACTCGTCGTCGAACGCCACACCGTCTGGCCCGCGGAATGCGAGGACTGGACCGACGCCGACAAGGATCGCGTGGGGGCGTTGCTGCATGCCAGCCCCCAGGAAGCCGCCGACCTCGACTACGTCCGGCAGCACACCGGATTCGCCCGTGTCATCACCGTCACCGGCGCCGATCTCGAACGGGTGAGCGTCGCCTGAACGTGACGAGAATCAGAGTCCACCTGCCGGCCGCCCCAGCATCGCCCGCCGGCGACTCGCCGGGCGCTGCCGATCGGTCGTACGACATCGTCTGCGGCCGCGGAATCCTCGCTTCCTGTGGAGAAGCATTGCGCACGGCGGGGGCACGGCGGGCGGTCGTGATCGCCGACGCTGCCGTGGCCGCCACGCACGCAGCCGCAGCGCTGGACTCGATGCGTGCGGCCGGCATCGAGACGATGGCCCTCGTGGTGCCCAGCGGAGAGGCCTCCAAATCGGCAGCCCAGGCCGAGCGGCTCTGGACCGAATGCGGCCGATTGTCCGTCGATCGGGGCACGCACGTCGTCGCCGTGGGCGGCGGGGTCATCGGCGATCTGGCCGGTTTCGTGGCGGCGACGTTCGCCCGAGGACTTCCGCTCTGGCAGATACCCACCACCCTCGTGGGCCAGGTGGACAGCGCCATCGGCGGCAAAACCGGCATCAATCTGGCTGCGGGAAAGAACCTGGTGGGGGCCTTCTGGCAGCCGCGCGGCGTGCTGGCGGACATCGACACCCTGGCCACGCTGCCGGACCGCGAATTCCTCAGTGGCCTGGCCGAGGTCGTGAAGTACGGGATGATCCTGGATGCCGATTTTTTCGCCTGGTTGGAACAGCATGCGACGGAACTCCGGGCACGCGAACCGCGGTCCGTGACCCGGGCCGTGGAGCGCTCCGCCGCCATCAAGGCCGGTGTCGTCGAGCGGGATGAGCGGGAACACACCGGCCTGCGTGCCGCCCTCAATTACGGCCATACCTTCGCGCATGCCTTGGAGACGGCGGCAGGCTACGGCACGCTGCTGCACGGCGAAGCGGTTGCGATCGGCATGGCCCTGGCTGCTCGACTGGCCGCCACCCTCGCCCGTATTCCGCAGGACGTCGTGATCCGCCAGGATCGGCTCATCGAGGCCTGCGGCCTGCCGACCAGCCTGCGAACGGCCGGCACACTGGACCCGGACCTGCTGCTCTCGATCATGGGCCGGGACAAAAAAACCCTGGACGGCAGACTGCGGTTCGTGCTGCCGAACAAGATCGGGTGCGTCGAGATCGTCGACCACGTCGACGCCCTGACCGTGAAGCGGGTCCTCACTGGCTGAGGGGTCACGGCCCGGCAGTTCCTGCCCAGCCCGGAAAACCCCTTTTTTCATCGCCATCGAGGGGGTGGAGCGATTCGCCCCACCCGCGGTCACCAGCGACCACGCCCCTGGGGCGATTCGCTCCAGCCCAAGCCCGGGACACAACCTGGTGCGGCAGCCGAATTATGCCTGAAAAATGACGATTCGCCCGTTGTTTTTCGTTGTTTTGCATTTTTTTGAAGTCCCTGCACGGTTTCGGCACGCCGCGTGCATTTCCTCTCCCCCAGCGGCCGGGAGTTGTTACCCGGCCGGCGCAACGTCGCTGGCTGAGAAAAAGGAATTTGGCTCATGAACTTTTCATCCGGATCGAACTCGACCACCGGTTCCCGCTGGGCTCTGACGCAGGTTGACCTGTTGCTCTGCGCTCTGCCGATCGCCGTGTTTCTGTCGATCGTTTCGCTTGTCTGAACACTGGTTCGGTGTGGGCGATTGGATCACGGCGGTTCTCCCCGCCGCAGCCAGTCGACCGTGCCGCCCCTCTGGCATCCTCAAAACACATTTCGCAAGGCCCTCCACCCGCTGAGGCTTCTTCCATGAACTCCCCGCAAGTCCCCACCGATCGCTGCGCCGCCCCTTCCGCGCCGCGAGACCTCATGTCACTCCGCAGCGTGGGCATCCACGAGATCGTGATCGTCGACGCCACCTGCGATCGGTACGCCGACTTCGTCCATGCCGCCCAGGCCGGGGACGTGGGCCTTCATTTCTGCGTCGACGGACGCTCGGCCGTGCGGCTCTCGCGGCGTTTTCGAGCCGATGCCTGGCTCATCGCTTCGGAACTTCCGGACATGTCGGGCTTTGATCTGCTCGACATGCTCTCGCCCCACGTGTTGCAGGGCGACGTCGATCCGCTGCTCTCTGGCTCGCGTGTTTCGCTCGATCGAGTCGGTGTTGGCATGCGGTCGGGAATTTTCATCGTCTCGGATTACTACCGGCTCGAGGACGAACAGCGGGCTTTGGCATCCGGGGTGTCTGGATACCTCGTCCGCCCCGTGACGCTCGACGTGATCCGCAGGTCTCGGGCGCCGATCGTCGCGGAATCGATGGCCGTCGTGGAGTGATCCCGGTCGCGGGACAAACTTCGCCTCTGACAAGGAGTCGATCATGAGCCCCATGCTGCACTTCGACGGGTCAGCGAATGACGTGCCCCACGTCGTGGTCGTCGATCCACGGTTCGAGGCCTACAAGCCTCTGGCCGCCAGTGCCCGGCAGGGTCGGCTCACGATCCACTTCCGCTCGAGTGGCTCCGAGGCCCTCGTGCTGGCCCAACGGCTCCCCGTGGATGCCTGGCTGGTGGCGGAGCATCTCGACGATATGTCGGGGCACGACTTCGTCTCGCTCCTCAAGTCCGAATCTGCCGCCGTGTCACGGGTGGCGATGGTCGAGCCGCAGCGGACGGCCGTCCGCCATCGCAGCCTCGCCGAAGCAGCGGCCCGGGAAGTGGGTGCCGATGCGGTCCTGCCACATCCCATCAGTTTCGCCGATCTGGAGCGCCTGCTCGGCATGCCCTCGGAGATGCGGTCCGGCATGTTCGCCGAGGGGGGGATGGCACGACCCTATTTGACGCTGCCAGTCGGTGTCGGCGCAGCGGTCATCGCCATCGCGGTGCTGATGATCGGCTGATTCGAACCTCCGTTCGCTGCCGCCGAATCGATCGGGGCTCTGGGCGGAGCCGGGGGTGGTTTCATGACTCTGCGCCGTGTGATCGTCGCGTCGGTCTGCCTGTTCGCGGCTTCGATTCCGGTCGCTGCCAGCGGCCAGAATGACTGGCAATATCCGGATCCGTATTTCGGGGTCATCGAGATCGAAAAGTCGCGG
>Ga0129333_10001653_pt1 | contig 20375 bp, 18 predicted proteins | sample CPB6_08_DNA_FD_94474 | JGI IMG/M metagenome (GOLD analysis project Ga0129333, IMG submission 94474) | Freshwater to marine salinity gradient microbial communities from Chesapeake Bay, USA - CPBay_Sum_0.6_0.8_DNA | ecosystem: Environmental > Aquatic > Marine > Coastal | place: USA: Chesapeake... | reverse complement strand
GGTGGCGATCCATCCGGTGTCGCGACCCATGACCTCGACGACCATCACGCGATCGTGACTCTCGGCGGTGGTGTGCAGTCGGTCGATCGCATCGGTGGCGATCTGCACGGCGGTGTGGAAACCGAAGGTGAGATCGGTGCCGGCGATGTCGTTGTCGATGGTCTTCGGGACCCCCACCAACGGCAGACCGGTGTCGCGATGGAGCATGCTGGCGACGGTGAGCGATCCGTTGCCTCCGATCACCACCAGAGCATCGAGCGCGAGGTCGGAGAACGATCGGCGCACTCGTTCGAGACCATCGGGGTGATCGTACGGGCTCCCCCGCCGGGTGCCGAGAACGGTTCCGCCGCGTGGCAAGAGTCCCCTCATCGCCGACACGTCGAGACGCAGGAACCGCTGATCCATCACCCCGTCCCAGGAATCGATGAAACCGAACACCTCGTCGCCATGGACCGTCTCGGCCTTGCGCACGATGGCGCGGATGACCGCGTTCAGGCCCGGACAGTCGCCGCCTCCGGTGAGAACTCCGACTCGCATCCCGTCCGAGTGTACGGACGGTCGGCGTGGAAGAATCGGGGCATGGCATGGGATTCGACCCGCCCGGTTCCGTGGCAACGACTGTCCCGAGAGTGGCTGGTGTACGCGGTCGTGATGATCGCGGTGTTCCTCCTGTTCGCTCGCGACGACGTCAACGCCTTCTCGGTTCTCGGACTGGCGGCGTCGTATCCGATGTATCTCGGATTCGGCTGGGTACTCGCCAAACTCGGCTACCAGCGCAAGACCTTCCGGGATCTCCGCGCGGCTTCCCGACCCGCACCTTCGGCCCCGGCCCCGTCCCGACCGAGCCGACCGGCCCCGACGCGCCGCACCTCCACCGGACCGTCGCAGCACCGTGCCACGAAGCGCAAGAAAAGGCGCTGACGTGTCGACGTGGATCCTCGCGATCGACGCCGGCACCACGGGAGTTCGATGCCGGGCCGTCTTCCCCGACGAACGCCCCAGTGTCTCTTCCTACCGCGAGTTCACCCAGCACTTCCCGCAACCCGGTTGGGTCGAGCACGATGCCGACGAAATCTGGGACGCCGTCGTCACGACCTTCCGAGAGCTTCTCGATCGGATCGCCGCCACCTCCGGGATCGATCGGTTGCCGACCGCCATCGGGATCACGAACCAACGCGAGACCGTGGTCGCCTGGGATCGCCGGGACGGTCGCACCGTCGGTCGCGCGATCGTCTGGCAGGATCGTCGCACCGCGGACTTCTGCCGACGCCTCGAGGACGAGGGACGATTGCCTCTCGTTCGGCGCACCTCGGGTCTCGTCCTCGACCCGTACTTCTCCGGCAGCAAGATGCGCTGGATCCTCGACGAGCGGCTGGGCGGCGAGGCTCCCGCCGGGCTCGTGCTCGCGACCGTCGACTCGTGGCTCGTCTGGAAACTCACCGGAGGTCGCGAACTCGTCACCGACGTGTCGAACGCGAGCCGCACGATGCTTCTCGACATCACTTCGCGGACGTGGAGCGACGAAGTGGCCGAGATGCTCGGCGTGCCGCTTCGCTGCCTCCCGGAGGTACGGCCGTCCAGCGGACGTTTCGGTGTCACCGACTGCGACGAACTTCCGACCGGAATTCCGGTGTCGGGAATCGCCGGCGACCAGCAGGCTGCGCTCTTCGGACAGGCCTGTTTCGAACCCGGTGCGACGAAGAACACCTACGGAACCGGATCCTTCGTGTTGATGAACGTCGGGACCGAGTGCCCTCCGCCCGTCGACGGCCTGCTGACCACCATCGGTTGGACGATCGGGGAAGGAACGGCCTCCCGCACCACGTACGCCTACGAAGGGGCCATCTTCGTCACCGGAGCGGCCATCCAGTGGTTGCGCGACGGTCTCGGCATCATCTCCACCGCCGGTGAGGTCGGCCCGTTGGCCGCCGAGGTGCCCGACAGCGGCGGAGTCGTCGTCGTGCCGGCCTTCACCGGTCTCGGAAGTCCGTGGTGGGATCCCTGGGCCCGAGGGACGATCGTCGGCATCACGCGAGGCACTTCTCGCGCGCACATCGCGCGTGCGGTGGTGGAGTCGATGGCCCTGCAGGTTCGCGATGCCGTGGAGGCCATGTCGGGTGCTTCGGGAGTCGCCGTGTCGGATCTACGCGTCGACGGCGGTGCCTCGGTGATGGACCTCTTGTTGCAGATCCAGGCCGATCAACTCGGCATCGTGGTGCGCCGCCCGGTGGACCAGGAGACGACGGCACTGGGGGCTGCTCTGCTCGCCGGACTCGCCGAGGGCGTGTGGACGGATCTGGGCGCCGTCGCCGGTCGCTGGCGACAGGATCGGGCATTCGAACCGTCGGGTGACCGCACCGTCGCCGAAGCGCTGCACCGCCAGTGGCTCAGAGCCGTCGAGCGTTCACGCTCGTGGGCCGAGAGCGCCGACGACGCGGGCTAGCACCGCCACGTGGTGGCGCTCGCGTTCGCGGAACGCGCGACCGGCGCGGCCGCCCGCGACGCAGAGATCGGCCCCCGGGAACCGCGCCCACACGACATCGGATGGTGTGTTCGCGCCGTCGTGTTGTAGATGACGCGCACCGGCGAGGAAAGCGACCAACCAGCCGAGTTCGGGCACGTCGCCGTCCGACGCCAGCACGCGACCGCTCTCGGGGTCGATCACCGCGGTCCAGTCGCCTTCCAGAAGATCGCGCAGACTCGAGCAAAGAACCATCAGCCGCCGTTCGGGTTCGGCCTCGGCGATGAGAGCCGCCACCTCCACCGCGGCCACGCTCTGGTCGGGCCGGGCCGCGTCGACGACGTGCACGTCCTCCACGGCGACTCCGTCGACTTTCCGGAGGGCGCCGACGAGAGCATCGATCGGATCGTCGACACCGTCATCGAACGAAACGTGAACCTCGTCGATCGCCATTCCGGCGCCCCGCTCCAGGATCTCGATGCCGACCACGTCGCCACCCACCGAGCCGATCGCCGCCGCCACCCGGCCGAGGGTTCCGGGAAGATCCGGAAGCCAGAGACGGACGATGAACGACGTTGAGGCGCCGGCCACCGTCAGCCCAGTTTCGGCAACCCGCGCTTCAGGTTCCGCAGACCCTGGGCGATCCGCTGCTCGTTCTCGATGAGCGCGAATCGCACGAAACCCTCTCCTCCGGGACCGAATCCGACACCCGGAGACAACGCCACTTCGCAATCGCGCACGACGAGCGAACAGAACTCGACCGAGGTCATCTCTTTGTAGGGCTCGGGGATCTCGGCCCACACGAACATCGAACCGCGCGGCTTCGGGATCTCCCAACCGATCCGGCCCAGGCCCTCGATGAGAGCATCGCGACGACTCTGGTAGATGGCGCAGACCTCGGCCGGATAGTCGGCGGCCTCGTTCATCGTCACCGTGGCGGCGATCTGGATGGGCTGGAACGTTCCGTAGTCGAGGTAGCTCTTCAGCTTCACGAGAGCCTGCACGACGTCCTTGTTGCCGAGCAGGAACGCCACCCGCCAACCGGCCATGGAGAAACTCTTCGTCATCGAGTACAACTCGACGGCGCACTCCTTGGCCCCCTCGGCCTGGAGGATCGAAGGTGGCTGATAGCCGTCGAAGCCGACGTCGGAGTAGGCGAAGTCGTGGACGACGATCATGTTCCGCTCGCGGCAGAAGTCGACGACCCGTTGCATGAAGGCGAGATCGACGCACGAACCGGTGGGGTTGTGCGGGAAAGACACCACGAGTACCCGGGGCTTGGGCCAACCGACCTCGTAGGCGGTCTCGAGGTTGTCGAAGAAGTCGCCCTCGAAGTCCGACTGGACACGCGGATCGGAGAGCGAACGCATGGGAACCTGGCGGAGATCGGCACCGGCGAAGAGCGGACCGTAGATGTGGATCGGATAACTCGGACTGGGGACGATCGCCGCGTCCCCGCGGTCGAGCAGCACCCACATCAGATGACTGAATCCCTCTTTCGAACCGATCGTGTTGGTGATCTCCGTCTCGGGATCGAGCGCGACTCCCCACTTGCGTTGGTAGAGATCGGCGATGGCCTCGCGCAACTTGGGCAGTCCGCGCGACATGGAGTATCGGTGATTGCGCGCGATGTGCGCGGCCTCGCCGAGCTTCTCGACGGCGATCGCCGGCGAGGGAATGTCGGGATTTCCGAATCCGAGGTCGACCACGTCGACACCGTTGCGGCGTGCCTCGATCTTCAGGTTGTTGATGATCGTGAAGACGTAGGGAGGCAGGTTGGTGATGCGCCGAAACTCCATGATTCGACCCTATCCCCTGCCGCCGTCCCGATGGGGATCGATAACGCCCGTGAGCACCTCGTTCAGTCGTGGACCGAGGCCGACTCGGCCCGCATCTTCAATTCCTTCACCGTGTTGAGAATGCGGACCTCGGCCCGGCGCTTCACGAAACCGGGCAAAGGCACCACCAGATCGATCGACAGGTTGTAGGTGAGGATCACACCCCCGCTCGAATCGGGCGCGAACATGTAGGCGCCGTCGACGGCGCGCATGATGTCACCTTCGGTCATGCGCCACGAGAGACGGTGGGGTGCCCCCTCGTAGTCGTAGGCGAGCGTGTAGTGGGTGCTGCGACCGAGAGCCGACGTCCGGTACTCCACCTCGACGGCCCGACCTCGATCGTCGCGTTGCCTGACGACGGCCGACTTCACGTCCTTGGCCCACTCCGTATAACGCTCGAAATCGGTGGCCACCGCCCAACACAGTTCGAGTGGAGCGGCGATGGTGATCGTGAGCGAGGCGGTGTCGGCCATGCCTCATTCTTACCCGAACGACGCTCGTCTCAGGTGACGGCCGTCGCCAATCGTCAGTCATCGGTCTCGACGCGACGGCGGGGACCGAAGGCACCATGGGTCGCCGCCCACAGCCCGTTCAGACCGAGACCGAGCACCGGCACGAGAACGCCGAAGGCGAGCGTCGACCCGGCCGTCGATCCGCCGTCGGCCGCCGGCGTCGACGGTCGGGCGATGCCCGTCACCACCGCGACCACCGTCTGCAGCACGACCGCTCCGTTCATCCACCACTTCACCTGTCTCGGCACCGCCGGTCCGAGCAGGAAGTACAGCTCGGCCACCGACATCTCGGTGGTTCGACTGCGCTGAACCGCGGTCCAGTAGCCCCACAGGAACGTGGCGATGCCCACGGCGAACAGGGCGAGCGACGTCACCACCCCCTGCACCTTGGCCACACCCTCGAACGACACCGCCGCCCATGTCGACGACACGAGGAAGATCGTCGTCGCCGACACATCGAGCACGACGATTCGACGACCCGGGGCGCCGTCAAGGAAACGTCCGCGCTTCTCGGTCATCGTCCCATGGAATCAGTCGGTGACGACGCCGAGAGAATCGGCCAGTCGACGAGACAACAGGTCGTAGGAGAATTCGGTCACGGCCCGTCGACGGGACGCCACCGACATTCGGGCGCGCAGCGCGTCGTCGGTCAGGATTCGTTCGAGGCGATCGACCACCGCGTCGACATCGGTGGGATCCTCGATCACGAATCCGGTTTCGCCGTCCGAGACGGCTTCCGCCGCGCCGCCGCTGCGTCCGGCGATCTGCGGGACACCGCAGGCCGCCGACTCGACGAACACGATGCCGAAGCCTTCCTGTTCGAGTCCGACCCACCGGTTGCGGCAGAGCATCATCGACACGTCGGCACATCCGTAGAGGAGCGGCAACTCCTCGTTCGAGACACGTCCCATGAAACGCACCGGAGCCCCGGTGTCGTTCACCAGTTTCTCGAGTCGCTCACGGTCGCGACCGGCCCCGGCGATCAGGAGAACGAGGCGCGGGCGAGACCGCGCCAGTCGCGCGACGGCCCGGATCACCACGTCGAATCCCTTCCGGGGCACGAGTCGACTGATGCCCACCACCACCTCGTCGTCGTCCCGGAGTCCGAACGCGCGACGGGCATCGGATCGTTCGGACGGCTCGAGCGGGCGAAAGCGCTCCGTATCGACACCCGGAGGCACGACCGTCACGTTGAGCGAACGACCGGCGGCCCGTTCGGCCTCGGCGGCCGGATAGCCACCGGCGGCAACGGCGTGACGGGCGCGACGCAGCACGCGAGCCAACACCTGGCGCGACCCCGGAAGTCGACCCGGAACCGTGACCTCGGCACCGTGCAACACCACGTCGTAGGGAAGCGCGAGTCGCGGCCCCACGATCCCGAGGGGCACCGCCGGGTCGAGCACGACGAGGTCGGCGCCGAAGTCGGCCGCCATGCGGTCGATGCGACGAACCATCCACGGGTGCGGCAGGAGCACCGGTTCGCGCGTGCGTTCGATGCGGAACGGAAGATCGGCGTCGAAGGCCGCCGCGTCGGGATGAGGCGAGGTGAGCACCGCGAATGAGTCGGGCGGCAGTCTCCGCCACCATTCCCAGAGCAGCGACTGGATTCCGCCGATCTTCGGTGGAAAATCGTTGGTGACGAGCAGATGCTTCATCGGGGAAGACCCGTCTCAGATCGACCGCACCGCAACCTCGTCACGGCGGTTCCACTCGTCGGCCACCAGACGATCGTCGAGATCGCAGAGCGAAGCCGCCTCGTCGGCCATTCCGAGACGAATCGCGGCCCAGAGGGCGTGAGCCTGCAACAAGCGATCATCGACGACAAGGTAGCGGCGCAGAACCTCGCGAACCCGCTCGGTGGGCGGAGCAGCGGCCGCGTTTCCGAGAACGAGGAGCGCGTTGCGGCGAATCCAGCGCGGATCGCGACCGGCGATGTACCACCGGTCGCAGATCTCGAGCACCCTCGAGTCGTCGGACTCCAGCAACTCGATCGCGTCGATCGGTGCATCGAGAGTCACCGGTGATCGATGTCGCGGACCGAGGCGCACGGTGGGCGGGCACGCGTCCTGACAGTCGTCGCATCCGTAGATGCGATCGTGCAGTGCCACCCGATGTTCGAAAGGAAAGACCCCCGTGCGCTGCACCAGCCAGGCCAGACAACGCCGCGCATCGATCACCGCGTCGCCGACGATCGCACCCGTGGGGCAGGCGTCGAAGCAGGCCCGACACGTTCCGCATCCGTCGGGAGCCGGCGTTGCGGCGACCGTCAGGGGTGCGGTGGTGACCACCGAGCCGAGAACGAACCAGCTTCCCGCCCCGGGCAGCAACAGATTGGCGTTCTTGCCGAACCAGCCGAGCCCGGCACGCCAGGCCACTTCGCGGTCGACGAGATCGTTCTCGTCGGCGAAGACCACCGCCCGGAATCCGTCGGCACGAAGCCGCAAGGCGACCGTGCGGAGGGCCCGACGCAGGGGTCCGTAGAAGTCGGCGCGGGCGTACTTGGCCACTCGGGCCGGCACCGTGCCCTCCCCCGTCGGCCAGTCACCGGAGTCCACGTGGTAGCTGAGAGCCCCGACGATGACCGAGCGGGCACCTCGGACGGCGCGCCCGGGATCGGTCGAACGTTCCGGATTGCGGAAGGTGAAACCCATGTCGTCGGCGAGTCCGGACGACTTGCGATGATCGATCGAGGCCCGAGCCCGGTCGAGGACCGAGGCATCGGTGACTCCGAAGCGATCGAGGCCGGCCTCGAGGCCGATGCGACGCAGTTCGGAGAGATAAGAGGGGTCGAGCGAATCCGGAGGCGGGGAATCAGCTGGACGCACGATGGCGAAGCGTAGGCACCATCCCCGCCTTCGCCAACAGGCGCACCGCACGAATCTCGTCGAGGTCGAACACCACCGCTTCGGCCTGCGGTTCGACGTCGCAGAGGAAGGTCACGAGGCAGTCGCTGCAGGCATCGGTCTCGCGCGCCACGCACGTGCCGCAATCGATGAGCAACGGGGCATCCCCCTCATCGTGACACTCGATGGTGTCACGGTCGTCGCGAACGACGTGATGATCGGCGTGATCGTCGGCGTGATCGTCGCGGACATCGGGGTGTGTCGGGTGCTGCTCGTTCATGATCTCACTCTCGTCACTGGCTGGATTGGTGCTGGCTGGATTGGTGCTGGCTGGATCGGTGCTGGCTGGATTGGTGCTGGATGGGAAGTTCTCACCGCCCAGCGCAGTCAACCAAAGGGGTGTGGCACCGATTTCGACAACCAATCTGGTGCGGTCACCAACGCGACGACATGAGGTCGGCGATCATCATCGTGGGCAGGTGAGTGTTGGCTCGCGGAAGTCGTGGCATCACCGAGGCATCGCACACCGCGAGGTTCTCCACTCCCACCACCCATCCGGCCGGATCGACCACGGTGGAGTCGTCGGCCGGGTCGCCCATGCGAGCCGTGCCCGAGACGTGCACGTAGTCACCGGTCCGGGATCCGATGAGGCGGCGGAGACGATCGCCCTCCAGCATCGTCTCGTCGAATCGGGTTCCGACGTCGTCCACGAACCACGATGTCGCCGCCGAGCCGAGGTCGCCCGATGCCACCAGACGGCCGAGCACCTCGGCGCCACGTTCCATGGCCATCATGTCGCGCTCGTCGTCGAGCAGGCACAGATCGACGCGCGGTTGCACCCGCGGATCATCGGACTCCACCGTCACCGTTCCCCGCGACCACGGATGCATCACGGCCACGGCCAACGATCCGAAACCGGTCGCGAACGAACCCAAATGGTCGATCGGCAACAACTGCAGATCGGCCGGAGTCGCTCCGCTCGAGAAGCGGGCCACGGCCGACACCGCCCGGCCCACCGTCGGCGATTCCGATGCGGCGGTCACCAACTCCGCGGTGAGCGACATCGACGGGTGATCCTGCAACCCTCGCCCGATTCCCGGACGGTCGATTCCCGAACGAACGAGGACTCCCGGCGTGTGGATCGCCCCGGCCGCGATCACGATGCGGTGTCCGGGCACCTCGGAACCGTCGGCGAGCAACACGGCCCTCGCTCGTCCCCGTTCGACGACGACCCGGTCGACGAGCGAACCACAGAGAACCGACACCGATCCCCGTCGACGTGCCCGCTCGAGAAGGACCACCGCACCCGCCCGTCGACCTTCGTCGTCGACGGTGAGCGATGCCGGACCGACATCGGCCCCGACGGCTCCCAGAGGAAACGGGCCGCGGTGAGGCAACCAACCATCGGAGCGACAGGCCTCGATCACCGCCCCGCCGAGGCGAGTCGTCTCGACGTGCTCCGCCCGACGCACGGGTGTCTCCAACCGCCGGAAGACCGGTTCCACGTCGCGCCACGACCAACCGACGCAACCGAAATCCCTCTCCCACGAGTCGTAGTCGTCGACCTCCCCCCACAGTGCCACCATGGCATTCACCATCGCCGACCCGCCGACTCCGCGACCGCGCAGATAGGGACGAGGAGCCGCCCCGACCATCGGGGTCGCGGTCAGGTCGTCCCAGATCCGACCCGGGGTCGCCACCGCGTCGAAGAACGACGGGGACCACAGTCCCGCCGGTTCGTCGGAACCGACCAGATCGTCACCGGCCTCGAGGACGACGACCGAGTCTCCACGCGCCGACAAACGGTCGGCCAGTACGCAACCCGCCGAGCCCGCACCGACGATCACCCAGTCGGCGACGTCGCTCACGGTCGCACTCTCAGTGGGGCTGGTTGGTGGAGGCCGGCAGACCGGCGAGATGGGCCACGTCGTTGTAGCGGATGAGACGCCATCGGCCGGAACGTACCAACTCCACCTCGGTGATCGACGTGTTGCGGGTGTGGATCTCGAATCCACCGGTGCCGAAGGTGCGGAGGCTCTGACGCAGGACCGTGTCGATCACTCCCCCGTGACAGAACACCACGACGGTCGACGCCGGATGTTTCTCGACGAGGGTTCGCACCGCGGTGCCGATGCGTAGTTGGAACTCGGCGATCGTCTCTCCGCCCGGGAAGGTGATTCCGTACGGGTCGTTCTCCCAGTCGGGATCGCCGTGTTCCTGCTCGAAACGTTCGTACGACAAGCCGTCGCAGGCCGGACCGGGATCGTGCTCACCCAGCGCCTCGTCGATCGACAGGTCGTCGTGCCCGAAGGCGGGCAGGACGATCCGAGCGGTCTCGATGGCCCGCGGGTAGGCACTCGAGTAGATCGCGTCCGGGGTGAAGTCCAGGTGGTCGGCCCAGCGATCCCGCAACCGCTCGGCCTGGCGACGACCGAGATCGGAGAGTCCGGTGCACGACCGTGGCCCGCCGATCACTCGGTCGACCGTCACCCGGGACTCACCGTGGCGAACCAACACGAATCTGGTCACGCGAGCTTCTCCACGAAACCTTCCAGTTGCCGAAGGTTGCGACACTCGAACACGCCGTCGGTGTGGTTGCCGTACTCGCCCACGATCGAGTCGCCGGTGTTCCAGTACGAGCGCGGTTCGGGGTTCAGCCAGTAGACGTGGCGAGCCTTCTTGCGCATCTCACGCACGACCCACGACTGCGACGCGTGATAGTTGTTGCGCGCGTCGCCGAGCAGCAACACCGTGGTCTTCGGACCCACGTCCTTGCCGAATCGTTCCCAGAACACCTCGAAAGCGTGACCGTAGTCGGAGTGCCCGTCGACCCACACCACGTCGGCCTCGGTGTTGACCCGGTGGATGGCCTCGGTGATGTCCTCGGTTCCCCGGAAGTAGTCGGTCACCTCGTCGAGACCGTCGATGAACACGAACGATCTCACCTTCGAGAACTGGTTCTGGATCGCGTACACCAGCATCAGCGTGAAGCGTGCGAAGGCCGCCACGCTGCCCGAAATGTCGGCCACCACCATGAGTTCGGGTTTGGCCGGTCGTGGGTACTTGAACTTCGGATCGGCGGGCACGCCACCGTACGACAGCGAGTGACGAACCGTGTTCCGGAAGTCGAGGGGACCCCGCCGACCGTGACGGCGCTTGCGCGCCAGACGAGCGGCCAGCTTGCGGGTGAGTGGGTACAGGGCTTTTTTCAGCAACTGCATCTCGTCACGGCTGGCGTGCATGAACTCGACGTCCTCGGGCAAGGGCTTGCGCAGGGTCTTGGCCATCGCCTCGGCGCCGCGATCGGCCACCAGTCGCCGGCGGATCTCGGCCTCGATCTCCTTCTTGAACTCCTCGATGCGCGACTGGTACTCGTCGCGCTCGAGTCGCTCCTCGAGATTGGTGAGTTCTCCACCCACCTGCTCGCGCGAGGCGTCCATCAGTTTCTGCAACATCCCCTCGAGATCGAGGTTCCGGAGCGTCCGGTACAGGTAGTACGTGCCGCCCACCGGACGGCCCGGCTCCATGCCCGCGAAGCGCTGCACGGCCTGCTTGGCGAGTGCCCGCATCAAGGCCTGATCGGCGTTCAGGAGCGCCTGCATCAGCATCTGAGCGATCTCTTCGGGCGTGAGATTGTCGAGACCACCGGCGCCGCCTCGTCCCTCGCCTTGTTTCAGTTGGTCCTGCATCTCGCGCCACATGCGGTCGACGTCGTCGTCACCACCCTCGACCAACTTGTACTCGGGACCCCGCATGGAGAAATACACCTCGAAGACGGTCTCGAACGCCCGCCAATGGGAGCTGTTCTTCACCAGGGTCGCTCCGAGCGCGTACTTGAAGGCCTCGCGGTCCTCCAGCGGGACGTGCTGCACCGCCTCCATGGCGTCGAGGTTCTCGGTGAGCGAGACGGGCAGCCCCGCGTCGCGGAGCTCCTTCACGAAACCGGCGAGGAGGTCGATCATCGGAAGCTTCCCGCTAGCCGAGGTCGACCGCGAGTTCCTTGGCCGCCTTCGCGATGTCGGTCTGGTACTTCAACAGCACGTGCAGAGTGTCCTTGGCGGTGTCGGCATCGACCGTGTCGGCGTTGAGCAGAAGGAGCGTCCGCGCCCAGTCGAGGGTTTCGCTCACGCTCGGTGCCTTCTTCAGGTCGAGCTGGCGGATGCTGCGCACGATGCGCGCCACCTGATCGGCGAGATGCTCGGTTATTCCCGCGACCTTGGCCAGCACGATCTCTTTCTCGCGGTCCATCGTCGGGTAATCGACGTGCAGATAGAGACAGCGACGCTTCAGGGCCTCGGAGAGCTCGCGGGTGTTGTTGGAGGTGAGGAACACCATCGGAATCTGCCGGGCCGTGATCGTTCCCAGTTCGGGGATCGACACCTGGTACTCCGACAGGATTTCGAGCAGCAGGGCCTCGGTCTCGACCTCGACACGATCGACCTCGTCGATCAGCAGAACGACCGGATCGGTGGATCGAATCGCCTCGAGCAGCGGACGAGTGAGGAGGAAGTCCTCGCTGAAGATGTCGTCGTGGACCTCGCTCCACGAGTCGCTCTTGCGGTCGGCCTGGATCCGGAGAAGCTGCTTTTTGTAGTTCCACTCGTAGAGGGCTTTCGACTCGTCGAGACCCTCGTAGCACTGGAGACGGATGAGACGGGCTCCGGTGACCTCGGCGACGCTCTTGGCCAACTGGGTCTTGCCGGTACCGGCCGGACCCTCGACGAGGATGGGTTTGCCGAGACGATCGGCGAGGAACACGACCCCGGCGATGCCGTCGTCGGCCAGATAGTTGACGCCCTTCAGACCGTCACGAACCTGCTGGACAGAGGAAAAGCGATCACCCATTCGTTTCACCCTACAAGGACTGGATGGAGCGGCCCCAGTCCGGCGGACCCGCAACAGTGGCTCTACCAGCCCGTACGCAGGTCGTAGGGTGACGGCAATGGGGCCGTCGGATCGCGACTTGTTGCGGAGCAACGCCGTCGTCGCCCTCGGAACCGGGCTTTCGCGCCTCACCGGAATGCTCCGCGTGGTGGTGTTCGGCATCATCATCGGCCAGACCGCACTGGCCGACGCTTACGACGGGGCCAACAACTCCCCGAACGCCGTGTACGAGCTGCTGCTCGGCGGCGTGCTGTCGGCGGCCTTGGTTCCGATGTTCACCCGCATGCTCGAGGACGACGACCGCGACTCGGCCGAGGCGGTGGTCGGGGTCGCCGTGGTGGCGCTCACCGTCATCACCGCCATCGCGGTGGCGGTCGCGCCGTTCATCTTTCGGTTGTTCGCACTCAACCCGGCCGACGGCATCGACGCCGCGCAGTTCCGGACCGTCGGAACGGCCCTCACCCGAATCTTCCTGATCCAGATCTTCTTCTACGGGATCTCGGCGCTCTTCGGGGCCCTACTCAACTCCCAGCGCCGGTTCTTCGCGGCGGCGTGGTCGCCGGTTCTGGCCAACGTCGTGATCATCTGTTCGTTGCTCTACGTGCCGATCCTGCTCGAGAACGTTCCGCGAAACATTCCGCTCGCCGAGGTCCTGAACAGTCCGTCTTTCCGCTGGTTGCTCGGACTGGGGGCCACCGGCGGGATCGCGCTGCAGGCTCTCATCCTTCTGCCCGCCATCCACCGCGCCGGACTCAACCTCCGATTCCGTTTCCGTCCGCGGCACCCGGCGGTGAAACGCCTCATCGCGCTCTCGGGATGGACCTTCGGCTACGTGATGGCCAATCAGATCACGGTGGTCATCGTGAAGAACCTCGCCGAACCCGGAAGCGGTGGCCAGGACGCCTACGCCAAGGCATCCACGTTCTTCTACTTCCCCCACGGACTGCTCGCCATGAGCATCGCCACCACGTTCATTCCGGAGATGGCGCGTGCCGTGGCTCGGCGCGACCGATCGGCCTTCGTCGAGCGGACCTCGCTCGGTATCCGACTGGTCGGACTCCTCACCTTCCCCGCCGCCTTCGGCTTCCTCGTGCTGGCTCGCCCCATCATCGGCGCGCTCCTCCAGTACGGGCAGTTCGACGCCGCGGCCGCCGACACGACCTCGCGGGCCCTCGCCGGACTCGCCATCGGGCTCATCGGCTACTCGATCTATCTCTTCGTGCTGCGGGCCTTCTACGCCCATCAGGACACGCGCACTCCCTTCGTCATCAACTGTTTCCAGAACCTCCTCAACATCGCCCTCGCCTTCTTGCTGGTGGGTCGCTTCGACCTGCTCGGTCTCGGGATCGCCTTCTCGGCGTCGTACCTCGGAGCGGCACTGCTCGCTCTCCACGTGCTCGGGATCAAGGTTCCGGGTTTTCCGGTGGGACCGACGCTCGCCGCGCTCACCCGCATGTTGGTGGCTTCGCTCGCCATGGCCGTCGTGATCTGGCTCGCGGTGCGGCCGGTCGGCGACGACGACGGTGCGGGAGCATTCCTGCGGGTGACCGCCGGTATCGCCATCGGTTCGTTGGCCTACCTCGGTGGACTCACGTTGATGCGCGCACCCGAGGTGGTGCAACTGCGCTCGGTCACCGCGGGTCTGCGGGCGCGCATCGGTGGACGCACCCTTCGTCGATCAGCCGGGCCAACGACGAACGACGGTGACTCAGTCGGAGAGGATCACCAAACCGTCGCGGTGAACGACGACGGTGGGACCGCCGTCGGGGAGGTCGACGGTGCGCCGACCCTTGGAGACGACCGTCTGCTCGGCCGACATGACGGCCAACCCGCGCGCGACGACTGAACCCTCGGGACCGACCACGTCGATGGTGTCACCCGACTCGAAGTCCCCCTCGACGTCGACCACTCCGGCCGGCAACAACGACCCCGTGCCTCGAGCGAGTGCGGCGGCGGCACCCGTGTCGATGGTGACCCGACCACGGATCTCGCTCGCGTACGCGATCCACAGTTGTCGCGACGACAGATTGCGGTCGGCCCCGTGGAAGGTGGTGCCGACCGCGTCGCCGGCCACCGCCCGGGCGATGACGTCGGGGGCCTCGGCTCGCGCGATCACCGCGCGAACCCCCGACCAGGCGGCGATGCGGGCCGCCGACAACTTCGAGGCCATGCCGCCACTGCCCCGGTTGGAGCCGGTCTCTCCGGCCGACACCGACATCAACGGATCGCCGGGTCGAACGTCGGCCACCAGGCGCGCATCGGGATCCCGACGCGGATCGGCGGTGTAGAGACCGTCGGTGTCGGTGAGCAGCACCAGCACGTCGGCCCGCAGGAGATGAGAGAGCAGTGCCGCGATGCGGTCGTTGTCACCGAAGCGGATCTCGTCGTTCGCGATGGCATCGTTCTCGTTCACGACGGGCACGCAGCCGAGCTCGAGCAGCCGTTCGAGGGTCTCGCGCGCGTGGAGATACTGCCGCCGGTCGACGAAGTCGTTCGGAACCAGCAGAACCTGAGCCGCCACCAGACCGAGGGCACCGAACTCCGCGTTGTAGACCTCCATGAGTCGGCTCTGCCCGGCCGCGGCCAGAGCCTGCAGGGTCCGCATGTCGGATGGGCGCTCGGGCAATCCGAGCGCGGACACTCCGGCCGACACCGCACCCGACGTCACCAACACGACGTCGTCGCCGGATGCCCGCAGTTCGGCGATCTGCCGACAGGTGCCACGGATCATCGAACGATCGATGACCCCCCGGGCATCGGTAAGCGACGATGTTCCGATCTTCACGATGACGAGACGACGCGACACGACCGACCTCACCGCTCCGGGCTGTAATCGAACGAGAACTCCCCGATCCAGACCACATCACCCTCGCTGGCACCGGCCCGGGCCAGTAACCGGGGCACGCCGAGTTTGGCCAGACGCTCCTCGATGTACGAATGGGCGTCCGGCGTCGTGACGTCGTTGAGATGCACCGCCCGCAACACCTTTCGTCCGTGAACGCGAAAGGCGTGTTCGTCGATCCTCTCGACCCACGCTCCGTCGGAATCGGGCCGCAGGATCACTCGCCCCTCCCGGGCCGGCTCCTCGGTGCGGGCCTCGTGCACGAGAGAAGCGAGGCGACCCACCACGTCGCGCACACCGCTGGTGGTGATCGATGACATCACGAGAGGAGACTCGTGCGAGAACTCGGACAGGAATCGCGACACGGCTTCGTGCGAGGCGGCGTCGGCCTTGGTGCCGACGACCAGGCGCGGGCGTTCGAGAAGGGACGCGTCGTACCGGCCCAACTCGTCGATCAGCACCTCGTACTGGCGCGACGCGGCGTGCGCCGGGTCGTCCGGGTCGGCCGGGGCGAGATCGACGAGAATGCACAGCACGCGCGCGCGCTCGACGTGACGCAGGAACCGATGGCCGAGACCCTTGCCCTCGGCGGCACCCTCGATCAGTCCGGGAATGTCGGCCACCACGAACTCGGTGCGGTCGTCGATGCGCACCACGCCGAGATTCGGCTCGAGAGTCGTGAAGGGATAGTCGGCGATCTTCGGCTTGGCCGCCGACACCACGCTGATGAAGGTGCTCTTGCCGGCGTTCGGGAATCCCACCAACGCGACGTCGGCGAGCAATCGAAGTTCGAGACGCAACCAGCGTTCCTCGCCGTGCTCGCCTTGCTCGGCGAAGCTGGGAGCCCGTCGACGGTTGGTGAGGAACCGCGCGTTGCCGCGGCCGCCCCGACCACCGTGCGCCGCCAACCACCTGTCGCCGTGGTGCTGCAGATCGGCGAGTTCCTCTCCGGTGTACATGTCGCGCACGATGGTGCCCTCGGGCACCCGCACCTCGATCGTCTCACCGCGACGACCATGGAGATCCTTGCCCTTGCCGTGCACGCCGTTGCCCGCGATGCGGTGCGGATGATCACGGAAGGCGAGCAACGACGCCACGTTGCGATCGGCCACCAACCACACGTCGCCGCCCTGTCCGCCGTCGCCCCCGTTCGGGCCTCCCATGGCGACCGGGCCCTCGCGACGGAACGACACGCAACCGGCACCTCCGTCGCCGGCGCGCACGTTCAACTGGCACTCGTCGACGAACTGGCTCATGACGAACCTCAAACTACCCGTCTCGTAGTGTTGGCCCGTGGCTGATTCCCCCGATCGCACGCGCGTGGTCGCCGATTCCGGCGGTATCGGCGATGTCACGGTGCGCGACGGTGACGCCGTCTCCGGCACTCCGGCCGACGATCTACTCGCCGACTCGGCGGCTCGCGCCGAGCGCTGGGCCAGCACCATGAAGGGTCACCGTTCGCTGGATGTCGACGGAGTCACGCTCGCGCACTCCGACAGTTGGGCCGGCTCCGGCGAGACCCGCATTCGCTCACGCCAGGAACGCGAGGATCTCGACGAGAAGTCGTTGGCCCGCCTCGCGACTCGCTCGTCGGGTGCCGGTCGACGGGCCGTCGACGAGGAAGCCGACGAGTTCCGCACGTGTTTCGAACGCGACCGCGACCGCATCCTCCACGCCGCGGCGTTCCGGCGGCTGGCGGGAAAGACACAGGTCTTCGTCTTCCCAGCCGATCATCAGCGAACCCGACTCACGCACGCCATCGAGGTTGCGCAGGTCGCCGCATCGATCGCCCGACCACTCGGCCTGAACGTCGCGCTGGTGGAGGCGATCGCCCTCGGTCACGATTGCGGCCACGGACCCGGCGGCCACGCGAGTGAGGACGCTCTCGCCCCCTTCCTCGACGAGGGCTTCGACCACGCACCATGGGGCGCCGACGTCACCCTCGTGCCGCTCAACCTTTGTCTCGAGACCCTCGACGGGATCCGCAACCACTCGTGGAGCCTTCCGGCCCCCACCACACCCGAGGGTGAGGTGGTGAGTTGGGCCGATCGCATCGCCTACGTGTGCCACGACTTCGAGGACGCGGTCGCCGCCGGCATCGTCACACCCGACGAACTCCCTTCCGTCGTCGCCTCGCGCTGCGGCCGCACCCGACCAGAGCAACTGGGAACGTTCATCACCTCGATGATTCGCACCGCGGCATCCACCGGGAGGGTGGGGATGGAGACCTCGATCGCCGAGGCCCTCTCGGCCTTTCGTCGCTTCAACTACGACTCGGTGTATCTGCGCCCGGAGAGTCGCCGCCAGGCCGAGCAGGTGATCGACCTTCTTCGGGCGCTCGTCGAGTTCTACGCGAGCGAGCCACGACATCTTCCGGGAGGTTCCGGTTTCGAGGCCGGCTCGAGGGACACGTTGCGACAAGCAGTCGCCTACGTCGCCGGGATGACCGACCGGTTCGCCTGCCGTCAAGGCATCTCGTTGTTGGGGTGGTCGAACGACCGGCTTCCCCGAGGTATCGACGTCTAGGGATTCTCGTTCGCCGACGGATTCCGACCCGGGCGGGTCAGTCGGCCGGGAGCACGTCGACGACGCGCCGTCCGCGACGCTCGCCGAACTTCACCGCACCGTCGACAAGCGCGAACAACGTGTCGTCGCCACCCTTGCCCACGTTCTTGCCCGGATGGAACTTGGTGCCGCGCTGGCGCACCACGATGGTGCCCGCGGTGACCATGGTTCCGGCGAAAACCTTCACGCCGAGGCGCTGTGCATTGGAGTCACGACCGTTGCGGGTCGAGCCGCCACCCTTCGTCTTCGACATGATTCAGCCTTTCGCGATCGAGATGATCTCGACGACCTGGTACTTCTGACGGTGACCGTAGCGACGGCGCTGGTTGGTGCGGCGCTTGTAGACGAACCCGTCGATCTTGGGCCCGGTCGCGGTACCGACGACCCGTCCGGACACCTTCGTGCCAGCGAGTTGCTGGGGGGTGGCGAGGATCGAATCACCGTCGACCACCAGAACCGGGGTGAAGTCGACCGTGGAACCCTGTTCGGCACCGAGAAGTTCGACGTGAACTTGCTGGCCCTGGGAGACGCGTAGCTGCTTGCCACCGGTTGCGATCACTGCGTACATAGCGAAAGCCGAGGTTACCGGGGACGGGAGCCCCGGACAACGCCGGACACCCCGTCGAACCGGCGGAATCCCGCCCTCGTCGCGGAGTCGAACCGCAGGTCAGAGCAGGCGGTCATGGTTGACCACCAACCCCCGCCCGGTGCAGTTGGGGCACTGGGTGGCGAAGCTGGTGAGCAGCCCCTCCCCGATCCGCTTGCGGGTCATCTCGACCAAACCGAGTTCGGAGATGTCGAACACCTGGGTGCGGGTCTTGTCGCGCGAGAGCGCCGACCGGAAGGCTTCGACGACCTTCTTGCGGTTCTCCTTGATCTCCATGTCGATGAAGTCGATGACGATGATTCCACCGATGTCGCGCAGCCGCAGTTGGTGCGCGATCTCCTCGGCCGCCTCGAGATTGTTCTGGAAGACCGTCGTCTCGAGGTTGGAGGTGCCGACGTTGCGCCCGGTGTTGACGTCGATCACCGTCAGAGCCTCGGTGTGCTCGATGATCAGCGAACCTCCCGACGGCAGCCACACCTTGCGATCGAGTGCCTTGTGGATCTGTTCGTGGATGTGATGGCGTTCGAAGATCGGCAGACCCTCGGCTTCGGCGTCGTAGTACTCGACCCGATCGGCCAACTCGGGGTTGAACGCAGCCACGTACGAGCGAACCTCCTCGAAGAGTTCACGGTCGTCGATGGCCACTCCGCGGTACTCCGAGTTGAACTCCTCGCGGATCACCCGAACCGCGAGAGACGGCTCGCGATAGAGCAACTTCGGCGAGGTGGCGGTGCGGGCCTTGGTCTCGATCTCGTTCCACTGCTCCAGCAAACGGGTCATGTCGGCCCGCAGTTCGTGCTCGGTGGCGGTCTCGGCCGCAGTGCGCACGATGAGACCGTGTTCGGCCGGCTTCACCCGGTCGAGGATGCTTCGCAGTCGCTTGCGTTCCTCGTCGGGCAGACGCTTCGAGATTCCGTAGGTGCGCGAGTTCGGGATCAGCACCACGAATCGGCCCGGCAATGACACCTCTTGGGTGAGTCGCGCGCCCTTCACGCCGATCGGGTTCTTGGTGACCTGGCAGACGATCAGCTGCTTGGCCCGCAGCATCTGCTCGATGCGCGGCTGGCTGTCGACGATGTCCTCGGAGTCGTACTGCACGTCGCCTCGGTAGAGCACGGCGTTCTTGGGCGTTCCGATGTCGACGAAAGCCGCTTCCATTCCCGGCAGAACGTTCTGGACCTTGCCCACGTAGATGTTGCCGTGGATCTGCGAGATGTCGTCGGCCGGACGGCTGACGTAGTGCTCGATCAGACTGCGGCCCTCGGTGACCGCCACCTGAGTGAACCCGGGGCGAACCTGGACGCACATGAAGTTGCGGCCGACCGGCCGACCGTTGCGTTCGCGACCGCGCCGCCGTTCGACGACCTCGGCATCCCGACTCGTCTGTTGACGCGGCTCCCCACCGGAACGAGCCTTGCCTCGACGTCGCTTCTTGCGGCCCGACGAAGTGCGGGCGGCCGTCGATCCGGTGGATTCGGCGCCGGCGTCGTCGGAGCCGACGGTGGGGTCGGACGACGGTCCCGCCTTGTCCGCCCTGCCCCCGGGGCGTTGCTCCTGCTTGCCGGACTTGTTCGACTTGCCCCCACCCTGCTGACGGCGCGCTCCGGCCCGCACGCCACCGGGCATGGTGACCGCCGGTCGCGCTGGCACCGCCGGCGCGGGGCGCGTGTCTCCGATACGCGGCCGTTGGACCACGGCGGCCGCGGCCGCCTCGGGATCAGGACGTCCTTCACTGGCTCGTTCGGGCAGTTCGACATCGTGCGTCGGAGGCTCGTCGTGACCGTCGTGATCATCGTGACCGTCGTCGGTGTCGTGGCCGTCGT
>Ga0129333_10001650_pt1 | contig 20380 bp, 16 predicted proteins | sample CPB6_08_DNA_FD_94474 | JGI IMG/M metagenome (GOLD analysis project Ga0129333, IMG submission 94474) | Freshwater to marine salinity gradient microbial communities from Chesapeake Bay, USA - CPBay_Sum_0.6_0.8_DNA | ecosystem: Environmental > Aquatic > Marine > Coastal | place: USA: Chesapeake... | reverse complement strand
CGCCGGTTTCGGTGCGCAGCAAGCCATAAGCGTACTCGCCCTCAATCTTGATTGTGGCGCTCTTGATACCGGCGGTGTCGCCCGGGGTTTCATCCTCCACCGTGGCCTTGAAGTCCTTGCGTTCGGCATACTTGAGGTACTGGCGCAAAAGCATGCTGGCCCAGTCGCAGGCCTCGGTGCCGCCAGCGCCGGCCTGAATGTCCAGAAAGCAGTTGCTAGGGTCAGCCGGCTGGTTGAACATGCGGCGAAACTCCAGCTTTTCAACGCTTTGGGCCAACTTGGCAGCTTCTGCCTCGATGGTCAGCAGACCGGACTCGTCCTCATCGGCACGGCTCATTTCATAGAGCTCGCTGTTGTCTGACAACTCGCTGCTCAGCAGGTCCAGCGTGAGCACGATATCGTCGAGCGCCTTTTTCTCCTTGCCAAGCTCCTGCGCCTTTTTGGGGTCGTTCCAGACGGCCGGGTCTTCCAGGGAAGCGTTGACCGTTCTCAGCCGTTCCGCTTTGGCATCGTAGTCAAAGATACCTCCGAAGCTCTTGGGTGCGCTGGCTCAGGTCGGCCAGTAGAGTGCCAATGGCATTGATGCGTTCTGCGTCCATCATGGGGAGGTATCCTGTCTGTAGTTGTAAGTGTCGCGGCTGGTGGGTTGGCTGGTCTTGACCTGGCATGGCAGGTCAGATGCCAACAACAAAACTGTATTTTAGTTTCGGTGACAAGTGCACACGCCCGGTCTGGACAATACGGCGTTAGCGGGCAAGAAAATCTTCGATCAGGGCGGCCACCTGCTGTGGCTGGTCATGGTGCAGCATGTGGCCCGCATCGGTCACGGTCGCGCTGCGGCAATCCTGCACGTTCTGCAGCCGCTGTTGGTATTCGATCAGCGAGTAACGACCCTGCCACCACTGCTGCATCTGGTTGTCACTGGCCTGCACCGAGAGCATGGGGGCGCGAATGGCGCGAAAGCAGGCCAAGGCCTCATCCACCCGGTAGAGATGGGCGCTGACCACCTTGTGCGCAGCGTCGCCCAGAATCTCCCATTGCCCCTGCGGGTTTTCGCTAGACCAGTGACGGGCCAGCCATTGGGCCTTGTCGGCACTTAGTCGAGGATTGGTTTTCATGAGACGCTGGGCCACACCGTCGATTCCTTCATAACGGCGCAACTGCAGCTCGCCGCGGTGCAGACGCTTGAGTTCATCAATCCAGCGGGCATAGCGCCCAGGGGCTTGGTCGGCCTGGGTGGCGGGCATGCCAAAGCCTTCCAGATTGATCAGGCGATGGATGCGCTCAGGGCGCACTCCGGCGTAGAGCATGGCGACATTGCCTCCCATGCTGTGCCCAAGCAGATCCACCGGCTGATCCTTGGCATAGTGGTCCAGCAGGATGTCCAGGTCTGCCAGGTAGTCGGGAAACCAGTAGTTGTCCGCCTGCGGCACCGGTGTCAGACCAAAGCCGCGCCAGTCGGGCGCGATGATGCAGCGCTGGTTGAAGAACTCCTGGCCCAGGGCGTCGATAACGAACTGGAATGAGGCCGCCACATCCATCCAGCCATGCAAGAGCACCAGAATGGGCTGTGCCGACGAGGGTCTGCCCCAGATCAAGACATGGTATTGAAGCTGGCGCACGCTGACAAATTCGCTGTGCGCCGGGCGTAGGGCTTGGTACATTTGCGTTGGGTCTGTTCTACAGGTTTCAGTCTGAATAGACACCCATCATAAGGAGGTTCACCATGGCAAGGTCCAGGAAGCGGGACGATTACTCGCAGTTGCACAGCCAGTTTCGCTGGCTGGTGCCAGAAGAATTCAATATGGCCGAAGTGTGCGTACGGCGCTGGGCGCAGAGCCCCGATGCCAGCCATCGGGTGGCTATTTATGCCGATGGCGCCGGCCTGGAGCCGCGCGCCTACAGCTACGCCGAACTGCAACACGAGGCCAACCGCCTGTCTTCGGCGCTGGCGTCACTTCGCATCGGCAAGGGGGACCGGGTGGCCATCGTGATGCCGCAGCGTTTTGAGACGGCCGTGGCCTATATGGCGGTGTTGCAGATGGGCGCGGTGGCGGTGCCCCTGTCGCAATTGTTCGGGCCGCAGGCGCTTGAGTTTCGACTGCGCGACAGCGAGGCCAAGGCCGCCATCTGCGACCAGAGCACCATCATGAACCTGCTCGAAGCACGTACCACCTGCGAAAGCCTGCGCCGCCTGATTGGTGTGGGTGCGGGCGCTGACGCCATGGCCGATCTGGACTACGCCATGTTGATCGCGCAGCACAGCCCGGAATACGCCCCGGTGTTGACCCGAGCCAATGACCCGGCGGTACTGATCTACACCAGCGGCACCACTGGCAACCCCAAGGGGGCGCTGATTCCGCACCGCGCGCTGATTGGCAACCTGAGCGGCTTTGTCTGCAGCCAGAACTGGTTTGGATTTGACCCGGACGCAGGCGGCAGACAAGGGGCGCAGCGACAGAGCAATGCCGTTTTCTGGAGCCCGGCGGACTGGGCCTGGACGGGCGGACTGATGGATGCCCTGCTGCCCACCCTGTATTTCGGGCGGCCGATCGTGGCCTGGAATGGCCGCTTCAGTCCGCAAGTGGCGTTCGACCTGATGCAGACCTATGGGGTGACCCACACCTTCATCTTCCCGACCGCCCTCAAGGCGATGATGAAGAGCTACCCGCATCCGCGTGAACAATTCAAGTTGAAGCTGCAGGCCATCATGAGTGCGGGCGAAGCGGTGGGGGACGCGGTCTTTGCCTACTGTGAGCAGGAGCTGGGGGTAACAGTCAACGAAATGTTTGGCCAGACTGAGGTGAACTACATCGTGGGCAATTGCAGCCGGCTCTGGCCCGCCCGCCCCGGCAGCATGGGCAAGGGATACCCGGGCCACCGGGTGGCTGTCATTGACGAAGCCGGTGAGGAGTGCGCTGCAGGCGTGCCGGGCGAAGTGGCCCTGCACCGGTTTGATGTGCAGGGCGACCCGAATCCGATTTTCTTTCTGGGCTACTGGAAAAATCCGCAGGCCACACTGGACAAGTACAGCGGTGACTGGTGCCGCACAGGTGACATAGCGGTGCGCGATGCGCAGGGCTACCTCTGGTACCAGGGCCGTACCGATGACATGTTCAAGGCGGCGGGCTACCGCATTGGTCCGAGTGAAATCGAGAATTGCCTGGTCAAGCACCCGGCCGTCGCCAACGCTGCCGTGGTGCCCAAGCCGGATACCGAGCGCGGCGCCCTGGTCAAGGCCTATGTGGTGCTGACCCCGGCGGCGCAACAGGAGCGAGGTGATGAACCGATCTCGCGGGAGCAATGGGAAACCCGGCTAGTGGCCGATCTGCAGCGCCATGTCAAGGGCCAGCTGGCACCCTACGAGTACCCCAAGGAAATTGAATTCATCGATGCCTTGCCGATGACCACCACCGGCAAGGTGCAGCGACGCGTGCTGCGCGAGCGCGAGCTTGAACATGCCCGACTGCATGCCAGGAACTGAGGGGCATGGACTAAACTCGCCGCAAGATTAAATACCAACGAGGAGTTTTTTTCATGCAAACCGTCAGTTTGGGTCGCAGTGACCTGCAGGTGACCCCTATCTGCCTGGGCACCATGACCTTTGGCGAACAGGTGAACGAGGCCGATGCGCACTCGATCCTGGACCGCTCGCTGGAGCGGGGCGTCAAGTTCATCGATACGGCCGAGATGTACGCCGTGCCGCCGCGACCTGAGACCTTCAACCTGACCGAAAAGATTCTGGGCAGCTGGTTTGCCAAGCGACCGCAGGCCCGTCAGCAGATGGTGGTGGCCACCAAGGTGGCCGGTCCGTCGCGCGGCATGAACTGGGTGCGCAATGGCAGCAATGACCTGACGGCCGCTGATATTGAAGCAGCCTGCGAGGGCAGCCTCAGGCGCATGGGCATCGATGTGATTGACCTCTACCAGATCCATTGGCCGGTGCGCCATGTGCCGGCCTTTGGCGCGATGTATTTCGATCCGCAGAAGGACAATCCGCAGCTCACCCCCATTCACATCCAGCTGGAGGCGATGCAGCGACTGATCAAGGCGGGCAAGGTGCGTGCCTTTGGGCTTTCCAACGAAACGCCCTATGGCGTGCATGAGTTTGTGCGGCTGGCTGAGCAATACGGTCTGCCACGGGTGGCGACCGTGCAGAATGCCTACAACCTGATCAACCGCTCGGTTGAAAATGCGCTGGATGAAACCTTGCACCATTTGCAGGTGTCGCTGCTGGCCTATTCACCGCTGGGCTATGGCTTGCTGACAGGCAAATACGACAAGGGAGGTGCCACCGGGCCTGAGGCACCGCCTGCGGCTCGCATGACCTTGTTTGAGTCAGCCAGAAAGCAGCGCTGGGGCCGCTCGGAGTCCTTTGCGGCCGCCCGCCGCTATAACGCACTGGCACAGGAGCATGGGTTGACACCCACCCAGATGGCGCTGGCCTTTTGCTACACCAAATGGCAGGTCACCAGTACCATCATCGGCGTCACCACGATCGCTCAGTTGGACGAGGATATTGATGTCTGGGGCCGCAAACTTTCGCCCGAATTACTCCAGGCCATCGACCAGATTCGTTGGGAACTGCGCGACCCGGCGGTCTGAGCGCGAAGGCGTGCATCGTCTGCAGATGCGCAGTGACTGTGAATGCGCACTCAGGAAAAAACACAGCTGCTGCGACCATGTCGGCCGCGGCGGTCGCGGCGAGTTCTACAACCGTGTCTGAGTGGCGCCACCGCACTGTTGGCAACGGTTAGACTCAATATCAAAGTTCAAAACCAAAGTTCAACACCCTGGAGAAAAGCTCATGCAGATACGCGCAGCCGTCCTCGACCGCATGGAGATCCCGCGCCCCTACGCCAGCAACCATCCCCTGTCGGTTGAAACCGTCAACCTGTCGGGCCCCGGGCCAGGCGAGGTGCTGGTTCGCATCACCGGTGCCGGCCTGTGCCACTCCGACCTTTCGATCATCAACGGTGACCGGCCCCGTCCCATGCCGATGGCCTTGGGTCATGAGGCGGCGGGCATCGTGGAGGAAACCGGCGCGGGGGTGACAGACCTGCAACGCGGTGACGCTGTGGCGCTGGTGTTCGTGCCCAGTTGCGGGCACTGCCTGCCATGTCAGGAGGGCCGACCGGCGCTGTGCGAACCGGGCGCAGCGGCCAACACGGCCGGCACCATGGTTGGCGGCCACCGCCACCTTGCCCGCACCGATGGCACACCGGTCAATCATCAGGTGGGTGTTTCCTGCTTCGCCGAATACGCGGTCTGCAACCGCGGCTCGCTGGTCAAGATCGATGGCGACATACCGCCCGATGTGGCAGCTGTGTTCGGTTGTGCCGTGCTCACCGGGGCGGGCGCGGCCATCAATTCCGCCCAGGTTCGGCTGGGCCAGAGTGTGGCTGTGGTTGGTTTGGGCGGTGTGGGCCTGTCGGCGGTGCTGGGGGCACTGGCTGCCGGTGCGCGCGAGGTGATTGCCATCGATCGGCTACCGTCGAAACTGGAGACCGCGTTGAAGCTGGGCGCCACCCGCGCCATGCGCGCCGATGACCCTGACCTGATCGACCAACTGAAGGCCGTCACCCGTGGTGGTGTGGATGTGGCTATCGAAGCGGCCAGCAGCGTGGAGGCGCTGGAAACTGCCTACCGCATTACCCGCCGCGGTGGCACCACGGTCACTTGCAGCCTGCCCAACCACCGGCATACCTTCAATCTGCCGGCGGTGAATCTGGTGGCCGAGGAACGCACCTTGAAGGGCAGCTACCTCGGCTCGGCTGTGCCGGCGCGCGACATTCCGCGCTTCATCGACCTCTACCGCGCAGGCCGCCTGCCGGTGGACAAGCTGATCACCCACCGGCTGACGCTGGACCAGATCAACGAAGGCTTTGATCGCCTGGCCGACGGCGAGGCGGTGCGGCAGATCATCCTGTTCTGAAGCTGATTTCCCACTGCGGGCGTGGATCGCACGCCGGCACGCATGGCAAAGTCATCCCACGTCTCGGAAACCCCCGCCACCCAGATGCTCAAGGCGCACGGGGTGGCGTTCAGTGAGCATCCCTATGCGTATGTGGAGGATGGCGGTGCGCAGTACAGCGCGCAAGTGTTGGGCTGGGATCCGTATGCGGTGGTGAAGACCCTGATCATGCAGGACCAGGACGCCAAGCCCCTGATCGTGCTGATGCACGGCAACTGCAAGGTCTCAACCAAGAACCTGGCGCGCCAGATCGGGGCCAAGTCGGTGCAGGCCTGCCAGCCCGAGGTGGCCAACCGGCACAGCGGCTATCTGGTGGGCGGCACCTCACCGTTTGGCACGCGACGTCAGATGCCGGTTTATGTTCAAGAAAGCATCCTGGCGCTGCCGAGCATCCTGATCAACGGCGGGCGGCGCGGCTTTTTGGTGCAGATCGCGCCCCAGGTCTGCGTGCAACTGCTTGGCGCCCAGGCGGTGCAGTGTGCGCTGGCGCAATAGCTGGCTGTTCAGGGGCCCGGCCTGGCGACAAGCTTTTCAATACCAGCATCCATCGATGCTGGGCAACCAGGGGTTGCAGACAAATCTCGCAGCTAAGCCAGGCTCAGGCCACCATGTCCAGCAGTTTGAGTCGCTGCACCTTGCCCGAGGGGCCGCGTGGCAGCTCCTGAACAAAGTGAAATACCTTGGGGGTTTTGTAGCGGCCCAGGTGACTCAGGCAGAAATCCCTCAGAGCAGGTTCATCCAGTGACTGTTCGGGCCGCAGCACGATACAGGCCATGATGTCCTGCCCATAGTGGCGATCCGGGATGCCCACCGCCGCGGCATCAAGAATGGCAGGATGCTGCAGCAAGGCCTCATCGATCTCGCGCGGGGCGATGTTTTCACCGCCCTTGATGATCAGCTCCTTGATTCGTCCAGTCACAAAGAAAAAACCGTCGCTGTCACGATGGCCCAGGTCGCCGGTGCGCAGCCAGCCGTCGGGGGTGAAGGACGAGCGGGTCGCCTCGTCGTTCTTGTAATAGCCGCGCATCACATTGGGACCGCGGATGGCAATTTCGCCAGTCTGACCGTCAGGCACCGGGCGCAGGTCACCGTCAATCACCTGGGCCTCACAGCCCGAGGCGCGGCCCACGGCACCAACCTTGCGCTGCGCGGGATCCAGCGGGTTGGAAAATGATGGGGCCACAGTCTCGGTCAGTCCCATGGTCTCGATGATGCCAATGCCAAATTTGCGCTCGAACGCGCGCAGGTGTTCAGGCGGCAGGGCGGCCGAGGCCGACCGGCAAAAGCGGATGCGTGAGGTGCGCGCTTTATCGGTCGCCTCGCCTTCGAGCAGGTAGGAAATCATGGTGGGTACCACATTGATCCAGGTGCATTCGCGCTCGATCGCCTGCGCCCAGAAGCGGGCAGCAGAAAACTTCGGGGGCATGGCCAGGCTGCCCCCGTGGGCCAGCGGCGCCAGCATGGTCACCGCAAAGGCATTGATGTGGTAGAGCGGGAGCACCGCCAGCACCCGGTCGCCTGCCACCAGCCCGTGTTCCTGGGAGATGGCGTGGGCGTTGGCTGCCAGATTGGACTGGGTCAGCATCACCCCCTTGGGTTTGCCAGTGGTGCCTGAGGTGTACATCAGCAGGGCCAGCCGGTCAGCCGGGGGTGGCGGCGTCTGGGCCGTCTGCTCGGGCAGACAATCCGCGTCTGGCGCGCTGACCCAGACCGCCACTGGCCGACCAATATCGGACAGCATGGCGCGTATGGGTGTTTCCCACTCCGGGCCGACGATCACCATCTTGCAGTCGGAGTGCTCCAGCACATAGCGCATCTGCTCCGGCTGGGACAGCAGGTTGATCGGGTTGACGCACCAGCCGCCATACATCGCGCCCAGCAGCAGGCGCAAGGTTTGCAGACCATTGGGCATGACGAGGGAAACTGTGTCGCCGGGTTGCAGGCCGTGCGCCAGCAGCAGGGCAGCAACCTGATGGCAGGCACGCGCCAGGTCGGCGTAACTCAGGGTGGACTGGCCCTCGCCATCAGTGGCGTAGAGGGCCTGAGGCCGCAGCACGGCCTGCTGATCGATCAGCGTGCGAACCGTGGAGCTCATGCCTGGCCGTATTTCTCGAAGTAGTCGCCAAAGATGGCCTGCTCAGTGGGCATGTTCTCGGCAATCGGGCGAGAGATGCGGGTGATGTTCAGGTAGTGGCGGTAATTCATGTTGTCGGAAAAATTGTTCTTACCCCAAGTGCCGCAGCCCATGGACAGGGAGAACGGCAGGCCGTTGTCAAAGCTGCCGCCGGTGGCGATGCAATGGGCCTGGTCAACAATCACGCGCGACACCGGCAGCGTCAGGCCAAGTTGCAAAGCGCGTTCGGGCTTGGTGCTATGCAGCCCGACCGAGTGGCCAGCGCCCTGGTAGGCATAGATTTTCTGGACAACAGCGGCCGCATCGTTGAAATCCCTGGCCCGGTACAGAGTCAGGACCGGGCAGAGCTTTTCTCCGGAGAAGGGATGTGCGGGGCCAAAACCGTCTTCCTCAACCAGCAACATGGTGGGCGCGCGTTGGGCAATCTCGCTCAGGCCAGCGCGCTCTGCCACCACTTTGGCCGATTGGCCGGTGACCGCTGGTGACAGTTTTCCCTGTGGCCACATCAGGGCCTGCAACCGGGCTTTTTGTTCGGTGTTGAGGAGGACGGCGCCGCGCTGGCACAGCGCAGCGATGGCTCTATCCCGAATGGCTTCGATCAGCACCAGGCTGTTTTCAGAGGAACAGCTGGTGGCGTTGTCGAAGGTTTTGGAGCGCAGGACACGGTCTGCGGCCAACTGGATATCTGCGGTTTCATCGATGATGCCCGCCACATTGCCGGCCCCCACACCGAAGGCGGGCGTGCCGCAGGTGTAGGCTGCGCGCACATTGGCCTGCGATCCGGTGGCCACCACCAGATCGCTTTGGCGCATCAGCTCCAGGGTGGCGGCCTTGCTGACCGGCGAGGGCAGCAGTTGCACTAGGTCACGCGGAGCACCGATGCGGTCGAACTGGCCATGGATGAACTCAATCAGGCGCTGGCTGGTAGCCCACCCTTTGGGGGATGGCGCCACAATTACCGCGTTGCGGCCCTTGAGGGCGTTGATGATCTTGTTGGCCGGAGTAGCCGCCGGGTTGGTGGACGGAGTGATGGCGCACACCACGCCCACCGGCCTGGCGATTTCGGTCAGGCCCTTGACGGGGTCTTCACGGATCACCCCCACCGACTTGGCGCCTTGCAGGTCACGCAGCAGTCCGAAGGTCTTGCGATAGTTTTTCCGGACCTTGTCCTCGACATTGCCAATGCCGGTGTCGGCAACGGCCAGCTCGGCCAGTTCACGGTTGCGCGCCGGCTCGATGATGGCCCATCCTGCGGCGGCCACCAGCTCATCCACCCGCGCCTGGTCATAGCCCTCGGCCACGCGCTGGGCAGCGCGGGCGCGGGTGATGAGTTGCTCCACCGTGGCAACAACGTCTTCGCTGACTGCTGAACTCATTTCAATTGACCTTGATGTTGGCGTCTTTGGCCAGTTTGGCCCATTTGGGCAATTCGTCTGCCACCACCTTGCCCAGGGCTTCAGGGGTGCCACCCACGGCTTCACTACCTTGGGCCAGCAGCTTTTCCTTGACCGCCGGGTCAGCCAGGACCTTGTTCAGTGCCGCGTTGAGCTTGTCGATGATGGGCCGTGGGGTTTTGGCCGGTACGAACATGGCATACCAGGAGTCGACTTCAAAGTCAGGGACACCGGCTTCCTGCATGGTAGGGACATCCGGGAAAGCGGCGCTGCGCTTGAGCGTGGACACTGCCAGCGCTTTGAGTTTGCCGCTCTTGACGAACTGGGCAGCTGCCGGAATCGAAACCCACAGGAAGGGAACTTGTCCGCCCATAACATCGGTCACAGCCGGGCCACCGCCACGATAGGGAATATGAACGGTCTTGACACCCATACGGATGTTGAAGAGTTCACCAGCCAAGTGGCCTGGTGAGCCGTTACCCACCGAGGCGTAAGAAATAGCACCCGGTTGGGCCTTGGCCATCTTCACCATGTCAGCCACGGTGTTGGCAGGAACTTGCGGATTGGCCACCAGGATTTGCGGCAGGGAGGCTGCCATGCCGACGGGCAGAAAGTCGCGCACCGTATCAAAGGACAGCTTGGTGTAGATCGCCGGGTTGATAGTGTGTGAACTCAAGGTGAAGAGGGCGGTGTAGCCATCGGGTGCGGCGCGCGAGACCACCTCGGTGCCGACGGAGCCGCCGGCGCCACCCTTGTTTTCGATGATTACGGGTTGACCCAGCACAGTCTGCAATGGGGTTTGGAGGATGCGTGCGATCACATCAGTGCCACCACCGGGCGGGTAGGGCACCAACAGGCGGATCGGTTTGTCCGGATAGGCGCCGGCCTGGGCCAGGCTGGCAATAGGTTGCGCCAAGCCGAGCAAGGCCAACAAGGCAGCGATGAGAGGTTTGCGACGGGAGGAAAGTAGCTTCATCAAAGTCTCCTTTGGGTTGGGATCAAATGGGGCGATGTGGACTCGCTTCGGTCGGGGTGACCCAACAACTGGCTGGCATCGCGGGCGCAAGCCATCAGTTGCTCGGACAGGGTACGGGCCTGGGCCCGTTGAAATCGGATCGACGGGACGCTCATGCCGATGGCCGCCAGGGGCTGGCCCCTGGCGTTGAACACCGGCGCGCCCAGGCCGCAGACGCCAAGACGCCACTCTTCCCGATTTTCGGCCCAGCCGCGAGTGCGGGTGCGTTGCAGATCGGCATGCAGGGCTTGAAAGTCGATGATGGTGTTGGGCGTGTGAGGCAGCAGTTTTCCAAACAGCGCCTGCAGGGACTGGGCATCGTGCCCAAGTGCGGCGAGCAGCGCCTTACCGGAGGCCATGCAATAGGCGGGCGCACGACCGCCGATGCGCGAGTAAGCAGCTACCGGCAAGGGGCTGTCGAACTTGTCCAGGTAGATGATTTCGGCGCCTTCAAGCACGGTCAGGTGGATAGCCTCTGCGCTGGATTGCGCCAGTCTGGCCAACAGCGGGCGGATCAGGGCTTTGAGGTCCAGCCCGTCTTCCACCAGCGCACCCAGTTCAAACAGGCGCAGACTGGGCCGGTAGGTACTGGTGATGGGGTTTTGGACGGCCCACCCACATTCCACCAGGGTCTGCAGCGTGCGGTGTGCATTGCTTCGAGCCAGGCCAAAGGCCTGGGCCACCTCCATCACCCGGCAGTCGCGTTGCTGACGAGCGAGCCAATCCAGCACGGCAAGCCCCTTGGCCAATGTCGAATCCATGATCCGCTCGTTCTATTATTTGGAATTGAATATTAATCTTTGGAATGACTATAGCAGGCGAGTCTGCTTTGTCAACCGGGCTAGCCCGGGTGCAGGCGAGCCCGGGCATTGGGCTCAATGTCAACGGGTTCAGGCTCGCATGCGCCGTCCAAGCAACTGGATCACTTCAGCAAACAAAGCGTTGCCCGCCGAGGCAGACAGGTCCAGCGCCTGGCTGCGGCTGTAGTAGGGGCTCAGATCCAGCCCCACGCCAAGGGCAAAAATTTCGATACTGCTGTCCCGCTCATGGCGCTGGACCACCTGCTGCAAGTGATTGTCCAGATAGAAAGCGTCATTGGCCAGGCTGGTGGCGCCATCCATGGGGCAACCGTCTGAAATCACGATCAGCAGCTTGCGTGGTTCTTCGCGCCGGTGTAGCCGGGCGCAGGCCCAGTCAACCGCCTCGCCGTCAATGCTTTCGCGAAACAGGTCCCCCTTGAGGAGGGCGGCCATGGCGGTGCGGGCTTGTCGCCAACTGGTTCGAACATCCTTGAAGACAATATGGCAGAGCTCATTGAGGCGACCGGGGTGCGGCGGACGTCCGGCGCGCAGCCAGTCACGTTGTGCCCGTCCGCCTTGCCAGCCGCCAGTGGTGAAGCCCAGGACCTCACTGGGGACCTCGGCCAGCTCCAGGGCCCGCACCAGGCTATCGGCCAGCATCGCCACTGACGGCTGGTGCTCACGCATCGAGCCCGAGCAGTCGATCAGGAGGCTGACCACGGTGTTGGCCACAGGTGTCTGGCGTTCCAGCTTGAACAGGCGCCGCTCGGTGGGTGAGCTGATCAGTTGGGCCAGTCGGCGGCCATCCACCAGGCCTTCCTCCAGGGCGGTGTCCCAGCCCTCACGCTGGGGTTGTGCCAGCAGGCTCTTGAGTGCACGGGCCAGCCGGGGAAAATTGATGTGCTGGGCCGCGATGTGTTGGTCAAGCTGTTCACGCAGTTGGACGAGTTCACCCAGCCGCGCCAGGTTCTGCGCCCGGACCTCCCGGTCGTAGGCCTGTGTGAAGATCCGATAGCCATCCGGGCTGGTCTCAAACAGACGGCTGCGCCCGGTCACCACGCTGGGCAACTGTTCGGGCATGTCTTTGCCGACCTGCATGACCAGCCGGAAGGCTGCCCGCTCAATGTCTTCCTGCGCCTGCGCGGTGAGGCGCTCACGGCTTTCTTCGTCAGCCGATGCCGCCATCATCTGCGCCACTTGCAGTGCGATGTTGCGTGCGTGCTGGGCGTAGGCCTGCTGATCGAAGCGGGTGACGCGCAGGGCGTGCATGTCGCGCCCGATCACGGGGCCAATGCCGGCACGTGTACTTTCCAGCAAATCCTCGATGGCATGGGGCACCGGACTGAGCAGCACCCGGGCGCGGCACATTTGGGTGACGCAAAACAGCAGGATGCCATGCGAGGTGTCGGCCAGCCCACTGGCCACAAAGGCTAGCGACCAGGCCTCAAAGCTGTGGGCCAGGTTCTCGCGCAGACCCGGCATGGCCGGGTCGGCCAGGGACTCGACCCGGATCTGTTCAAGCAGGTCAAAGACCAGGCTTTGCACTGGCTCGCTGGGTGACAGGGCGCGATGCAGCGCCGCATCCGAGTGGGTCAGCCGCAAGGCCAGGCCATCGGCAGCACCCCGAAAGGTCAGGAAGTCATCGCGCTCGATATCGGGATGCAGGTGGGGCGCGTACAGCGGAAGCGGCTTGCGCCCGCGGTGCAGGTGATGGCCACGAAAATGCAGATCTGCCTGACCTGACAAGGCGCGTATCGACGCGGCGCAGAGTTCTTCCACCCGTTGCTGGTGGCGCACCTGTTGCTGGATGTCGCGCATGGCGGGCGGAGGGTCAGCCGGCCTTAGCGACCCGCTGGCTGGAGCGCAAACGACTCGTCAAGTTCACGGCCAAAGCAGCGCTGAAAATATTCAGCCACCACCGCCCGTTCAGCCTCGTCGCACTTGTTGACAAACGATAGCCGAAAGGCGTGGGCTGGGTCAGGAAAAATCGCCAGATTCTCGGCCCAGTTGATCAGGGTGCGGGGCGACATCAGGGTGGACAGGTCGCCTGCGGCAAAGCCCTTGCGGGTGAGCTCGGCCACCGCGCGCATGGCGCTCAGCAAGGCCTGATGCGCTTCACCGGCCAGTGCTGGAACACGGGCTGCAACGATGGCGATTTCTTCCTCGCGGGGCAGGTAATTGAGCGTGGCCACAATGTTCCAGCGGTCGATCTGGGCGTGATTCAGCCGTTGGGCACCGTGGTACAGGCCATTCATATTGCCCTGGCCGATGGTGTTGGAGGTGGCAAACAGCCTGAAGTGGGGGTTGGGGTCAAGCACCCGGTTCTGGTCCAGCAAGGTGAGCTTGCCGCCCTGCTCGAGAATGCGCTGGATGACAAACATCACATCGGGACGGCCGGCATCGTATTCGTCAAAGATCAGGGCCACTGGCCGTTGCAGCGCCCAGGGCACGATGCCCTCCTGAAACTCGGTAACCTGCTGGCCGTCCCTGATCACCACCGCATCCTTGCCCACCAGGTCGAGTCGGCTGATATGGCCGTCCAGGTTGACCCGCACGCAGGGCCAGTTCAGGCGCGCGGCAACCTGCTCGATGTGGGTGGACTTGCCGGTGCCATGCAGGCCTTGCACCATCACACGTCGGTTGTGGGTGAAGCCCGCCAGAATAGCCAGGGTGACCTCGCGATTGAAGCGGTACACGCTGTCAATTTCAGGCACGTGTTCATCGCGCTGGCTGAAAGCGGGCACCATGAGGTCGGTTTCAATGCCAAAGACTTCTTTGGCGCTGAGCAGGCGGTCGGGTTGGTTCATCATGTTGGGTCGTTCAGGTTGCACTGGCATCAGGCACGGCTGGCTTGGGGCGCTGCGGACGTTTCATCCTCGATATGGCTCAGGGCCTTGGCAGCGCGATGCAGGGCAGGCAGCCAGCGCAGGGCTTGTTCGCGTGAGCTGCGCAGGATCGGCGCCTGTACCGCCAGGCAGACGCTGGCACGTCCATGGGCCGAGGGCACGCCCACGGCCAGGCAGAGCAAGCCCGGCAGAAATTCTTCATCGTCAAAGGCATAACCATCACGGCGGATCTGTTGGAACTCCTGTTCCAGCGCGCTTAGGCTGACCAGGGTTTTGGCGGTATAGCTTTGCAGCGGGGTCTGCTCCAGCAGGCGGCGTCGCTGCGCCGGGCTCATGTTAGCCAGGAACAGCTTGCCACTGGCAGAGCAATGGGCCGGCACCCGGGAGCCGGGATGCAGGTAGAAGCGCAAGGGCGCGGCCGTCTCAACCCGGTCCAAGTACACCACCTCACCACCGATCAGGGTGGTGATGTTGCAGCTTTCACCCAGCTCCTCCACCAATTGCCGCAAGATCAGGTGCCGAGCGCTGTTGAGGGTATTGTTGAGCAGCAGGTTTTCAGCCAGGGCGCGCAACCTGACCCCGGTGCCATAGTGGCGTCCATCCTGCTCGCGCTGCAGCAGTCCGGCCGCTTCCAGTTGGCCCAACATGCGGTGCAGGGTGGGTTTGGGATAACCGGTCTCTTCCACCAGGTCCTGCAAGTTGCAGAGACGATCCTTGCTGGCCATCAGCTCCAGCAGGGCAAACAAGCGCAGTGCGGGCGTGTCACTTTGGAAGTCTGAGGGCTCGGTGCCGGGGTGGGGAACCAGTTTCATGGGGCAGCAACTTTAGTGTTGACGGTGGCGTGGAGGTGGCGTATAGTACGCCAAAATTTCAATAAACGGTACAAATCGTTTCGTTTTTTATTTATTTGACCTATGGAGATTATTTTATGAACGCGCCCCAGCCAATCCATTCACGTACCGTCGTGAGTGGCAACCAGAAAATGACGCCTTCGGAGGCCTTTGTTGAAACCATGGTTGCGCAGGGTGTTGACACCTTGTTTGGCATCATGGGCTCAGCCTTCATGGATGCCATGGATATTTTTGCACCAGCAGGCATTCGCCTCATTCCCGTGGTGCATGAACAGGGTGCTGCCCATATGGCCGACGGCTATGCCCGAGCCAGTGGCCGCCATGGGGTGGTGATTGGACAAAACGGCCCGGGCATCAGCAACTGCGTGACCGCCATCGCGGCGGCCTACTGGGCGCACAGCCCGGTGGTGATGATTACGCCTGAGACCGGCACCATGGGCATGGGGCTGGGGGGCTTCCAGGAGGCCAATCAGTTGCCCATGTTCCAGGAGTTCACCAAGTACCAGGGACATGTGAACAATCCCAAGCGTATGGCGGAATTCACCGCGCGCTGTTTTGATCGGGCCATGTCCGAGATGGGTCCGACCCAGCTGAATATTCCGCGTGATTATTTCTATGGTGAGATCAATTGTGAAATTCCCAAGCCGATGCGGGTGGAGCGTGGCGCGGGCGGTGAAAACAGCCTGAACGCGGCGGCCGAGTTGCTGGCAACTGCCAAGTTCCCGGTGATCCTGTCCGGCGGCGGCGTGGTGATTGGCGACGCGGTGCAGGAGTGCCAGGCCCTGGCGGAACGTCTGGGTGCCCCCGTGTGCAACGGCTATCTGCGCAACGACAGTTTCCCGGCCAGCCACCCCCTGTGGGCGGGTCCCCTGGGTTATCAGGGCAGCAAGGCCGCCATGAAGTTGATGAGCCAGGCCGATGTGGTGATCGCACTGGGTTCGCGCATGGGTCCGTTTGGTACCTTGCCGCAACACGGCATGGATTACTGGCCCAAGGACGCCAAGATCATCCAGGTCGAGGCCGATCACACCAACCTGGGTCTGGTCAAGAAAATCAATGTTGGCATCCATGGCGATGCCAAGGCGGTGGCCAAGGCCCTGCTGGCCCGTCTGGCCGGCAAAACCCTGGTTTGCGATGTCACCAAGGTCGCGCGTGCCGGCAAGATTGCCGAAGAAAAAGCGGCCTGGGAAAAAGAGCTCAGTGACTGGACCCACGAGCGCGATGCCTACAGCTTGGACATGATCGAAGAGGCCAAGGGAGAGAAAACCTTTGCCGGCGGTCACTACCTGCACCCGCGCCAGGTCCTGCGTGAACTCGAAAAGGCCATGCCGCCGCGCGCCATGGTGTCCACCGACATCGGCAACATCAACGCGGTGTCCAACAGTTACCTGCGCTTCGAAGAGCCGCGCAGCTTCTTTGCGCCGATGAGCTTTGGCAATTGCGGCTACTCCCTGCCCACCATGATTGGTGCCAAGCTGGCCTGCCCCGAGCGCCCGGCCATTGCCTATGCCGGCGACGGCGCCTGGGCCATGAGCATGGTCGAGATCATGACGGCAGTGCGTCACAACATTCCGGTGACGGCCGTGGTGTTTCACAACCGTCAATGGGGTGCCGAGAAGAAAAACCAGGTTGACTTCTACAACCGACGTTTTGTCGCCGGTGAACTCGAGAGCCCGAGCTTTGCCGGAATTGCCCAAAGCATGGGGGCTGAAGGCATTGTGGTGGACGATATCGAGCAGGTTGGTGCAGCGCTGAAAAAGGCGATCGATCTGCAGATGAACCAGAAGAAGACCTGCGTGATCGAAATCATGTGTACCCGTGAGCTGGGAGACCCTTTCCGTCGCGACGCACTGTCCAAGCCGGTTCGCTTCCTGGATAAATACAAAGACTACGTCTAGGCGGCAGCCGGTGGTCCTGTGCCGCTGCCAATGGGCCTGACCCTCAAGGTTGCCTTGTGAGTGATCAGCCATCCCATCCCCGGTTAAGCGCCCTGGTCGAGCGCGCTGCCCGGCGCGCGACCCACGCGTCGGCGCCGGTGCTGGCGCTGGTGCATCCGTGTGACCGTTTGGCCCTGGAGGTGGCGGTACAGATGTCGGCCAGCGGACTGGCGCGCCCGATGCTGGTGGGCGGGCGCGATCTGATTCGGCGTGCGGCGGATGACAGCGCCATTGAGATCGACGATTTTGAAATCATTGCCACCGACCCGGCCCCAGCGGTGGCGGCCCAGCACGCTGCCGAACTGGCCAGGCAGGGCGTCGTCGGCGCCCTGATGAAAGGATCGCTGCATACCGATGAACTGATGTCAGCGGTGGTCAGCAAGTCGGCGGGCCTGCGTACCGACAGACGCATCAGCCACGCTTTTCTGTTCGATCTGCCCCGCTATCACAAGCTGCTGGCGCTGGCCGATTGTGTGGTGAACATCCAGCCTGATCTCAAGACCAAACGCGACATCCTCAGCAACGCGCTGGCCTTGCTGCGACAGCTGGGTGTCTCACGACCCAAGGTTGGCATTGTGGCCGCGGTGGAAACCGTCAACCCGGCCATTGCCGCCACCCTGGATGCACAAGCGCTGGTGGCCATGGCGCGCGATGGTGCCTGGCCCGGCGCCGTGATCGAAGGGCCCTTCGGTTTTGACAATGTCATTTCTGCCGAAGCCGCCCGCATCAAGAAAATCGACTCCGAGGTGGCTGGCGATCCGGACCTGCTGCTGATGCCGGACCTGAACGCCGGCAACATGCTCTACAAGAGCTTTAACTACATCGGCGGCGGCGACTGCGCGGGTCTGGTACTGGGCGCCAAGGTGCCGATTGTGTTGACCTCGCGCGCCGATTCGGTGCCGTCACGTCTGGCCTCCGTGGCCCTGGCAGTTCTGGCCACGAGAAGTTCAACGCCTGATTATTGAGCCAAGGCGTACTTGAACATTGCGTCGGTGGTTTTGCAGCTGAAAGCTTGTCTAGAAAAATGTGTACATTTCAGCCTGCTTGGTCGGTCAATTCGATCTTCGCTTTTCTTGTTTTCACCTAATCGTTCCTTTCACGGAGGAGACAACTATGGATCGACGCAATTTTTTTCAGAGCTCTGCCCTGGTCGCTACAGGCGCTGTCACCGGCTGCGCCCTGCCAGGCGTGGCCCAGCAAGGCGCCAAAACGCCGTTTGATGTACCAGCCACCTACATTCCGATTGTTGGCTCTGATGAAAAGTTTCCGGTGCGCCGAATCTATTGCATTGGCCGCAATTACCGCGCTCACGCCATTGAGATGGGCTCCAACCCGGACCGCGAGCCGCCTTTCTTCTTTCAGAAACCGACCGATGCGATTCAGTATGTTGCCACTGGCACGGTGGCGGATCACCCCTACCCACCGCTCACCAAGAACTACCACTACGAGGTGGAACTGGTAGCCTGCCTGGACAAGGGAGGGCGCAACATTCCGGTGGCCAAGGCGCTGGAGCATGTCTATGGCTACACCTTGGGCTTGGACATGACCCGGCGCGACCTTCAGCGCGCCATGGGCAACGAGAAAAAGCCCTGGGAAATCGGCAAGAGCTTTGACCATTCGGCACCGATCGGGGCGATTCACAAGGTCGGCCAGATTGGGCACTTCTCCCAGGGTGCCATCTGGCTGAAGGTCAACGGTCAGATGAAGCAAAACGCCAACCTGAACCAGATGATCTGGTCAGTGGCCGAGCAGATCAGCAAACTGTCCGAGGCGTTCGAACTGTTTCCTGGCGACATCATTTACTCGGGCACACCGGACAAGGTGGGCCCGGTGGTGCGCGGCGATGTGATCGACATTCATATCGACAAGCTGCCCGGGCTCAGCATCAAGATCGTCTGATCAAGAGATCGGGTGTTCGGGCCGGGCGGCCTGAGCACCCCCAGCGAAGGTGCTGGTGGTTCAGGGCTTGGACGGTTGTCCCAGATCGCGCCGAATCACCACCGGCTTGCCACCCAGGCGTTGCTTGCACACCCAGTGGGCCAGCGCTGAGTCCAGGTAGTCGGCGTGGCCGGGAAACCATTTCACCAGCTCATCGGCCAGGCGCCGACACTCTGTGGCATCGCCCTGTTCCAGCAAGGCCATGACTTGTCGAACCGATTTCAGAACAGCCGCATGCTCGTCCATGTGACACTCCCGCGCTGGAAAGTTGGTTTCCACCATCAAGCTATCCTCGGTTTCAAAATGTTCACGCAAGTGGGTCTCGACTGTCAGTAGGCAGTGGGGCAAGTCATTGTCGCTGGCGCTTTGCAGGGCGGACACACAATTGACAAACTCCTGGTGCAGTTTATCCATGGGTGCGTAGCCCATCAGCAGTGCATCATTCCAGAGTAGGGTGTTCTCTGCTGACATAGGGTGGGGGCAGAATGCTTCAGAGGGTCAGGTTGGCGGCGGGATTTTTTTGGGCGTGTCAGTAGCCGGCGCGCCAGTGTAAACGGATTACCGTCTCACCGACCGGTCGCCAAGCCAAGCGCTGGTAGGCCTTGGCTTGGCTTGCAAAAACAAGTAGCAAAAATCTGCTGGTGATTTTGAAAAACTATCTGCTGCACTTGTGTTTTTATTAGAGGGCTAAGATAATCTTACGTGATTAGGTGCATCCTGTCATGTGATGCGCCAGTGCCAATCCGAATGACTATGGACCAATCCTCTTTCATGAATTTGCAGGTGGTACGTGCAGAGCCTGCAGCTATGGGCATACAGCTTTTCGAGTTTCGCCATCCCGAGGGTTTGGATCTGCCACCCTTTACTGCAGGTGCCCATGTGCAGGTGCATACGCCCAGTGGTGCTGTGCGTCAGTATTCCTTGACCAACCATCCTGAGGAACGTGATCGCTATGTAATTGCTGTCAAGCGAGAAGGCCGTGGGCGGGGTGGCTCGCTCAGCTTGGTCGATGGGGTGCGTGTTGGTCAAAGCATCGAAGTGGGCGAACCCTGCAATATGTTTGCACTTGATGAGCGAGCCCGTACCTTTGTTCTGATTGCGGGCGGTATTGGAATCACGCCCATGATGGCGATGGTGCGTCAACTTCAGTCACAGGCCGACCGTCCCTTCAAGCTGTACTACCTGACACGTGATGCCCAGAGCAGTGCTTTCCTAAGTGAATTGACGAGCCCTGAGCTCGCGCCCCACGTGGTGATACATCATGACGGCGGTGATCCTGCGCGTGGGTATGACCTGTGGCCAGTTCTGGAAAAGCCCGGGTATGCCAATGGTCGCCATGTCTATTGTTGCGGTCCGGCAGGGTTGATGGATGTGGTGCGCGATATGACCGGCCACTGGCCCGGCAGCAGTGTGCATTTCGAGAGTTTTTTTCCCGACTCCCGTGGTCAGGCGGATGATCAGCCCTTTGAGATTCGACTCGAGCGCAGCGGG